>TARA_R110002003_G_scaffold534_17_pt1 | contig 42693 bp, 43 predicted proteins | sample TARA_R110002003 | Tara Oceans TARA_R110002003 (sample SAMEA4396441) | marine metagenome | biome: Westerlies Biome; feature: [SRF] surface water layer (ENVO:00010504); material: water (ENVO:00002006), including particulate matter (ENVO:01000060) such as... | depth 5 m | reverse complement strand
ATGGCCTTCTTGATGTCCTGATTGCCGTAGATCGAAGGCGCGATGCACTTGGCAAAGACCTCATAAATGTCCGGCCTCCGGCTCATCTCCAAGAACTCTTGCTCCTCCTCCGCGGTGAACACTGCATTGCCCTTGGTCGTGTGATCGACGTCTGTGTGGATACCGACGGCGCGGATGTAGGGATTTCGGATGGCAACGGCGGCATTCTGCGATCGTTTGCTTCCCTTCTGTTGATAGATGGAGAAGACGCCCGTTATGGTGCACCGTGTCCCCGGTACTACCCGGTTCGCCAAATAGCGGTCTGCAGAGATCATGATGTGTCGTGGCAGTTCACCAACAGGGACCTGGTCTGGCGCTTCTTGCAGCTTGAGGACTTGCTGATCGATAAACTGACAGTGCTCGTGCATGACGTAGTATGGGTCCAGTGGGCACTTGTCCCCGCCCTCGCCCTCGCCCCTCTGCCGAGAACACGTCCGTGGGAGTGAGACGCCCGAGAAGCCGCCCGAGACAGGTAGTATCTCTTCATGCTGACAATTTCGACACCGTATCGCGAGCGCGGTCGATTTCGAGGAGAGTGTCGAGGCACCAATGATGATGCCGGGTATTCGCACAAGGTGTGAGACATGGCCGGCTGTGAGATCGCGGATGGACAGTTCTGATGCGGTGGAATGCAGAAGCAGCTGGTGTTCGGGGAGCTTGATGGTCTTCTGGGAAGGGTAAACAATGCGCTGTGTGCACGTCTTCAAGGCTGCTTCAAACTGGACGAATTAGCCTGCGCCAGATCAAGGAGTACTGCTCGGCATACCAGTGGAATGACTTCAGCAGGGTTCTGTGTGAGATTTTGCGCAAGCTCGTCATTGTAGACGATAAGGTGGGCGATGTCGATGTCGCAGTAGTACTGCTTCACCAGGACATTTTCGCGGATCTGGTCTCTGCGATGGTGTCAGATCATCTTGCAAGCATAGTGCTGAGCATGCATACCTGTAGATGAAGACGTTGTCAAGCGTAAACTCCATGATGAAGTCAACCAGCGCTTGCTGGATGCGCGAAGGCGCTGTCGCATCCTGCACACCGTCGGCGTTCTGGCTGCCAAAGAGGCTGACCGAGTATGCGGATTGTCTGTCTGCCATTGTGTATTGTGATGTTGTTGTGTTGTGAGGGGTCAATCTTCGGCGTAAAGTGGGCGGCGGTTAGGGGGGGCAGGTGCGACGCGTAAATTGGAAGTCGCGTCGCGCGATGGCCCGAGCGCCCATTAAGTCCAGTTCGAGTCTAGGGTACCCCACGTCCTTCTATCTCAGCCTTCAACTCCATCAAGCTGCCAGAGATACCAAATTGACATGTCATGCACCGGCAGCCTGCAGCGGAATACCAGAGGTCTCACGCACGACTGTTCAGCAGGGGCCGTATTCAAGCCTGTCGCACGATTGTTGTCCGACATCCTCAATCCATGTGCCTCTTTACGACGCATCACATTGCATACCCAACATAGGTATCACCTTTTGCTGAGCGATGGACCCTCACCTGGCAGCCGTCCATGTATTCGAGGGTATGGAGCCGTGCCCAACGGAAAGCGCTCACTAGAAACCACATTCTCGACACCTCCACTCTGGTTCCATGGCCCGTGGCACAGGGGATAGATGACTGGAAGTCTGTGATCAACCGGACCCTAGACTTTCTGTCCGGCGCTGCTATTGGAAAGTGATATGAGCAACAAAAATGCAGTCCCCCTGAGCAACGGCATGTGGACGGTGTAGAAGGGTCATCCGTGAACGAATACTTGAAAGGACACCAGCTAGCTGGAATGAATCTTTGAAGATGACGCATCCGAAAAATATCCTAGCTTCGCACGGCGTTCACTATTTCCTGGCTGACTATTGCGGGCAACCGGCAATGACGAGCTGAAGATCGCTCATTGTGTGGGACCGAGAACCAGGTCCACTGCGTCCGACCATTCGGTTCAAGCAAACTGGAACCAACGAACATGACCAGCGGGATGGATTCCAACACGTGGAAGGCTAATAGCAATGCTACCCGGAAGTTTGCCTTTGGCCCACTCCGTATCTTGGCACTACTGTTAAGCATACTGTATCCACCACGCACGTCTGCATCGACAAGAGTACCTGAGAGTTGGCAGTTGCAATCTAATACCGTTCTTTCGGGGGTGTGGTTCTACCTCAACTACACGTGGTGAGTCGATGGGTTCTTATGGATCACTGATTTGTACCACTGTCACCAAAATTCAACAGGTAATGTTACTTTCGCGCTCGCCGCCACCCATGCGTTGAGCGAGCGTCTCAAGCCAACCTACTTGACGTGTCCTACCAACCGCACTACGTATGGTACGAGCGCTCCCACTGCTCAGTGCTAAGGTGGCGGTGGTGGCCACCGTCGGATTGCCACACTACGAGCGTGCCATGTGGTGCTACGCTTTGAGGCAGTCGATTGCACGACAATTAATCTAGTTGACTAGCTACCAGAGTTACGAGAGTAGATGCGTGCAGCTCTGATCGCGTGTCTACATCTTGTCTAAGGCCTCTACCAGCAAGTCTCGTCGATTTTGTGACAGCCGTCGACGCCGCAATGCTGTACCCACAGGAGACATTTTGTTCATGCGTACTATTCCTGTTCTCCGCACAGTCATGCAGTCGGCTCACACCCACACTGGTTTGAAAAGGGGCGCAGCACAACAGGAACACCAGACGCTCATCGCGGAGCCGGAAGTCGGCAAACACACTCTTATGTTTCTCTCGTCCTTCTTGGAAAACTGGCTGTCCGCTGGAGTCCTTATGAAATACAACACCACACAGGCGCATCATGAATACAGCGTGCCCCAGTTCTTCGCTATCATTGGCTTATGCCGGGAAGCTCTGCCGAGCTCGCCAAGGGCGGACAACTAGCGTAACTGGCATTCGGCGGAGCGGCGCCAAGCAAACCCTCCAACGGGTGTGTGACCCATGGGCGGAGCAACCGACTGCGGCTACGGCCAATCCTAACCATTCTAGCATCTGACGAGACTTGATGGCATCCACTCTTTCCAAGCAGCCAAGTGTGGTCGCCATCCTTTGCATGGCTTTCTCACGTTTCTTGGGAATCCCACTTGCCTGGAACGGAGACACTGCGCGCACATGAATGCGATGGGTAGATTGATTGGTCGTCACAGGTGGAAGATGGCGTTCGCACAGTTTTCAAAGTGTGAGGATGGTGGGAGTCGCATGTGTGATCGAGCGGCGGGTATATAGACTCGCCCTCGTTGCACCGGCAAGATGGCAGTCGTCCCGCACTCGTTCACACCAACAAGCCCCTTCGGATCTTCGAGAAGTCAAAGACTTTCAAGATGCCGGCTCTCCCTCAGTTTGATTACATCTTTGCCATCGGCACCATCTTCGCATTTCTTGATGCGTGGAATATCGGTACACCTCCCTCGATGCTGCTCAGCGGCCTCGACGCTTCCAAGGTTTGGTCCAGTACTGACATTGACAAGGTGCCAACGATGTTGCCAATTCATTCGCGACTTCTGTCGCCTCTCGCTCGCTTACTCTCAAGCAAGCCATGTGCATCGCCTCCGTCATGGAGTTCGCAGGTGCCATGCTTGTCGGCTCTCGTGTCACCGACACCATTCGTACCAAAGTCATCTCCACCGAGCTCTTCGAGTCTGATCCGTCCGTTCTCATGCTGGCCATGACTTGTGCCATCGTCGGTTCTGCTACCTATCTCACCATTGCCACCCGTTTCACTATGCCCGTCTCTACCACACATTCGATCATGGGCGGTGTCATTGGTGTCGGCATTGCTTCTGCCGGTCCCAAGGGTGTCAACTGGTCCTTCAAGGGTGTGTCCCAGGTGTTTGCCGCATGGGGCATTGCTCCTGGTATTTCTGCCATCTTTGGTGCAATCATCTTTTTGATCACAAAATACGGTGTCATGCGCCGCCAAAACCCAGTCAAGAAGGCCTTTGTCATGGTTCCAGTATACTGTAAGTATTGAGCAAGCAATGCAACCCAATCGTATGCTGACAACAGTATAGTCTTCCTCACTGCCTTCCTCCTTGCCCTCCTCATCGTCTGGAAGGGTGGATCAGCTAAGATCAAGCTCACTGACGAGCAATCCGTTGGTGTCGCATTCGGAGTCGGTGGTGGTGTGGCCATCATCGTCGCCACTTTCTTCATCCCCTTCCTGCACCGCAAGATCATCAAGGAAGACTGGGAGCTGAAAGGCTGGGAAGTCATCAAGGGCCCTCTCCTGCTCCGCCGTCCCGAACCCACTCCCAGGCCCGAGGGTGTTGCTGGTATCCGCGACTTTTACGCCGGCCACTTGACTGCCGAGGAGCTCGCAGCCAAGCGTGCTGCTGAGGCCCACGTCGCTCCCGACGATATCGAGAAGGGCGCCGCCACCTCCGTCGACCCCAAGAACGATGGCAACGACTCGGACATCACTCCCATCCCCTCCTCCGCCCCCGCCAATGTCGCCAGCCCCATTCGCCAACTCTCCAAGCCCAAGAAGAGCCCTCCTGCAGGCCCATGGTACACTCCCGCTGTCGCATGGTACTGGGCCAAGTACGCCGCCCTCCACGGCGTCGAGCAAGACGTCGTCGACCAGCAGAGCCACCGCGACTTCTTATCCGGCGACATCGAGAAGGTCCACGCTACTGGCGAGCACTTCGACAACCGCGCTGAATACACCTACTCGTTCCTGCAGATCATGACCGCCTCGACCGCCTCTTTCGCGCACGGTGCCAACGATGTCTCCAATGCTATCGGCCCCTACACCACCATCTACTTCATCTGGTCGACTGCGAAGATCAGCACCAAGGTCCCTGTCCCGCTCTGGATCCTCGCGTTCGGCGGTGCGGGTATTGTCATTGGTCTCTGGACTTATGGATACAACATCATGCGCGCGCTGGGTAACAAGATCACCCTGCACTCGCCTTCTCGTGGGTTCTCGATGGAGCTTGGTGCTGTGCTTACCATTATCATGGCGACTAAGCTTGCGCTCCCGGTGTCGACGACGCAGTGCATCACTGGTGCGACTGTTGGCGTTGGCCTGTGCAATGGTACCTGGAGGACTATCAACTGGCGCATGGTTGCTTGGATTTACATGGGATGGTTCATCACGCTGCCTTGTGCTGGTCTCATCTCCGGCTGCTTGATGGGTATTATGCTTAATGCGCCCAAGTGGGGTAACGGTATCTAAGGCGCCGGCAATGCGGTGGTGTATGATGCAGGATGAAGCTGCATATTGGTGGTACTGTGATGACGGGTTGAGGCTGTTCTAGATTGCGGGAAAGACATTCATTTGCCTTTTACGCTACACGACTGATCTTGTGAAGAACCAACGTGATTGTGCATCCCTGACCGTGCCCACATAACCGTCTTCCTTCAGCAGCATGACTGCGCGCCCTTCCTCCCAGATCCCCCGCTACACGTCCCAATCTTCCTAACCGTAGTTCAAACCATCGCCATCGCCACCCGTTGAAATCCACATCCAACGATGCGTGGTTTTCCTCAGTATCACCGCAAGATCTCGCACGTCCGCTAACGCTTCTTTCAAAGCATCGAGCTCCCTGAGCAGGGCATCGCCATCGGCTTGGGTCAGCACATTGCTTCTTAGGTTGTACTGTGTATCGCAAGCGTCCATGGCATTTGGCGACTTCGTGACCATCGTTGTCCAGCACGCCCTCAAATCATCCAGTGCAGCTTTGAAGGGCTGGCGGTACTCTGCGCCCAGATCGGCAGGTCGGTTGTGAGAAGCCATAGTGTATGGTGAGGTATCAGTTAACTCTATGAGGTGGCAGCGTCTTATATGCGGATTAAGTTTGCTGCAGCCGCGCAATCGGAGTCAGAAGATATGCGAAAGAGCAAGCGTACTGTGCTGTCAGACGTCTTCCATCGATACGCATGACCATGCAGCGTCAATGTATATTGGTAGTGCCGTCGCTGATCATGGGCAGGAGGCATCGTTGGGATGTCAGGCGCGTGGATCATTTCCACGGGGTGGTTGGATCATGACAGCGAGCATACTTAGTCCAGTGTATCACGTCCCAGCGCTAGTATAAGGATTGTATTGCGTTGTTCGACGCTCGTCGGCAATTTCGACATGTGTATTAGCCGAATGTGCATTAGATCACAACGTTAGCATGTATGTTCGCGGTATTGAAAGGACAGAAGCGAAAAGGGAACGAGCCATCCAGATCTAAACCAGGATCTATCATATTCATTTCGCCGAGCCGATTCACGTCGCTAACATGGCTTCACAGCTTCTGCATCATGCCTCGTCATCGTCGTCGAGGTCCATCAAATCATCAATTCCCCTTCTCTTCCTCAGCTCTGCATCTCTGCGCGCTTTCTTGGCCTGTTCGTCTGACTTGCGACGCCCTTCTCTTTCCAAGCTCTTGATATCCTCCTCGCTACACCATGTCAGTTCTGGAGGTCAGGCAGTTTGTTTGACATGTGGTACTCACAGTGGTGGTCTTCCATGCTTCGCCGAAGAATCGTTCGGCGAAGGCGAAACTGCGAACAGACCATTTACCCTTGTTGCGCCCTCAACGTCTTGTCGACACGAAACGCCCTTGGGCTGCCCTTGGTAGTCGACAAATTCCCAGCGCTTGGGTGTGCCTGGCCGTGCCGGCCTCTTTGAATGAGAGTATCTCTTCTCAAGCTCAGGCGGGCTAGGCTCCATTACATATTGGTACACGACGCAATGTTGCGTTCCATCGTGCCTGGTATACAAGACTCCAACTTTCTTCGTCTTTTGAAAGGAGGCGAGGTCTTGCGCTACGCCTTCCACGTTGCCCGAATAGGCAGGGTGAATGCTGGTTGATCTAGACCAGCGCAGGGGTCAGTTGAGATCCAGATTATTATAAAGGTGTAAAAGAAGCCTACTTCGTGGTACTCGAGCTCTGCAAAGCCTCGAGGAGGTCGGCGACAGTGCTCAGAGACACTCCAAAGGTGCCCGGTTGAGGACGAGGCTGAACGACTTGAAGGGCCGTGTCGATTTCGGAAGGCTTCTTATTCGTGAGCACACCAAGTGTCACCCATACGCAGTCGACAAGACCCATCCTCAAGGATCAGAGGGCACTGACTGCGAAGAGAAAGGAAACGAAGTCCGAAGTGCTATTAACAGCGTTTCTAGAAGAAGGCTGAGCCACTTAGGCAGCCGCACCATCGTGGCCAAGCCATTTCTTGCCCACATGGGGCAGTGCTACCGTCTCATACCATTGGTCACAAGCGCGGGCCTGCAACAAGCGAAGTCTGTATCAATGGAACAAGCTTTGCATCCGCTCATTCGACAGCTCTACATGCATAGCCTTGCTCTTTCGGCAAAACTCTTGCATACCACAGCCCACCTTCGAGCTTTGGGCTGTGCCGTGTAGGCATAAACAATACTGAGCATCAAGACATTGACTACATGTCTATACAGGGTGAGTTCTAGATACCCTCTCCGAGCAGAGCGAGGTGCTGTTGGAGCCAGCCTATCTACACTCACGTAATCGTGCCATTCATCGAGCCCATGGGCTTCCTTGTCCAACTGCAACCATCGTTGCAATGACGCTTCCCAAGTTGACGTCGTCTACATCGAGATTCCAAGGCATCCTTTTCATACTGCGCCCACGAAAACTCCGATGTGCGCTTTGCTCCAAACTCAAGATTGAATGTTCGCCAATCCGGCATATATCCAGCCGAAGCCTTGTGCTCCATACGTTCTAACTTGAAGTATTGCTGCCTATTTGTGATCAAAAAGTGACGCTCTTGACGCAGCTTGTAACTCGCTGCGCGGATGTCGGAAGACAGGGGGTTGTACGGGAAATGCGCCACGATTAGCTGGAGTCCGCGCAAATCTAACAAGTCGTTCCAAAACGCATAGCGATGCATATCAAGCGTTGCAGATTTTGCAGCTAGGTCTTTGGAAATCCCGAAGGAGCAGTCATCATGAGAAAGTGTATCATAGCTGTGTCGGATATAATTTGCAAGAACGGGAGTAGACGATCGTGAACCTCCCACTCTGCATGGTAATAGGCCAGCAGAAATTTGTTTACTTCTCGAGGTAATTTGCCAATAAGGCGTTGCTTTACCGCTTCGTAATTCAGCCGCGCTCGAGTTGCACAAACTGTTCGACCTGGTAGTACTTTAGCAGCTCCGTCGTCCACACCCGGCCGTCCCAGCGATTCCAGGTGAAAAGATCACGGTGGTTAGTGACCATCTTCGCTATGCTCTTTTTTTGCTACGTTTCGCGCCGGGGTCTTCTCGGCCTTGTGCTCCCGGTTATGAGGAACCAACGCACTCGGCAACCTGGTTGCGATGGTAGTGGAAGTTACTTTTCTCGAATGTCCATGCGGATCTGGCAAAGATATGACGGGCTCTCTGCGTTAGTCAGGCAGCCCAGGCTGAGTGGAAGACTCAACGAGTGCTGCTAGGGCTCCCCGCTGTCATGTAGTGCATTTGCTGCCACAATGACTTCCCAAGTGCGACTTCCCTCTCCGTGTAGCTCCCTGGGAACAGTTGAAGTCTGTAATAACGTAGGGCTGTGATCTCTCTGGTCAAATCGCGAAGGTCCATTGCAGTATGCGCTCCGGCATCGGAGGTTTGTAAGGCATCTCGACGAACTCTCCTGATGTGGCCACGGAGCCTTCCGACCTGTTGATGTTCCAAAGTGGCCATGACGTCGTTAGTCAACTTCGACAGTCTATTCAAACGGTGCATGGAGATAGCCATGTACGATACCAGAGGCTCAACTATCCAGCGCGGTGGAAACGCGTCTAAAAATGCCTCAAACTTCTCCTCGTCATCCTTGGGTCTCTTAATTGGCATCCTCTGAGTATTGCGCCATTGCTCTTCATCTAGTTCATGAAAAGGTCGCGGTCCGACAGACGTCTTGACATTCATTCGATCCTTTTTGAACTCGATTCTCTGCGTCAAACCCTTCGCGGCGATCGCTGCTGTCATCCGAAGCCGGTCTACACTAGCTTTGAAGAATAAGAGGTTGTGCGACTGGTGACCTATGACTATCCTTGACACGTGCCACGAATTGATGGCTTCTTGAATCTCGAGGCTGAGCAATAGGAAAGCCTGCAATGCGCTAGCCAGTCGTCTTGTGATTCTAGTTGGCGCGGTGCGCAGTAGGAAACTTATAACGACAGTATCAGTCAAATGCAAGGTAAGACGCTCTTCAGTGTGAATAGCACGTAACATGGCGCGAAAATGCAATTTCCAGAATTGGTTCACCAGATGATCTGGGCGCGCAGCTAAGAGTCGCTCATACTGATGAAGTTTAGTGCTTGCCCGAGTGGTGAAGTTCCAGAAGCGAGTTGCGCGGTATGCAGGTAGGGCCTTTGTATGCCATGGCTTTCCGTTCCACTGGTCCCAAGTAAACCGACGGTAGTTGATCGTGGGTGAAGGCCTGGCCGTCGGCCTTGACTTCCACTTGGATGGTGCTTGTTCCTCCCTTGACGCAGGCCTGGTTTTTGATGTTGAGTATAGCGATTTCTTCGACCATGCCACCGTGTCCCATTGTGGCGTTGCCTGACTAGATGGAAGGCGAACTGGGTCTTCTTTGAAGGACTGGCGATAGAGCTGGTTCTTGGGCTTTTCGATGGAAAATTTCTGGGAAGCCACTGCCTGAGCGGCATCCCGAATGACATTTCGGCGCATGGTCATGAAATGTGAGCTCGGCGTTCAGTGCGCATTTTCCAATTGCCTGATCATGAACGCATGGGAGCCGCAAACGAACCCACTGCTAACGATCTGATGCTTCGTGAGGATGAACCAGAAGTAAAAGTAGGACTACAGCCGGTAAAAGTGAGATTACATGAGTGCGTGACGCTGTGTGTTGAATGTCGAAGTCACGGTCCCTGGTCCTGTCAGTTACCTAGGTAGAAAATTGCCAGCACGCGCTGTTCAATTCGAGCTTAGCGTGATTCCAACCTGAAAGCTCAATGCTCGAGGAAATCCGTTAGTTGTACAAACGTTGAATGAAAGAAAATATGAGGCGGTGCTCGAATTCTTTAGTTGGCAAATATCACGCTCGAGAATTCAGACTCACATGCGAATCATGGTTCCTTCTGAGCTGTGCATCTGACTAGGCTCATATCCTTCGACACTCGTGTTCTCCTTGTCAGAAGCCCTCATTCACTAACAAGACGTTCTCCCACCGAGTGAACAATCGACTCCTCAACGTTGCTTGCAGTATGACGCATTCCCGACTCTGCAATGAGACTAGCTGTCGAATCCCACATTTCCTAACCCAAGCGGATCCTCCACACCTTCAGTATCGATGACGGCGGCTGATTTGTGTCGCCAGAAATCGATATCTGAGCTGCAAGCCATCTCGAGTGAAAATATCCGCATCACAGCGTTCGGACCATGGGATCTGGAATGGTGCATTTGATGCTGTACTCCCAGTCAAGTTAGCGTCTTGGCTTCTCCGAACCTCCGATGAACTTTTGAGACCCATGCACCACCACCGCCAACTTCACACCCTCAATGGCACACCCACGGGCGCTGATAGCTCCTTTGAGCAGACTCACAACATGTTCACTCGCCATCTCGAGATCCGAAGCGCCGCGCCTCGGCTCATTACCTTACCAATCGATACGATGCGCGACTACGAAAGCGCAACCGAAGAAAAAGAAGAAGGCCAGGAACACATTCATCCAATATGACCTGAAGAAAGCGGAGCAGTTCTCGCTCATCGATGCGATGCAGTACGTCTTACGACCAGAGACAATGCGAACCTCGGGTTAATGTACGCGTAGATACATCCGCGCCTTCGAAGTGGGCCGCAATCCGTCCTCCTCCAAATACGAGATGCACGTCCGCCTGCGCTCACTAAAGAATGGCCCCGTCGTCCGAAACCGCTTACGGCTACCGCACCCCGTCAAGACAGACATACGGATCTGCGTCATTGCCGCCCCAGACTCGAAAGCTGCAGCCGAAGCGCGGTCAGCTGGTGCCGTGCTGGTAGGCGAGGACGACATCTTTGCACAGATAAAAGAAGGCATCATTGAATTTGATCGGTGCATATGTCACATCGATAGCTTGCAGAAGCTGAACAGGGCTGGACTGGGACGACAACTGGGTCCGAAGGGCTTGATGCCGAGCACGAAGACGGGAACGGTGGTCACGCAGGTGGGAGCGAGTGTGCGGAATATGGTGGGCGGAAGCGAGTACAGGGAGCGGTTGGGTGTGATCAGGATGGCTGTGGGACAATTGGGGTTCACACCGGATGAGATGCAGAGAAATGTCAAGGCATTCATGGATGCGCTGAAGAAGGACATTGCGCAGATGAGCGATCGGATAAGTAAGGAGATACATGAGGTGGTAAGTCACGGTCCTTTGATGCAGTTCGAGAATGTGACGTTAACAGTATATCAGGTTCTGAGCTCAACGAACTCACCAGGCTTCACGCTGAACGGCGAATTCAGAGGTCCAAACTCGATACCCGCCAGAGAACTTGCCGGGCCTTTGTAAATGTTGCATGTAGCTTTGAGCTGTACGAACGCTGTACCATATCAAACGCCGACGCTATGCTAATACATGTCCAATTATGAGGCTTTTAATGACTTGAGGACCTTGACTGCTTCTACCGACTCGTCCATATCCGCGTAGATCTTCATGACTTTCATGACGCGAGCAGATCCTGCTGCTCCAGCACTCTTCGATTGTTGGAGTGCCGTGCTTAAATCCAACAGTAGCGTACTCCGCACCTTCGTCATCCGCGCCGCTTGTGCCGTTACAAACGGATGCTCGCGCAGACTCTTCTCCAGCTCTTGGACAAGCCTGTACTGCATGACGTTTCTCCTCAGCTTCGCGATCGAAATCCCATAACTTCCGTCGTCGTCGTCATCTTCATCCTCCTCGCTGTCCGAGACATCATGCTCCCTCCCGGCCTTCCCCGTACCATTGATCTCTAAATCCTCCTCCAGCTCCCTCAATCTTTCATCGAATTCTACCACACGACGCCCCACCTCGATCTTCCCCCTCACGCTCCTCCTCTCCTCGAGCAACACTCCCACCTCGTCCTCCCTCTCGGCCACCACCCTCTTCAAACCCTCCACCTCCTTCCTAAACCCCAACAGCCCCACCCTCACCTCCTCGACCTTTTCCTCGCCACCATGCAGACTATTCCCAAGATTGAGGAAGTCCTGGTAATTCGAGTTGACGAGATCGAGCAGCTCTTTGGACAGAAGCTGGGAGCGCGAGCGCAATTCTGAGCGCAGGTCTTCGAGCGTCTGATGGCGGTTCGAGAGCGTGGAGAGGTAAGTTGCCGGCGAGAAATCCGGGGCGAGAAAGTCGTTGCGCTGGAGCGGGGTAGGATAAGGGAGGTTGTCGAGGTCGGAATCCGATGCCGTCGAGGAAGTGTCGTCTCCGACCTGCACCCTATTGTCAGCTCTACACAACAACACAGCAACTCATGCAGACGCAATGGCCAGAAATAGTGACTGAACGCGCAGACGTACATAAAATCGACTCATGGCGGTGTGCCTCTCTCCATCAACGCTGCAGCAAGCGAATGTCGACGCGCCAGGTGTTCGCGGACGTGCAAATAACCCTTTATCGATAAGGTAGGTTCAGTGACGTGCGCGGTCATTGCGGTCTGGCGGAAGAGGAACCGAGGCTTCGGAACTGCTCGACCTCTCAGTGTCATGGTTAATAATCGCGTGCGAGTTAGGCTACTTGCTACCCCTCTGTGGGGCGCGCGCTCGATGCGATGTGATGATCAAGCATGGTTCCTTTATTCCCGTCGCAAGTCTTCTTCGCGGATTGAATCCTTTGCTGCTTCGTACCTACATTTGTTGAATCAGTGAGTCGTGAACGATAGACGTCATACAATGCCACACCCTCTGCCGGAGCTTCCTGAGCCTGCGCATCATACGGTCGATTCGATGCTGAGCCGCAAGTTTGGAAAGGAGGTTGCCAATTACTTCTCCGGTAGGGATATTTAACTTCACATACCCAATTCAATGCTGATACTACCAAGGCTCCCCATTGAACCGTGTCTCCTTCCTCCGACCAGACCATACCTTCCTCTCCCAGGCCTTGAACCACCCCAGCACCAACTTCCTCCTGTTCAACAACCTCGACCCGCTCGTAAAGTCTCCTTCCGAGCTCGCGTACCGGACATTTGCGGATGTGAAGCCAGTCGTTGGCGAGGATCCGTTTCACCGAAGCGAAGAGGATCAGATTGCGCAGTACAATTCGTCGTTGTACCAGCCGCAAATAGTATTCCTGGGCCTAGACGAAAGGAAAGAAGGCTTCGTGTACAAGGAGCACTACAAGGGCCAGCCATGGTTCGCAGTCGACGTCACGCCGAAAGAAAGCGTGAAGGACGCGGCGGAGAAATTGGTGGCGGACTTGAAAAGTGAAGGGTTGGACTTCATTAAGGGCAGGATGCATATGAGTTTACCTGCTGAGCAAGGTACATTGAGCAACCATGTCCCATCATCTTGGGACATATGCTAACCATTTGCAAAGCCGCCATCTACGCCGAAGCCCGCCACCTCCTCGACTGGAACGCACGAAACCCCTACTGCGCCTCCTGCGGCTACAAGACGCTCTCAGTCAACGCCGGCTTCAAACGCACATGTCCGCCCAAAGACATCGCCGAGTCCGTTACAAACGCAGGCGAGCGTCCGCCCTGCGCTACCCGCACCGGTATCTCAAACCTATGCTTCCCGCGCACCGACCCCACCGTCATCATGGCCGTGGTGTCCGCCGACGGCCAGAAAATCCTGCTGGGCCGCCAAAAGCGCTGGCCGAAATACTGGTACTCGACCCTCGCGGGCTTCCTCGAACCCGCCGAAAGCGTGGAAGAAGCCGTGCGCCGCGAGGTCTGGGAAGAATCCGGTATCCATCTGGGCCGCGTGGTCATTCACTCCACCCAGCCATGGCCGTATCCCGCGAACTTGATGATTGGCGCTATCGGGCAGGCGATTCCCGAGGGCGAGACGATTCATCTGGGGCATGATGCGGAGCTCGAGGATGCGAAGTGGTTTACGGCGGAGGAGGTGAGGGAGGCATTGAGGGTGGGTACGAGTGGGTTAGGAGAGGATGCGGGGCCAGAGTATAAGGAGGGCGGGTTGAGGTTGCCGCCGAGCACGGCGATTGCGAACCAGCTCATGGCGGCGGTTGTGAATGGGTTTGCGAGTGGGACGCCGATGATGTAGACTCCGACTAGGTGGCTTCTTTGCAATAGAAGGGGATATGTAGAGGAATAGAAGAGTGCGAGTTATCTTGTTGTGTTGAGTTGATAGGCTACTCGAGCACTATATACTTCTTCAAATGCTCTGGTATCGCACCATACAAGTTCTTCTGCTCCAACCACTTCTTCGAAAACAACCGATCCGCATACCTGTATGCGCCATCGCACAATAACGTGACGACAGTACTTCCCTTGCCCATCTTCTCGGCCACCTCTTTCGCCGCGACCACGTTCAGACACGAACTCGCGCCAAGATACAAGCCCTCCTCATCTAAGCACCGGTACACCATCTCAATCGTCTTCTCGTCGCTAATATGCAGCGAGCCATCCAGGAGATCAATGTCTGGCTTTAGGTTGTCTGTCACTCGGCCCTGTCCAATGCCCTCTGTTATCGAACCGCCTTGTCGCTCGGCGAGTTTGCCGCCACTCTGAATGTACGAGTGTAGGACGGAGCCGGGTGGATCTGCCAGAAAGCTCTTCACGCGACCGTTGCTCTTTTCCTTCAGGTACCTTGTCACGCCTGCGAGCGAGCCACCAGTACCGGTCGCACAAGTGAATGCATCGATGTTGCCTCCTGTCTGGTGCCAGATTTCCGGGCCCGTAGTCTCAATGTGCGCTTGTCGGTTCGCCACGTTGTCGAATTGGTTTGTCCATACGGCATTTTCTAGTCTTTCTGCGTGGCGCTTCGCTTGGTGGTTATAGTTCTCTGGGTTGTCGAATGCAACTGCTGGGACGGGGTAGACCTCAGCGCCTAGCAACCTCAGGAGGTCAATCTTGCCTTGTGACTGCGTGTTTGGCATGTATATTACAAGCTTGTAGCCCTTTGAGCGGCAGACGTGTGCGAGACCGATACCAGTGTTGCCAGCTGTGCCTTCTATAACGGTGCCACCTGGGTGTAGGAGACCGAGACGTTCGGCATTTTCGACGACGAAGAGGGCGGCACGGTCTTTCACGCTGCCACCGGGGTTTTGGAATTCTGCTTTGCCGAGGACATTGCAGCCGGTCTCTTCGGAGAGTTTCTTGAGGCGGATGAGGGGGGTTTTGCCAATTGCTGTGTATCTGTCAGTGAAGGCTGCGAAACAGGTACGATATATAGTGTACCATCAATGAAACCCCGCTGTCCCACGCCTTGCGCTTTGGAGATATTGATGGCCGTCTGCCGTGCTGCCTCTGTTTCTATTTGGCCTATGCTCTCCGCACTTCGCCATGCCGAAGCCGCGAACCTACGCGCAGCCGTCCTAAACATCTTGCGCAGAGAAGTCTATTCCTGTTCAAGGCGAAGTTTGGCGGCGCGAAAGATGATGTCGGCGAATGTGCGCTTGGACCCCGATGTCGCAATTGCACGCGCTGCGCGGGCATCCTTGTCATGTCAGGCACGTGCAGACGCTCCGCGGGCGTTTCCCGATGCGGAAGGATGTGGATGTAAACACAGAGGGGCGGCGGGCGACCAGCATCAACTAACACCAACGGCACCCGAAAACTGACGACAGAATACAACAAAATATGCCCGGGCGAACGTCGACGCGCTCGACGCGCACTTCAACGGCGTCAGTAGCACGCAAATCTAGCACCGGCACTCTCAAATCAACGCGCGCTTCATCCGCGAGGCAATCATCAAATGCGGTTGAGATCCCAGACGAAGGACCGCTGACATCGCTGCGCACACAAGTGGCGCAAGTCTTTGGTGATGCACAGAGGACAACTGCAACACAACGGAAGCTGGTAGTCAATCTCAGGAAGATCCAGGAAGCGTGCTGCTTTGAGCCGCCGGATACAAACAAGAAGGGCGGCAAGAAAGGCGAAGACGAGGTGCAAGAAGACTTTGACGAGGAAGAATTCAACAATGAGGTCGTCAGATGTGTGCTCAGGGTCCTTGGAGTCAAGAAGAGTGAGCCGGTTGGCGATAGGGTGATCCGGTTCCTAGGCGTGTTTCTGAAGCACGCCTCCGAGAAAGGTACTGTCACGAGGTAAATCCAATGTTGCTGTACTGACCGGCCGCAGATCAAGCAATATTTGCTGCCGAGACGGAGGATGATGCCACCGCATTGCTCGAGACTCCCAGCAGCCGTCTCACGTCGAGCATTCTCACAACAACTCTCGGCTTCCTGAATGCAAAGGATAAGACGATTCGCTTCCGGGCAACGCAGCTGGTAGCGCATATTGTCAACAGCCTCACCACTATCGATGACGACATCTTCAACCTCATCAGACTGGGCTTCTTGAAGCGATTGCGGGATAAGGAGCCGTCGGTGCGTGTCCAAGCCATTCTCGGTCTCGGTCGACTCGCAGGCAATGATGAAGATGAACAAGACGATGAGGACAGCGACGACGACGATGCTGCAGGCGGCATTCTGGAGAAGCTCCTGGACATTATGATCAACGATCCCAGCGCTGAGGTGCGACGTGTTGTACTACTGAATATGCCCTTGTGGCCATCGACCCTGCGATACATTCTCGAACGAGCACGCGATATGGATGCGGCCACACGCCGAATAGTGTACGGCAAGCTCCTGCCTGCGCTAGGGGACTTCCGGCACATGTCTCTCGTTGAGCGAGAGAAATTAATCCGCTGGGGTCTGCGAGATCGAGACGACCTTGTCCGCAAAGCTGCTGCACGACTCTTTCGCGAACGATGGCTTGAGGACTGCGCTTCATCACGCGACGATCGTCCTGCAGAAGAGAAGAAGCCTGGCGAGGTCGCTCCGCCAAATCTGGAAGCCCTCTGTGAGCTCCTCGAACGTATAGATGTCACACGATCTGGCGAAGAGGACGGCATGGCACACGAAGCGATGCGAGAGTTCTGGGATGGCCGACCAGATTATCGCGAGGCTATCGCCTTCGACCACGAATTCTGGAAGAACCTCGATGCACAGACTGCTTTCATTGCGCGCACCTTCAATGACTACTGTCAAGGCGCCGAAGACGACCGAGTGCAAGGCATGATCGAGGACAAGATGCCCGAAGTCACAATGTTTGCCTTCGTCCTGCAGAAGGAGCTAAACTCGCTTATGGAGCTCGTCGATAAGGTCGCGGTCATGGAAGAGGACGACCCGGAAGCGGAGGAGGCACAGGAAGACGTCGAGGAGCAAGACTTCATCGTGCAACAACTGCTCCACATCGCCATGACGCTCGACTATACCGATGAGATGGGTCGACGCCAGATGTACAACATCATGCGAGAAGCGATTGCGAAGGCTCAGCTACCGGAGGAATGCACCAAGCTCTCTATTGAGGTGTTGCGCACGGTCTGTGGTAGTCGCGGAGAGTCTGACTTCTGCGCGCTGATCGTGGAAGCCATTGCTGAAGTTCGGGACAGTCTTTTGGACGCCGACGACGATGCCACAGAGAAAGGTGAAGATGGTGAAGAGAGCTTTCACTCAGCACAGTCTGATATTGATGGCGATGCGCCTGCCTTGATTGGCTCGAGGAAGAATGCAAAGAACATGAGCCCTGAAGAGGAGGAAGAGCAGCGCATTCGAGAAGTCATGGTGTATTCGAAATGCTTGCACATTGCACAATGCACGCTGCAGAACGTTCATTGCGATCTCGAGTCTGACAACTCGCTGACAAACATCTTGAACACGTTGATTATCCCTGCTGTTCAGGCTCACGAGGCCATGATTCGAGAGCGAGGTGTCATCTGTCTCGGGCTAGCAGCGTTGCTCAGCAAGGTAAAGCTTGTCCCCAATCCTATCGAATCGAGAGGCTAATTAGTGTAGGATCTCGCCCTCAACAATCTCGAGTTGTTCTTCCACTGTTTCACCAAAGGCCACGATGCGCTCAAAGAAATCGTCATCCAGGTGCTGACCGACACCATCATCACGCACCCACAGCTCCTCTCTCCTCCAGCAGTAGATCCAGAAGCTACCGAGGACGCAGAGCCAAAGCCGAACCCACTCATCAAGCCCATCACAAAGGTGCTCCTCAAAGCCTTTAACTCAGACAACAAGCGCATCAGCCTCATCGCCTGCACCGCAGCCTCCAAGCTCCTCCTCCTCGGGATCCTCCCTCCTGCTCCCACGGCCGAAATCCTCAAGGCCTTCACGCTGACCTATTTCGATCCCGAGACCGCCGCCAACCCAGCTCTACGACAGGCACTTAGCTACTTCCTCCCCGTATTCTGCCATTCGAAGCTCAAAAATGCTCAGCTGATGGCACAGATTGCGGTGCCAGTCATGTCCAAGCTACTTCTCATGCGCGAAGAGACGTTAGATGAGGAGGTCGACGAAATGGTCGGCTGGCCCGTCATCACCGCACATCTGTCCGAATGGACTGATGGTCGCAAAGTGGTTGGCGCCACGGAGCTGGGTCTAGACGGCAAAACGAGCACGAGTGCAGAGGCGGAGGAGCCACACATTTACCTGTCGATCGAAGTCCTAGAACGCACGCTTACAAGCACATGTTCGAAAGACGAGAGGAAGCCGCTGCTTTCCTTGCTAAGTAAGCTTTTTATTGCCCAAAGTTCAAGCGCGAAGAAGGGCGAGGAAAGCGTCGATGAAGAGGGGCTACGCACGCTACATGGCCTCGTGAGCGAAGCCGTCGAAGGCAAAATCGGCATGGACGCCACGCAAAGAAATTACCTCGCGAAGCTGGAACTCAGTCTCACCAAGCGCCTCGGCGAAGTCGATCTTGTCACGCAAGCCCAGGACGATGAGACGGTTGTGCCGGCTGAAGCTGAAGACGAGCCCGAGGCTGAGACTGAGTCGCAGGTCGATGTCACCGAGGTGCAAGGGCAAGATGTTGATGGCTCGGAAATCGGCGATGAGGAGGACGAGGAGGATACTATGTTGGCGGGTATGCAGGGTGAGGGAACACGCATGCCGCTTGAAGACGATGGCGAAGATGAAGACGAGAGCACGGTTTTACCTGCCCAGGAGCGGAATAGGCGTGTTACGGTTACCGAGGACGATATTATGGAGAGTCTGTTGGCGAGTGAAATGTAAGGGCTGCGGGGAAGGATGGCGTTCAGGTCTTGCTTTGGCGCTTCTATGATACCCTGACTAGGGTGTGTGTAATGACTAGTTACGAATACACGAAACGTCGGAGTCTTGTTGTATTTTGTTATCCGTGTGATTTAGAGTTGTTGCCCCCTTTAGTGACCGGCGCGGTGGTCCTGCATCTGAGTCACCTGCCCTTCCTGAATGGATCGGTACGACACCATTCCCGGGTATCGGATTTCGTACCTGCATCCAGCGAATTGATTTTAGACGCGCTCCAGGCAAGTCAAACTGTGTCTCCTCTTTGCTAGAGTCCAAGCGTCTCAACATCGGTGCAGTCCTGCTGGGTTTGGAATGTAGCAGCGATGTGGACATGGCTCGAATTTCAAAGTTATGATACATGCTATGCTATGCTATGCGGTTCCGCAGATGGAAAGAAACTACCGGGTATCCGTGAACCACCGCTCCCATAATCTTTCCGCAAAAACGCCTTGAAACGCCCACCGATCCCTTCACTCCACATCACAGCGGTCGAACATATCGTTCACCACGGCCGATCAATGCTATCCATCCACCCAAACACCTCCCTCACATACGCCCTGATGCTCCTACACGTCTCGCTGCCCTGATCCAGTCTACACCCTTCCTCGGCAATGACATCCCACAGCCTGCGTTCCACATCATATCCCAGCAGTTTCTCCATGTCCTCTTTCGCGCCCCACATGCGATGCATAGTGCCGTCGGGCTCGTACGTGATGTCGTTTTTATCCCTGAGGACCTTTTCCGGATTCAGCTTCAGCATATTCTGATGAATGAACACGGGTCTCGGCTTGCGCGGCGCAACGCGCGTGCGATTCATCGCCTTCTCGACCTTCTGGTCCGGGTGCGCGAGGTCTGCGCTTTCCCACCACTGCCCCGGGTGCACGTGGCTTCGCATCGGCAGACCGTATTCGTAGTCCAGCCCGGGATCGGCCTGTGCAATGGCAGTCCCGCGGAAGGTGCCGTTCCAGTTTCTGCCCAGCGCGCCAGGGCCGGTGCGAACTTGGTACCAGGGGAGGCCGACGGCCATGGCGGCTTGCACGAATGTTTCCTTGTCGCCGGCGCCGTGGGAGCCTTGGCACAGCAGCGGGTAGTAGTAGTCGGGGCCGTAGTAGTTGTAGTAGACCATCATGAGGAGGGACTCGCGTTGCATGTCTTTGTTCAGGAGCAGTTGGCCTGATTCCGTGGAGTAGCGCGCTGAGGCTGGTTCTTCGGGAATGCCGGCGATGTGGTAGAAGTGCTCGCTGACTGTCAGAGCGAAGAAGTCCGGCCAGGTCACGAGGCCGTGCGTGGTGTAGGGTGCGGTTGTGAAGAGTACTGATGGATCGTAGGCGGGGAAGGCGTCGCTGTCGAGAAAGAGGACGTGCTGGAAGGTGGAGAAAAGGATGGCGAGGATTTTGTACTGGTAGTGGTCCGGTTTCTTGACGAGTTTATTCTTGTTGTAGACGTTGGAGAGTACCACACAGCGTGCGTTGAGAGATGGGAGCACGATGTCGCATGTTGTAGTGTCATATTTCGACCAGTCGTCGATGAACACCTCCACGGGGAGGTTGCATCCTGTCCGGCGCAGCATGCGAAGCGAGACCAGGAAGACCGGCATGTAGTGCGTGTCCGCTGTCGTGACGATACCTGTTGTTCCTTTTGCAAACACTAGCTTTGGAGCAAGATGTAGCGCCGATCTCCGCATGGAATAGTGTGCTCGAAGTAGTGCCGTCTCGTCGTCATCGGAGAAGCCGAGGAGCCTTTGCGGATGTTTCCTATATGGTTCCAGAGGGTCGAAATGGTCTTCAGGATAATGGACGGATTCATCGATTACCTTTAGTGGCTTGCATTGTGGTTGAGCCTCCAGAAGAGCGGAAGCGAGATCTTGCCAAAAGTCGACTACCGTTGTGTTGAACGTCGAGCTTGCTTCAGTGAGGTTCGCAACTTGAAAACTCGGTATCTTGAGAGCGGGCGGAGGGTCATATCTTTGTGGCAGGAAATATGCACCGCAGGTGAATATGAACAAGAGTACTGCGCCTACCCGCAGTACGGTCGATATACAATGCGGTGAGTTTATCAACATGACGAGCGTTGGTTGTGTTGTATCCGGAACTCCATGAGGTCGAGCACCAGAGCTGTAGAACGAAGGGGCGAAAGTGAGGCAGAAACGACGGCCCAGTCCGAGTACGACGGCACCATATAGGTGAAGTGACGGCAGCTACATCAGGAATGAGACGGGTGCGGGTGAAGTGATATGACCTGGAAGGAATCCTGGCGTTCGTTGGTGGCGCCAACGGTGACACTAGGCCGGAAACGTGCGCAATCCTACCACTAGACGTACTGATCCGGCCAACGTAAGACCTCACGAACACAACTTCACCGCCGTGAATAGTAGCCGTACGACGTGCCCGTCTGAACGAAACTCCTCATCTCTCTTGGGTGACTGCGTAAAAGCAGTGAGACGGTCAGCACGATCCGAATGCATCGTCCATCACCCACTGGCCGTCATTGGATCCTGGAACCTTATGCTAGATCCCCAACCTGTTCCCGACACCACATGCCCGTCACCGTTATCTGGCAGCTATTTGCAAGATGTTCGGGCATTACTAGAGGCCCCACAATGCAGTCTCGACTACTGATATTGCTGACCTGATAGTAAGTTTGATGAGGTTGGCGCTTGACCGTATCCCGGTACCGGTGCGACAACTGTTACCATGTGGCTGAGGCGGAGGAATGCCACTGGGAGCAGCGACTCGCCTGTACAAGGCGCTCGCAACGCCACAGTGAACGAGGTATCTAGTCAGCTTTGGTCCCCTCCGTTTAGAACGAGCGACAACCGGGTGACGAGACAACATCAGGTGTATGGTCCCTTTGGCTGACTCACATTGTCGTCGGCAAGCTTCACATACTTGGGATGGCAAAATTCATGGGCATATATAGTATCTATACGATATGAGCGCGTTGGTCTCCTTTCAGAACATCGAGGTGTCCGACGCTCAATTGACATCATTAAGCTGAAGGCGACGCGGCACCAGTCGAGGTGGTGAACTTTGGCGCAGTCATACACATTCAACTACGCCCAGTGAGCACGAGCACGACTCTTCCCGATGTACAACAGCCCTTTTCTGTGTGGCGAAATGGTCGTAGTAGCAGTCCACAGCTGTCGGACGGGGCGTGCGCTAGCGTCATGCGAGACGGTTTTAGTGCGGCGTGGAATGTGTATGCGAGTTGTAGCTGCAACACACGGCTGTTTGCGTGTTTACACTTAATGAAGGAGATAGAGGAGCGCAAGACCGTCTTGCTTGCGTGTGCCTGGAGGCGCTGAGGCGTTGAGATGGGTTCTACTCGTGCGTCTGTCTTGTATCCCTGGTGCAACGACGATGCTCGAAAGTGTGTCACTGGGCGTTCAAGAAGCGATTCAGTCAATATGTAGTGTTCTCATTCTGTATCTTTTGGAGGCGGGGATCTCCTCTTTTTCAAATTTCGTGTGAAGGCAATTTGTTTTCTCGAAACGATAGAGTGGACGGCGAACCATTAAAACAGGAAACACAAAAGGTCGAGTACTGAAAAGAGCAGATTAGGTACAAGCAGCGGTCCGGGCTCTAATGCGACTCCTGCGCGCCATCCACCGAACGCTATGCAGAATTGCAGGATAGGACGCAGGAAAATCTTGGACCTGACAATTTAGGAAGTGAAGAAGGCGCAGAAGCTGTAAAGTGCAGTGAAACATGTGGAAAGAAGACGCAGACTTTGACATCGAAAAACCACTCCGAGAATGTCCGGACGCTCCGACAAAGCCTGTGTTGCCACCATCCCGATTGTACTTTTGTCCACCCGTCCAGCTTTTGAAATGTATCAGTCGATCCCCAAACACCGCTTATCAAAGGTATCGAACTCCTCCGTGTGATCCAATCTATAAGCACCCGAGTCCGTTTCCATGCCAGGCAGCCTGCAAATGCCACAAAATCTTGAGTAATCTGAGTGTTGACAAACTCCCGCAAATTCAATCTTGACCGTTCCAACCCATCCGAGATAACCATCCCATATCATACCATCTTACAGATCTGGACTCCGAAAGATCGATACCTTTATATACGCGCCGCTTAGGCCGGCGACTTGTTAGCTGAGTTCGACGTGTTGCGGCGGTCGTCGTTCATCGACAGCGAACCAAATCCAGTTGACAAGAACGAGAAGGGATCATTGCGACCATCACCGCCGTTGGGAGCGCCTTGGTTGGGATAGGGGTCAGCAGAGGTGAACGCAGCCTCTGCGGAGCGGCTGTCGAATGGCGTAGCGTGCATGCCGCCGTTAGGCATGTAGCCAGCGCCCATGGGTGGGTAAGGGCTAGCACCGCCCATACCAGAAGGCAGCGCATAGGAGCTAGGAGGGCCTCCGTACTGCTGAGGAGGGAACCCACCAGCAAATGCGGGGCCATACGGGCCAGCGCCGGGAGTACCGCCCATGGAGGGGGGACCCATGCCGAAGCCGGAGGGAGTGTCCATTGGGGACGGGAACGCGGAGTCAGCAACAACAGCTGCGCCAGCCCGGCTAGCACCACAGCGCAGGCAAGCGGTGTTCTTTGCAAAGTTGTGGTAGCCGCAACCGTTCTCGCCGCACTTCCAGTCTCCAGCACGGAACGGCACGACACCAGTACCGCCACGCATGTGTCCTCCACCCATGCCGTGACCGTGACCACCGTGGCCCATATGATGCTGAGGAGGTCCCATCATGCCTGGATGCGGGTAGCCGCCGGGATAACCTCCTGCATAACCCATGTCGCCAGCCGGAGGGCCCTGCATCGCGGGGAAGGAGCATCGGAAACAGGCGGTGCGTCGCTGGAAGTTGGAGAAGCCGCACGAGGGGCAGTTCCAGTCACCGGGGCGGGGTCGGTTCTTGCTCGGTGGGAAGGGGGTGATGATCTCGGCAGCGCGGTCGAGGACGCGGCTTGATGACGGGGATACTTCGATAGCTTTCTGCGGCCTATGTACGTCAGTGTATCTTCTCAAGGACGGGGGGGCAATTTTACGCACTTCTTCGTGGGATGAGAAAATCGCAAAGCCGGTACCGGTCGGCTTGTGCTGGTCTGGAGTCCGCAGGGTCCAGAACGCAATTGGGCGGCCGCCGAATTGGGTGAACCAGCTCTCAAGCTCTGACTGTGTAGTATCATGAGGCAATCCACTCATGTGCAGCACCTTGCTGCGTTCCGAGAGGAAGGCGCGGACGTCGGCGCGGGCGTCCATGGGCTTCGTGAGTACGTCTGGATGTTCCTGGGGCGGTTGGCTCTTGCGGATGAGACCACGAAGAACACGAGCAAGTGTAACTGCCTCTTCCATAGCCCGACGGGGTGACGCGGGAGCTAGTGCTTGTAGGTGGAAGGGGAGGTTATGTTTGATGGGCGCAGAGGACTGCACTGGTTCCACTTCGAGAGCGGCACAGATGTTGGTGAGAGCGCTCGAACCGAATGGCAGCGACTCCGGATGGTGCGCTTGCCAGCGCTGGTATTCGGTGCGTAGATCGAACGTTCGTGAATGCTGGAGGTAGGGAGGAAGCACCACGGCCTTATCCCGGGCTTCGCGTGGTAGTTGCACACGCAGATCCCAGGAGTCGAGCGTGACAAAAGCGAACTCGAGATTCTTCGGAACAATGTGCTCTTGCGCAAAATTGGTGAAGCGGTCGACGGCGTCGCGGAAGGAGCCTGCGTTGCGCACTTGGTCCCAAGTGAGGGTCGTTAAACTGGCTGCAGGGCCGACACGTCAGCCCAGACCCGGTGCATGCTGGGGATGAGGAGACTTACTGCACAACGCCGTGATGGGCGTGTTGACTGGCTTTACCAGGACGCTCTCCCTGTGCAGCTGTGTTGCTGTGTCAGGAACTGCAGGAGCAATGGGTGATGTCGTGACGTTACCTCCTCGCAGGATTTGGCATCCAGTAGAATCCATCCTAGCTCGATGACCTCCGCCGAGTCCTTGGTGACGTAGACTCCGTGTTCGTCACACGTTGTCGCAACGTGGATCACGATATATCGGTCTAGGTTGGGCGCCGCAGGGCTCGGAGTGGGCTGGGAGGCCATGATGTCTGCAATCTTACAAGTTGAAGTGTTAGCTCAGTTGTCTCAAATTATCCGGTACGCGTGGCTGTCGATAGTGTGCTGTGCTGCTGTTGTCGAGGACAGGAAGAAGAGAGTGCCCCGGCGGTCGAGGTCGAGGAGGAAAGAAGCGGACGTCAGCGGGGAGGTGAATGTGAAGCCAGCTGGTGAGGGGATGATGAGCTGTCGAAGCTTGTAACGAAGGTGAAGGGGAAAGCGAGCTTGGTGGATTGAGAAGATTGAGAAGAGGCGAAGTCCCAGGTCTTCGTGAGAGATGAGACCAAGTGGTATGAGATGTGGTCGGGGAGATTGAGGCTCCGTGCAATGCTTCGAGGATTTCTGGACGTGGAATAGTGAAGCTAAGGCGGTGCATTTGGAGCTTGGCGGCCATCGAGGATCCGGTGGATCAGGGCGGGACGAGGTCGACAACCAACGTTGAATATTTATATATTCAAGTTGAACCCTTAAACGATCAACCATGGTTCACTTCTAAACCGATACAACCCCCTCCTCTATAGATACTACGTCAGGGAGGAGGCTCCATGAGGCTTCCATTTCTACTGTTCCAACTTGAGATGGCATGCAGACAGGCATCGTGCGCGCGGCGGCACCGGGTGCTGCAACAGTTTGTGCGCGTTCGATATAAGACCTACCTTACTGCGTCCTGTCGAAGAATCCTGTATAACCTCAGATACTTTTGTCTATATATTGTAGTAACAGCAAAATACGCTGAGGATAGTCAAGCCTCTGTATAGGGCGTTAGCATCTAGTGATCTTAGCTTGGATCCGCAGCGAGCGCGCAGGAATTATTGCGTCTCTGGCGGAGAGCATCGCTCCCGCTCGGCGAGCCTCCCGCACTTCTGTGCCATCTGAAACGCCTCAACGCCCTCTCATTGAGCGATGCACGCGTCTGTTGAACCTTCTCGCGTGTGCTCCGCCTCTGCCGTACGACGCTGTGCCCCCATCAGAGTATTGGGTGGTACAGCTGCACCTCCAGTCGTTATGCTTCTGCGATGAGCTGTCGCTGCAAGCATCGCCGAATTCGAATCTCGACAGCAGGGTCAAACGAAGACGAAGGCTACGCTATCTCGCAAGTCCCTGTTCCAGATATGGGCAACCCTGCTTCGACGGCGACCGTTGTGCTTTTGCAGTCGCCTCGGGCTGCTGCTCCGGAGATTCGCTTGACGCGCTGACGCTTGCTGGAGCGCTGGACCACACCCAGGAGTCATTTATATTGAGGGTCCTGACGGGTCTTTCTACGGGAGACAGCATCCACCCGTCTGCGCCAGTCCGTCTCCAAAGATGTTCCGTCAGCCTTCAGCAACTTCGGTCCGCGAGGGTGGCTTGTTCGGGAACCCCTGGCGATCGCGTCTCCCCCGCGGCCAAATGCGCACGCACGTGACTGCGATGTACACGGCTCGCGGTTTCGTCGCACCGGTGATAGGGAGCTGGCGGCAGGGAGTGGAAGCCCGCATGGAGGCCTTGCTGACAAGTCCAACGGGCACTAGACCATCATGGCGCTCGCTATTTGCTGTCTGCGATGCTCTTGACTCCTTGTAGAATGACCCCTTAAACGCGTCCACCACGCCTTTGTTCAAGACTAAGCACGAGCACCATCGCCAGTGACAGCGCATTGCGGTCGCCTGCAGTTTATGCTGTTTTCGCCGGCCCAAAGCCCATATCCCAGAGCCTGGTTTTCTAGCTGCGGCATAATACATAACCTGGTCGCTCGAGGTTGCCATGTCTCGGCATCGGGGGTTTCCAGCTTCCCCGCAACCGCGTCGCGAGTAAGTCCAATTGTTGAAACCCACGTTTTGCATCCTCCACCACGATTCTGCCCCGCCACGCTCCCAACAAAGTCGGTTTAAGCTTCGCATGCTATAACCAGGGTCTGATCAGGTCCCAGCTCATCGCGCGGTATAATGGGCTTCTTCAAGCGCTTCTCGCGCAAGAAGAGCAAGCCCGTCAACACAGCTCAGTGGAACGACGCTTATTCATCTGCGACCTACTCATACAACGGGCCCGATCAGACACAGCGTCTGCCCGACAAAATCCTCCGCCGCATATTCGAGGAAGTCTGTCCGCATTCGGCCGACGAAACGCTCGATGGAAGTGAGGACAGTGGCAACGATGGCTGCATGAGTTGTGACATGCGCGACCTGGCACATTGTGCATTGACACGGCGACAGTGGTATGGCATAGCTGCGGGACTACTGTAAGTGCACTCCGACATTGGACATTGCGTCATGTCTGACTGTGACCAGCTACAACAGCATTCGAATCGATGCCGTCCACTACTGCGAGCTCGAAGAAGTCTACGCCGACCAGCGCCGCAAGTCGCGACACGGTGATGAGATTGACCGTCCGACAGCACGGTTGCAACAGCTCTGCCAGAGCGTACGGGGCAACCAATACCTCGGCCAGAGAGTGCGCTTTATCAAGCTTCCTTACATGCTGCGAGAGTCAGCGAAAGCTGATCTTGCGCGCACTGTGTCAGGGTGCCCGAATCTAGAGTACATTGACTTGCCGGACGGTTTCTATACTGGCGACGCGTCATGTCAACTGCTACGACAGGAGCTACAGGCGCGATGTCCACACATCAAAAAGATGAAGTACAATGAGGGCGGAGAGCAGGCGCTGGAGTCGCTCATGCACGGCTACTGGCAGGAGCTGAGTGTGGTTGAGTTGAACAAGGTGCACATAGAGCCGAGCATACTAAGGCAGGTCTTTGGTATGCTGCCTCAGCTGAGCTCGCTCGTTGTCTCCGGAGTCTCCTGGATGAACGACTCGACATTCCACAATGCACCTGGGCTTCCGCCATTTCCTGCGCTGGACTCGTTGAAGCTGGAGAAGGTCCACGGTGTTACTGCGGAAGGATTGGCGAATTACCTCTCCAGTCCAATGTGCGCCAACAGACTGCGCACGCTGAACATCAAAAGCTGCTCCGGGATTGCGGTCTCTTCTCTTTACATACTCCTTCAAGCAGCAACAAGCCTAAAGTCGCTCGACTACAACGCAACAGTAACCGCTGCACTTCCCCTCGACCCGATCCCACCTCTGACATCAAAGACCCTCCGCAAACTCAATTTCGAAATCATCTCCACATCATCCAACCAGCTCCGACCGCCGGGTGCATCCTACTATCAATACCTCGCCAAGTCACTCATGTCCAACTGCCTCCCCGCCCTCCGCCAGCTCTACGTCCGCGACCCCGAGTTCCCTGAAATCCTTACCCTTGCACCGCCCGTCCGACCCTTCAGCGAAGCACCGCCGCCGATATTTAACCAGCCACTTGAAGTATATTCAAAGGGCCTCGACGAACTCGAATGGATATTCACGTCCATCATACCGCCAGAATCATCGGGACGTCGGCCGTCGGTATCAGGTGGACGGCCTGTCAGCAGCTACTCTGCACACAAAGGCCTGGGACCACAATGGGGAGGCGAGGCTAGGAAGAGCGTCGTCGTGCCGAACGGATTTGGCGGCTTCTTGGCTGTGCCGGCGGATGATGCGCGGCCGAGAAGCGCAGGCAATCTCACGCCGAGTGGAGGATTTGGTCACGGGCATAGTCATAGTCATAGTTTTGGCGGCGACCCAAGTCCAAGGGCAAGCTGGATGAGCCATGCAGGCAGGGAGAAGCGTGCATCGAGAGCGGATTTGTGGCGATGATCGAGGTTTATGTTGAATTTAGGGAGAGAGATGTTGTTGCTTGATTTTCATCTTTTCATTCACTTTTGGATACCCGTACCTCTCGTTGTGTTGGCATTCACATATCTGTACGATAGGGTACTGCTTTGATCCATGAATTGGTACGTGGATGTGATACCTTGGCCACTGGGTGGCCTTTTGTACATAGTTTTGGAAAGACTACAAATAACTTTTGTGCTCGAGCCGAACCGTCCTCATATCACCGGTCCCATTTCCAATGCTTTTAACCCTCATCAAGACTGCGCACCACACTCCCCCCACTCACATCCTTTCCAGCCCTTCTCCCGTGACGCTGAAGCAAGCGGACACTCCCCCCTCTCCACCATTCCCCTCACCATCCTTCTAACCTCCTCCCTCGGCCCGTCTTCCTCAACCCACAGCCCAGGATCCCTCGCACCACATTGCAAATTCCAGCTCCCCCGTTCCGGCACCTCACTCCTCCCCCCATCACCACCCTCCTGCGCCACAACACCACCGTCCACCCTCCCAATCTCACTCCCCCCAACCCCATGGTGAAACACCTCAGGCGCCACACTCCAACACCTCCACTCCCCACTCGCGGTCCCGTCTCGACACGCCGCGAGCAACTGCACGTCGAACGCACTGATCCCGCCTTCCTTCTCGCGCGCAAACTCAGCCAGGATCCTGCCTGCGGAGCGCCGCGTCACGGCGTATGCGAACGTGCAGAAGGGCCAGAGTGCGCGGTGCACGAGGCGTGTATGCGACGGCATGTGGAGCGAGGACAGGAAGTTCTGGGTATCGGGGTGCAGGGTGTGGTGGGCGGGGACGCTGGGGTCGGGGTAGAGAGTGTGGGGATGGGACAGGTAGGTTGAGGGGGCGGGCAGGTCGTCGCAGTGGCCCGGGTAGAGGAGGTCCCAAGTTTCGGGCGGGGCCCAGAAGTTTGGATCTGTGTTGGCGTTGCGTGGGGGGGAGATGGATGGGGTTGTCTGGTTGGTGAGGAGGTGACGAAGGGCGGTGGCGAGTTTGGGGATTTGGGAGTGGCGGATGCTGAGGGACCAGTCTGTGTCGTCTTCGATTATTAGGGCGGTTTGGTGGGGCGTGGTTAGGAACCTGGGTGTGTTAATGATTTGGCGTTGGATGGGGGGAGGGCTGCGTGGGTTTGTGCTCGTGTCTTACCATCTTAAGGCATTGAGATGTCCTAGCCAAGCCAGTGCACTGCCTCTGCTGATACTACTGTGCTCTTCCGCACGGAAGTGTTGCACATCTCTTTCAGTCCATTCGGGCTGCTCTGGGATCGTGATGTCGAGATCTGTGAGGTTCGCCGCCCATAGTAGACTTGCTCGTCGTGGTGAGCGCGCATGTGAAACTGCGAGAATGGCACCGAAGCCAAGTGTCGAGTTGGCAGGTACGAGTGTGGTGGTTGACAGGCAGGGAAAGCGCGGCGCAGGGGTGATAAAATATAGTATGATAAGACTTGAGAGGATCGTGAAAAGGGACAAATATGCTGTGCGTTGCCGCAGCATTGCTTGTTTGGCGTTGAGTAGTTGAGGGAACTGGCAACAGATGAAGGCACAAGAAAGGGTTGCGAAGGCCGACACGAAATCATATCGAAAATTGTTGAGCGGTGATCGCAGTGCCGTTCACCTACCTCGACTGCCCTTGCGAGATCTATTGCTAAGACCCACTGGTTACTCTCACGCCTTGACACTATCGCTATTGTTTTCTCGTACGCCTAATCGCATATAGCGTCTTCTGCCACTTGCCGATGGCGAGAGGTCTGACGAGAAACTAAAACCATAGTTCCAGAGGTTCAATTGTCTGAGAAATTCAGTCAAAGGTATTCAGCGCCATTTCGTCTCGTCCTCGACCACGTTCGGTCGGCGCATGAGGTTGTTCCCGAGGTCGAACCTGAGACCCTATCGAAGAAGCAGAAATACAAGCAACAATCTTCTCCACATCCGACCAACGGCCTCTGCGAACGTGAGAAGCCCTCTGAACCTGGAGATATTTACAGAATTGCAGCACAAGTGGTCAGATTCGTGGTTCGATCTTCCAGCTGCAGGTCAGTAGGGCTGACAGGCATCCCCGGTCTAGAATCAGGGTGGCTGAGACACGCCGTTCCGGTAGGAAGATTAAAATTGGAGGCTTGCTGTTGGTGACAGCAGAGGCGAACGTTACTTGTTTCGGGCCAAATTTGTATGATGTTAAGGTGGAACTCAGCTCGCGTCTAAGATTAGCGTATGGAACAGTCGGCTATTTGATCATTTTAGAACGAAACCAACCATCCCCTAAGCCGCGCTGCTACGTAAGAGCAACGACGCGGTGCCCACGCGCCTGGTGCTTGGTTGCTTGGTGTACGGGTACTTAATTACATGAATGCGAAGCCGTTACAACCGAGCACACGTGCCTCTCCTTGACTTCCGTGCCTTAGACCCCCTCACTTCGATGCTCCGTCGTCCCTTACTCGGGTCCACGAAGGAAGGCGGCCCAGTGACTAGGTGGAGGAGCAGCAAACACATTCCGTTGCGCGCACGCATGCTACTGTAACACGACATAGACGTACGACATGGCCACCGAGACAATACTCCCCGCGACCGCGCCTGCGGCGAAAATGTCTCGCTACAGAAGCGTGCGAAAGGCCCAAGAGCAGCAGACACAGCAAGTCAAGCAACAACAAGCGCCCCCAGTACCGCCGATGCCAGCAGTGCCTGAAATGGAGCCTCAAAAGGATGCGCAAGTTAGCAGAAGCATGAGCCGCTACCATCGTCGCCCGACCGTTTCTCACGCGACCACCCCCGCTGTCCCTCCCCTCCGCTCCAACACGCTCCAGGCGCACCAGACGCCTCCAGTCGCCCAACCACTACCGCCCTCGACCTCTCGCAGTCGCGCCATTAGCTCCCCGCAGCATGCCTCGCACTCTGCAAACACCGCCCAGCACCGGCCAAGGACCGCAAAGCACCGCACAGAAACCTCGGCTACTGGCTCCAACCAGTCACAGTCGCCGAGAGCAGACGACAGCGCAAGGCAGCTTCTCCTGAGGGAGCGAGAGAGACAACGGTTGCTGAAAGAAAAATACGAGGCTGAGGCGCGTGTAAAGAGGGAGGCGAAACAGGCCGAGATTGACAGACTCGAGAGGCTGCGCATTGAAGAGGAGGAGGCCGCGGCGAGGAAAGCACAGCAGGACGCGGAAGAGGCTGAGGCGTTGCGACTGCAGAAAGAGGAGCAAAGAGCCGAGCAGGAACGTGGGAAGCGGCTGCGCAAAGCCGAGGCCCAGAAAGTGGTCCAGCAGCGGGAAGATGAGGCGCGTAGAGTCAGGCAGGAGGAGCGAGAGCGCAAGGCAAAGCAGGAAGAGAGGGAGCGCAAAGCGAGACACGAGCAAGAAAAGGCGCGACAGGTGCCTTCATCGTCGCCTCCAGTCTCACCACCCCGACATGATACGAATTTTGGGCTGTTCAAGCGAAGGAAAGACGATGGTCTTACACCAGATGCCCAGGCAGAAACTTCAAGAGGACCGAAGCTCAGTCTGCACTTGGGTGATCGAGAGTCTGAGACGATTCGACCGGGTGGAGGTGGCGCCGTCCTTGGAATCGATGCTCCCACTTCGGCGGTCAACGCTGGTGACCGGGTATGCTCAACTGCCTTCACGATTAAGGCAAAAGCTAATTGATCTCTAGCGCGTGACAGTCGTGTGCGGCAAGAAGCGCATTCTTCTCCCAGTGACCCCCACAACAACACCCCTCGACCTCATCAAAACAGCCGCCACGGTCTTGACAGAGCCAATTGATGTCCGGACTGCCGTGATGCAGGAGCTGTTCGTCAAGGTCAGCATCGTGCGACCCCTTCGCAACTATGAGTATGTGCGAGACGTGCTGAACTCATGGGATGCGGATGACCAGAATGACCTCACTATCATTGACTCAGAACTTGACGGCATTGATCAGGATGACCTGTTGTCGTACAAGGTTCCAGAGACAAGACCAGAAGGCATGTCGTGCTTCATCCAGTATTCGTCCAGACCCGGCAAGTGGTCAAAACGCTTTCTCATCCTACGTCCCGACGGCCAGTTGGTCATGGCTAAGAACGACAAAGCGAAAGAGAAGGACCAGGAGAACATCTTGACCATGACAGATTACGACATTTACACAGTCACCCAGCAAAAACTGTCCAAGGTGAAGCCACCGAAGAAGATCTGCTTCGCGGTGAAGAGCTTGCAAAAGTCGAATATATTTGCAGATGAGTCGCAATACGTACACTTCTTCTGCACCAACGACCGCGGCACGGCAACCCTGTTCTACAAGGCGTTGCAGCGGTGGAGGAGCTGGTACTTGAAGTATCAGAAGGGCGAAGGCCTGAAGAAGAAAGCCCCGGCGCTGCGAAAGTTGTCTGCGGGCGAGTCGGGACCGTCGCATACGCGAGGCGAGTCTGTGGGCTCGCATTATCAGTTGGGTGCATTTTCGTCACTGCTGGATCTCGATGACTTCAACAAGAAGCTGGACGCCATTGAAATACACAGACCCGGCGAGTTCCCAGAAGACAGGCCTCTGGCGGGACTTGATTCACGAGCTATGCATGCACGAAAGAAGTCTCTACGCGTCAAGCAGCCGCCTCCTTCCGCATTCACGAGGAGCACACCAGCACTGGACAGTGTGTCACAGAACAGCACACGTCAGAACTCACTACGAAAGAGCTTCGATCAAGATGAGGATGAGCCTTTTGCTCCAAGCGGACTACTTGGTCGAGTCTACACACATCGCCAAAACGCCGTTCAAGAGCGGGACCAGAAACAAAACGGACCATTCACAGAAGGCCCGTCGCTGGTCAGCGGCATAGATCGCATGGTGGCGGCGAGTAACGAATCAGGTCTCAACCGTAAATCATCAGTACGAAGCACCCATCACAAGAGTAACTCGAGCGACATTCAGCGAAGTCTCTCGAAACGTGTTCCGGGGATGCCGGAACCTCTGGTGGACCTCAGACCAACCTACCGCCCACCACCACAACACGCGAACAAGGGCAAAGCTTTCGTTCCGGGATGCGCGGCAGGTCCGCTGGTCGAAAGTGCCACGTCCATCGAAGAGGCGATCAAGGTGCCATCCTCCACAGATTGGCGTGCGCGTCCAATGCAAGGTCGTGTACACGGCACTTATGGGACCGGCGGGCATGAGCGAACGCGCTCGCTCAAGGGTCGTGGTGAGCCATTGGCAGCGTACACTGTCAACAACCATAGCGGCGTTCCTGAGGATGACAAGGAAGCATTCACAGGTGGTTTACTGTCGCAGGCAGGCTACTCGCAGGGCTTCGCACCTGTCGGGCGAGGAGTAATGGATGGATCAAAAGCAAAGGGACCTATGCTAAACCTTCGAGAAGACCACCAGATTGCTCAAGGCAGCCTGCTGTCGGCGCTGCCTGACTCGAACGGGCCCATCATCGATCGATCTGGGAAATGATATTGTTAAGAGAAGGGAATTGGGGCACACAACAGAGTTCTGACAACAGTGGACGGCCTGCATTATGCATCATTAACGTTTATGATACCCCGGTTGGTGGATGGAGCGTTGTGGGATTTTGATGCATATTTCGATCTCGCAATTTTGACTTGGGAACCCATTGCTCATGTGTCAGTACCATACTCATCCCTTTCCATGTTTTCTTGTTCCTTGCATGATACTTGGCGCTCAAAGCTTCCCGAGACCGGGAGACCATGTACGATACCATAGCCGTCGAGGCGTGAAAGTTAGTAATGAAGCCGAGACCGCATCGTGAAATGTCTGCAAACCGAATTGGACGACTGACCGACCATCCTCCCGAGAACGCCATGTGGCTACGAGTGGTCTGCACGTGGATCGCGCCTCCGCTTTGGGGTCCACACATTTGCTGCGGAGAGCATGGCGGGCTGTCAAGGCCAACGGCAACCCCGCATTAATCGGCTGTATGACGGAGAGACGCAGCGGACATGCAGCTTCGCGGCATTGGCTGCAAGCTTCGAGTCCTGACGCTCAAACGGTCTTGGACAGCAAATTTCGTCTCGGTGAGCTCTGATGGAAAAGCAGATGAACGGCATTCGTGCGGAAGGGGACGATGCTCCGCTCCTCATTTCCACAAACAGACTGTTGAGCTGTTGACCGCACCCATGTCCGTCGACACTATCAGAATTTGTCGCGAGCCGCGGGGAAACAGCTTCAATCTTGGCGCGTGTTCATGTCAATGGGGTGTGGGTTCATTGCAGCCATGGAGCGCGTGACAGCTCCGCCCAATGGCGACAGTGCTCTTTCGATGAATGGGGTGAGCGAAAGCCGCGCTACGTCATGTTCGAAGCGATCTCGAAGCTCAGACCACATTTGAAGGTCGTTCCTTCCCAACCTCCCCACGCTTCAGCAGCTCGTGCGCAAAAGGCATTCACTTCTTTTGCAAGTGCTGTTTAATGCTGTTTTCGTCTACAACCAGGGCCTGCTTGAGCAATTCCGTCCCTACAGCTTCCCCATTCCGGTGACCAATAATTAATTGCGCCGCAAGTCTCCGTACTCAACAGTAGAGCGACAGACGAGACGCTTGTCTAGTGCGGCAATCCGCAGTAGCTCAACCAAGCCCGAGCTCAGAGCTCGCGACCCTTCACTCAGCTCATCCCCTCGAAAAGTCCTGCTCCTGCCATTGAGCACCTCGACTTCACCCAAGAGCATTCTTTCCACAGCACACACAATGGCTGAGACAACGACGCGAGACGTCAGCAATCACGTCCTCTTTGAGGTTGCGACCGAGGTCGCAAACAGAGGTACGCACCCGTCGCAATTGAGCTCGCAGAGGCAGAATCTGACAGTAGGCAGTTGGTGGCATTTACTCGGTACTCAAGTCCAAGGCACAGGTGACAACCGCCGAGTATGGCGCAGCATACACTCTCTTGGGCCCATGGAACAGGGCATCGGTAGGAATCCCCACGCAGCAATGGAGATGCCGTGCTGATCGCATTCCAGGCTTCCGTCGAGGTCGAACCGATAGAACCCAAAGACCCGGCTCTGGTAGCCACGATCAAGTCGATGCAGGACCGTGGCATTCAAACGCTGTACGGCCGATGGCTGATTGATGGCGCCCCGCGCGTCCTCCTCTTCGATACCGGCACAGGCTACCGATGGCTCGATGAGTGGAAGGGCGACCTGTGGTCGGTCGCTGGCATTCCATCGCCACCAGGCGACTCGGAGACCAACGAGGCCATCGTCTTTGGATACCTCGTTGCATGGTTTCTTGGCGAGGCAAGTGCCGACACCCAGAACTGCAAGAATTCTGCGCTAATGATTACATAGTATGTCTTCCACGAGAAGAAGCGGGCCGTTATTGTCCAATTCCACGAATGGCTTGCAGGTGTTGCAGTACCTCTCTGCAAGAAGCGCCGCATCGACGTGACCACCATCTTCACCACGCACGCCACACTCCTCGGTCGCTACCTCTGTGCCGGATCCGTCGACTTCTACAACAACCTGCAATACTTCGATGTGGACGCCGAAGCAGGGAAGCGAGGCATCTACCACCGGTACTGCATCGAGCGGGCCGCTACGCACGCCGCCGATGTCTTTACCACTGTCTCGCACATCACCGCATACGAGAGCGAGCATCTGCTGAAGCGCAAGCCAGACGGCGTCCTGCCTAATGGCCTGAATGTCAAGAAGTTCTCTGCTACCCACGAATTCCAGAACCTGCATCAACAAGCCAAGGTCAAGATCAACGACTTCGTGCGAGGACATTTCTATGGTCACAACGATTGGGACCAGGACAAGACGCTTTACTTCTTCACTGCAGGTCGCTACGAATACAGGAACAAGGGTGTTGACATGTTCATTGAGTCGCTGGCTCGGCTGAACCACAAGATGAAGAGCGAAAACTCGGATATGACGGTGGTTGCTTTCATCATTCTGCCAGCACAGACGCAGTCGCTTTCAGTCGAGTCTCTGAAAGGACAGGCCGTCATCAAGTCGCTGCACGACACCGTCAACAACATTGCGGAGAACGTGGCTAAGAAGCTGTTCGAGCGTTCTCTGACATGGGGCGAAGGTCAAGAACTGCCAGAAGACAAGGACTTGATCTCGCCCGCGGATAAGATTATGCTCCGCCGACGGTTGTTTGCGATGAAGCGTCACAACCTGCCACCGATTGTGACGCACAACATGGTCAACGATGCCGAGGACCCGGTGCTGGCTCAACTCCGCCGCTGCCAGCTCTTCAACCACCCGTCCGATCGCGTCAAGGTCGTTTTCCACCCCGAATTCTTGAACTCGGCGAACCCGGTGCTTCCCCTCGATTACGATGATTTCGTTCGCGGTACCCATTTGGGTGTCTTCTCTTCGTACTATGAGCCGTGGGGCTACACTCCAGCAGAATGTACTGTGATGGGCGTACCCAGCATCACAACAAACCTGTCTGGTTTCGGTTGCTACATGGAGGAGCTGATCGAGAATGCCGCGGACTACGGCATCTACATCGTTGACCGGAGAATGAAGGGCATTGATGACTCGGTCAATCAGCTTGTGGACTACATGTTCGACTTTACGAAGAAGAGCAAGCGACAGCGTATCAACCAGCGGAACCGAACGGAGCGCCTGAGCGATTTACTTGACTGGAAGCGCATGGGTCTTGAATACGTCAAGGCGCGACAATTGGCACTTCGACGAGCCTATCCTGGCTCGTACGAGGACGATGAGGAGCCTGACTTCTTCGGCTCGCAAGACGTCAAGATCTCGCGGCCGCTCTCTGAGCCGGGGTCGCCGCGCGACCGGTCCGGCATGATGACACCTGGAGACTTTGCCTCGCTGCAAGAAGGCCGCGAGGGCTTGAGCACCGAGGACTACATTGCGTGGAAGCTACCGTAAGTCTGGAACTCTGCAACGACATGATTTCTGCTAACAAGTTCGCAGTGAAGAGGAAGAGCCCGATGACTTCACATTCCCCCTCACTCTGAAGACGAAGAGTAAGCCTAATTCAGGCGCAAACACCCCGACGATCCTCAACGGGACCGATGGCGCTAACTAAAATTTGTTTCGCAGGGTGACGGGGAGCAAGACGACGCGCTCGCAAAATTGCATTAATCGACCTCTTTCCTCTCCTTTTTCCGATCGATCTTTCCGCGCAATTATCTGCATTGGGTTGCCGCCGCAGCGATGTATTTTAGTAACTGTGAATATTATGTTTTGCTGGTTCTTGATATGCTTGTAGTTCCTCATAAGTGACAGGGAATCCACCAGCGGTGGACAGTAGGCTTGTTTGCACCATTGTTGGCTGAGTGACATCCAAGTGCTGTTTGAGAGCGGAATGGCATCCACTTCATCCATGTCCGTCCTCATGCTCGTGCGAGTGCCAAACTGAGACCTCGACTGCATTCATCGTGCGATCACGAGACTGCTTACAGACATGCAAACATATCGCGCAACATTGTAAATGCGCATGGCGGTTATGGTCGGGTATGCTAAGTTGAGCATCGGGAATTCTGTCACCCCGAGGCGCAGCAGACGATAAGGGGAAATTGAGGGATTCGGGTCGTCCGTTTCTGTTCGGGACGTGCAACGTGTTTCAGGGCGGAAAATGCTTGTTTCCCAGGATTGTGGCTCAGTCGCGACAGGGGCCCGTGGAATTGGGAGCGAATCGAGAAAGGTTTCCAGGGCCTCGACGCCTGCGACGCCAGCTTGGCGTCATAGAATGTCGACATCCCGGCGCGCGCACCCTTCACCGTCACTCCACGGCTGAATGCTCCCTCCGTTTCCGTTCGGTCCCCACTTGCTTCCTTGACTGCCCGACCCTTCAACCTGCGCGCTACCGGCTCGGTCCGTTAACTACAAACCTGGCCAAGCTGATTACCCGCATCAGTCAAGCAGGACTCAGCTCCGCAACACCGCAGCCCCCGAGACGTCGCTCACCCTCGCTCACATCCGCCGGCAACCCAGGCGCCGGTTGTATACCACTTGATATTGGGAGTTTTGCAGGGCTTCGACAGTGACAATGGTGTTTGGGCCGTGGATATCGACATTGACCTGGGTCAGGGCGCACTTGCCGAAGATTGGCACGTCGTGGAGACCCGGTGCCAATTTCATTACTCTTCATTGTATGTGCCAAAAGGAGAGGGCATATAGCAGGGCTGACCGAGTGCAGATACATACATTATCTTTCATGCGTTACTCGGATCGGTCATTATATTCTCGAATAACGACTTGGCGTACATAGACGCCCTATTCTTTGCCAGTGGTGCCGCGACACAGAGTGGATTAAATACGCAAGTTGGATAATGAGGTCACGGGAGCAGGGACTGACAGAAGCACAGCGTCGACGTGAACCTGTTACCCACTCACGCCCTCGTACGTAACTCGTCGTTCCGGAGTAGAGGCACTGGCTAACACGCCCAGGTCTGGATCGGCTTATCAACCTGCCTGTGCACACCAATCTTCATCAACAGTGCTGTAGTGTTTATCCGCCTCTACTGGTTCGAGAAACGCTTCCAAAATGTCGTCGTTGAGGCCCGCAGCGCCCGCCACACACGCACAATATCGCGGAGGAAGAGTGAAATGAAGCAGGAGCTGGATCGAGATCTCGGCCAGGAAGAGCGGGGTGTTGGCGATCGCCAGATACACGTCATGAGGGCCGCCAATGGACAAGCGAACGGTGGCAAAATCGAGGACGAGCATGTCTTCAATGATAATTCGGGCCACACGGGCGTTCGTACGGCCCAATTCGATGACGACGACGATGTCGGTCCTCTGGAACGACCGTTGACTCCAGTACATCAGGTCACATCAAATATCATGTGGGCAGACAATGTTAGCACCCCACGAGAGCTCCAGCGGTTGCGCGATTCGGTTGAGTCGGCCACCGATCGGTTGCCAGAGAAGAACCGTGAGCAAAGTATAGCTTTCGTGGAGAGGCAGCGAGAGCAGAAAAAGCAGGCACCTCTACGCATCCCTGGGCCGCGAGACTACGAACTTGGGCTGAAGCCGGAAGAAGTCAAAGAGGAGGACGAGAATCTGGCCCGGAAGATGAGCAGAGTGTCTCAAGAGTCGTACCGCAGGAAAAAACGATCCAACTCCGTCCCACCTGAAGTACTGAATGGAGACGACCACCCTTTCAAGCATCACATTACTATCGACGTTCCAAATCGACCGCGGCCTGCTACCGGTGCATCAGTGTACAACAGAAACAAGCCAACCGACGATGTCGACACTCCTACTCCGACTGGAGGCTTGCGATCGAGGTCCAAGTCAAGGACCCTGGGCAGCTTTCTCACCCGTACCAAGGAAGAGGACGCGGATCCCATGCCATATCTCAGCTGGACGCCCACCCTTGGTCGAAACTCCAATTTTGTGGATTTGACCGAGGAGCAAAGAGAAGAGCTTGGTGGCATCGAGTACCGTGCGCTAAAGATGCTTGCCATGATACTGGTTCTCTACTTCTTCGGTTTTCACTTCTTGGGTATTGTGTGCTTGACTCCATGGATCAATCACACCGCCACATATAGAGCCGTGGTGGAGGCTGTCAACGTCAACCCTACGGCCTGGGGCTTCTTCACCCCAGCTTCAATGTTCAACGATCTTGGCTTCACGCTCACTCCCGACTCCATGGTCTCGTTCCAGCGCGCCGTCCTTCCCCTCGTTCTAGGCACGTTCCTCATCGTCATCGGCAACACGGGCTTTCCCTGCATGCTCCGCTTCGTTATCTGGCTCTGCACCAAATGCATCCCCAAAGGCAGCGCCAAATGGGAAGAACTCCAATTCCTGCTCGATCACCCACGTCGCTGCTTTACCCTCCTCTTCCCCAGCAAAGCCAACTGGTGGCTCTTCTGGGTTCTTGTCCTCCTCAACGGCATCGATCTCATCTTCTTCATCATCCTCGACCTCAACGATAGCACCGTCACCTCTCTTCCCGGCGGCTACCGGTTCCTCGCCGGGCTCTTCCAAGCCGCCTCGACCCGCACCGCGGGCTTCGCCGTTGTTAACATCGCCGACCTCCACCCCGCCGTCCAAGTCAGCTACCTGATCATGATGTACATTTCCATCTTCCCCATCGCAATGTCCATGCGCCAAACCAACGTGTACGAAGAGAAGAGCCTCGGTGTGTGGGCCGATACCGACGACGCAGGCGAGGAGCCCAACTCGTATCTCAGCCACCATCTGCGTCGCCAACTGTCCTTCGATCTCTGGTTCGTCTTCCTAGGCTTCTTCCTCATCGCCATCATCGAAGGCGCCCGTCTCGAAAACACAAACGAATACGCCTTCTCCCTCTTCTCCGTGCTCTTCGAAATCGTCTCCGCATACGGCACCGTCGGCCTGTCCCTCGGCTTCCCGGACACTAACGCGTCTTTCTCGGCGCAGTTCCGTACCCTGTCTAAACTCATCATCATCGCTATGCAGATCCGCGGCAGGCATCGTGGCCTCCCGTATGCGCTGGATCGCGCTATCTTGCTCCCCAGCGAGAGCCTGCATGAGAAGGAAAATGAGGATGCGACCAGGCGCGCGAGGAGGGGCAGTCAGGCGCTTACGATGGAGGCGGGCTCCGAGGGCCTGACGAGGAGGGATACGGGCTTGAGCAGGAGGAGTAGTATGTTGAGTACGGCGGAGAGGAGCGCGAGTGAGCGGTTCAAACCGGCGCAGTTGCGCCGCATTCTCAGCGGCGCTTTCAGTGCGGGGCCGACGCCGCGCGAGAAGAGAAATTAGGACCTGTGGTGTTGTCTGGGACTAGATCTTTGTGGGTTGTTGCCTCATTGGAAAGACGGGGTATTGTTATTGTTTTCTTGCCAGTGTAAATAGCGTGAGCGTTTTGGTGTTTGGTGTTGGCTTTGAAGGCATCCGGTGTTTGTGTACAATCCTATTCCCACACTTGTACACTTGTTCTGCATGGTTTATGATCGATAGTATACCGGTACGGAACACCGTACTTCGTACATTGCCAATACAACATGTCCAGTACAAGCGCACTACCTTCAAGCATACGAGTCTTGTAACTCTATCCTCCCTGCACGACGACGTCCCTTCTACACAAGCTTTTGTCCTATGCCGCTGCGCGACTAACCGCGACGTAATAAAGGAGTCAAAATGCAGTCCTAAGCGCCCGTCTTCCTCGGTCGCCGAAATAGCCTGCGTAGCATGCCCGAGCGCCTGGAGGGACCGGCAGCGAATCGAGGGGTAGTAGTTGTTGGACCAGCGTAACTGATGTCGTTTGGACTGTTGTCGATGTTCAAGTTGCTTCCCATGCCCGCTGGTGGCAATATCGTCGCATTATGCCCAGCGGCGGACGAAGTCTGAATTGCCTGCGTCGACAGATCTGTTTCTGCAGCGGATGGCGTGGCACTTGTAAGACTTGAGCCCAGCCCGCTGTCATGCAAGCTTCCTTCATCCTGACTCTGTAGCGACGGCGGAGCCAGCGTCCGGGCGTTCAACGTGCTTTTTTTGCCGAGGATGATGGCGCCGTCCAGCGGGAGATGGTTGAGCTTTGCTATGCAGGTCGCGTGCTTGTCCTTTTTCGAAATGCGCTGCACGCGGCCGTATATGTGATGCTTGCAGCGTTGGTGGCATGGACTCAGCATGGCGGGTGATGGGTGCCAGAATATCCCTTCGGCCAACTCGCACGAGTCCTTTTTCACCTCGCCCTCTTCGAAGCTTCGTTGTTGGATCTCCACCATGTGCGAGATGGGTGCTGTGAGGTATTCTTGGCCGTGGGGCACGGTGAGCCATGGGCTACATAGGGAGCGTTGCGCGGTGCCCCCAGGGGCGAAAATGTCACCGAAGTTTTCTCCAAAGAGCACGATTGCACGGGCTTTGTTGA
>TARA_R110002003_G_scaffold32_9_pt1 | contig 42985 bp, 42 predicted proteins | sample TARA_R110002003 | Tara Oceans TARA_R110002003 (sample SAMEA4396441) | marine metagenome | biome: Westerlies Biome; feature: [SRF] surface water layer (ENVO:00010504); material: water (ENVO:00002006), including particulate matter (ENVO:01000060) such as... | depth 5 m | reverse complement strand
AAAGGCCTGCATTGAAAATAGCGGTCAAGAAATTGGAAATCGACACTGGACACGCGCATTCGGCAGTACATACTGCACAGGGGAAGGCTTCTTGGGCGGCAGAGTCTGAGCAGCCAAGAGAACTTCACATGGCGACGGATCCTCTAGCCACAAGTGTGGCCGTTAATGATATAAAACTTGGCTCTGATGCAGCCATGCTTCATGTGGCCGCGCAGGTCGAGAATCAGCAAGTTCAGGTGGTTATTCCAGCCAAGTCACCGAAGGTCCCATCACCGTCAAAGTCAGACCTTTTGAAAGCCTCGAGCAAGAAAACGAAGCGCCGCAAGACAACTCTGGACTTGCCCGAAACAGAAACGGCAATTGAGACGGGATTTGCGCCCGAGTCTACTGTCACGAAAAAGAAGGGGAGAGGCCGGCCCAAAAAGAACGCGGCCTCAATTCCGTCAACCCAGCCAATACAAGAGGAAGCACCTGTAACACTCCATGAGCATGTGGAACAGCCCCATGCGATTCCTCAGACGAGTGACGTGAGCGCGGTAACTAAGATGAAAGACAAAGCTGCCGACGACGGCGTGGCTAGTATGTGTAAGCATTCGGAGATGACTGACACGGACAACACTCGAGGTCACGAGTCTACTGCAGCGACAGTTCTTGACGATTCAAAGAATACTCCGTTGTCCCGCACTCCAGATCAGACAGCCAAAACGCCGAGCCATTCTCCTGTCAGCAGAGGGAAAGTCACGTATCGGGTAGGGCTGAGTAGACGAGCAAGGATTGCACCCCTGCTCCGAATAGTGAAGAAGTAAAGGAAGCGCTTCCGGCCCTCGAAGTCTGCAAGGAAACCCGACGACCGGCATGCATACTACACAATATTGTAACGAACCGCTTCATGATACCCCCTTCTGTTCATTTGATTATTTCTGGTTCCACGTTATACGGACCTGCCGGCTTGAGTCCCAACCAAGTTTCGAACAGGCCTCAACTGCTAGAATACGAGCTCTAGTACTGTGGTATGTAACTATGCACTCAATATGCGGCCTTAGTCCATCGAAAAAACCGGCTTTTCGATGCTGTATTTCATACCATGCTATCCTTAGTCGAAAGTGGTGCACTGGCTGCGATATTTTGTAAGAAGATTTACCCAGTATCATGCTTTGTGAAGTCACAGGTCAGCTCGGTTGCTGATTCACGAAAGAAATTAATGTGACCAGTAAGCACCGAACCTGACTTCAGGCGGTGGAAATGGGCGGCCCATCGAAAACGAAGTCAGCGCGAAGTGTTGTCGGAAAGAGTTACCGCCGAGGCACTATTGACTCTTGAGGTGAGCCAAACAGAAGTGGATGGAAGGTCGAAAGTCGGCGCCTCAGAAGTACTTGGCGTACGCTGGCCAAGCTCGCCTTGTGGAAATGAAGGCTGTAAGGGGCTACTAGCGACAAATCACAGACGCAGGAACATTTTTATGGCGGAAGCCAATGTTTGAGCCTGTGCTGACATCGACTTTTGTTGCTTGGAGCTGACAAGCTCCTGCAGACGTGGAAATCATCATCGACGGGATACCTCACCTTGATTGTGGGAGGGCAGGTCGCGTTCGAATTACGTGCGATTGGCAGATGTTATGTGGTCACTGCGCTCTCGGCATCTCATAGCTGTGAGCCTGACAGTTTTTGAACGACTAAGATGCTTTGGACCCGGTCCACCATTTCGGACACATCTACGAGACTGGGATCTGGAGTTGACCTTCGCTAACAAACTGCGCATATCGATAACGACAGACGACGTCAACATCAGGGCCGGCGACGCAACATCGGCACGAAATAAGCGAAGCGGCTGTCACTGCGCTTGCAAAATCTGGCCATGGGATTCTTGTTAGCATGACGCCAGCTGCAGCCGTCGCGCACCAAAAGTACGAGTGCGTTTCTAGGCGAAATGCCTTGATTCGAGCTTGGCGGGCGCGGCGATCAGCCCGTTTCCGTGTTACGCGACGGAACGTGGACAGAGCTCTGGTCCCTATTTTTGTTCCGCCGTGCCCTATGGGTCTTGGCAATACCAACCTGGTCAGACCTCCTCCTCTTTTCGGCCGCTTTTGGTATGCACATCCCAATTTATTCCTGGCATCACAATTGCTGGGGACATGTTGCGTCCCGGAAGGGTTGAATCATCAGTACCAAACCACAAAATGTATTCGCAACAGCAGTCTCTGCTTCAGTGACGGTCCGGCGGCAGCCCGGCAGCAGTCCAGTCCCAGTTGTCGTATGAGTACATCGTAAGCAGGCATTGACCCCACTGTTCCTCTTCGTATCAAGAGATCTTTCTCCAGGCCAGCGGTCTTGGCTGCTGAAAATGGTGCGTTGACCTCAGCAAGTTAGCGGGGGGCCATCTCCCTACAGGAGCGCCACGTCTCGCAATTCAGGCTCCTGTCATGGCACTGTCAATATAAGGATTTGGGCTACCTCTTACTCTGCTCTTCACTCGTTTTGCTCGTCGTTGTACGTTGCAGCCACCCCACACTCGTTTTACGTATCGCCTCCTAATTCCTAATCGAATTCGACTACACTCGCTTTACCAACCTTTAATGTCGCTATTGAACGAATTATCTTAATACTAACAAATCGCACATAAACCGGAAAAATGCGTTTCTCTGAAGTTCTGGCCGCCTCTCTGGTAGCTCCTCTCGTCGCTGCCCATGGCGATATTCCTGGAGCACCCAAGTTCTTTGGCATGCCCAAGAATTTGAGGGCTAGATATCCAGTCGCTGGGCACCAGGACGTTGGCCACATGGCTTCCCCTCGGCTCCAAGCTCGTCAAGGTGGTGACGCCAACAACATGTGTGGACAACAGGGTGGAGGTGCCGTTTGTGCTGCTGGCTACTGTTGCTCGAGCGCTGTAAGCATTGGTCGCACCAATTTCGAATAACGCGTCGCTGACTTATTTCTAGGGATACTGCGGTATCTCCAAGGACCACTGCTCCGCACCTGACTGCCAAATCAACTTTGGGCCAGGCTGCGATGCTAACAAGACCCCTATTGGAGCAACCACTAAGAATGATGCTCGCCCCCAGCTCGGCGCTATCGCATATGGTGGCATCGGTATCCGCGAGTGCCTGAAGCCCAAGACCATTGCCATCACCTATGACGACGGCCCATATATCTACACTGAGCAAGTCATGGCGAAGTTCGCTGCAAAGAACGCGAAGGCCACTTTCTTCATTACTGGCAATAACAATGGCAAGGGTGCAATCGACGAGAACTGGAGCAGCGTTATTTCCAACATGTACGCCCAGGGCCACCAGATTGCCAGTCACACCTGGTCCCACCAGAATCTTGACGAGATCACCCAAGATCAGCGTTATGATCAGATGGTAAAGAATGAGATGGCTATCCGCAACATCATCGGAAAATACCCCACCTACATGCGACCCCCTTACTCTGCATGCGACACCGCTGCATGCCAAGCAGACATGGCTGCGCTCGGCTACGTGGTCACCTCGTTTGACTTGGACACAGACGACTACAACCAGCTGACCAAGGAGAAGATACAGACTGCGAAGGATAACTTCAAGAATGGCGTCGATACCGCCGGCACCAATGGTGACGCACTTGCCATTGCGCACGACATCCACGAGCTCACTGCGTTGAATTTGACCGACTACATGCTTGACTACGTCTACTCTAAGGGCTGGACTGCCGTCACCGTTGGCGAGTGCATGAACGACCCTGAGAAGAACTGGTACCGTGACTCCACTCCAGGCGTGCGGCCCAGCGCTACCCCTTCGTCCTCTGTCCCCGTCCCCACTCCTACTGGACCCACTTCCACAGACGGTCAGTGCGGCAGCTCGACTGCAGGCAAGGGTCAATCTTGCATTGGCTTCGTTGGCCCAGATGGTGTTAGTGAATGCTGCTCCTCTTCCGGATGGTGCGGACGTAGCTCCGACCACTGCGGAACTGGCTGCAACCCTCTCTTCGGCAAGTGCGGTACTCAGCCATCCGTCTCTGCCTCTGTCTCCGTGAGCAAGACCTCAGCCGCTCCTCAGCCCACCGTCTCTCTTCCGACCTCGACCGATGGCGACTGCGGTGCCACGGCTGGTAAGACCTGCAAGGGCTTCCTTCTCGGCGGCGTCAAGGCTGAGTGTTGCTCTGAGTACGGCTACTGCGGAAACACTGATGCGTATTGCGGAACTGGGTGCAACGCTTTCTACGGCAACTGCGGAGCCTCAAGCTCCAGCTCCAGCGCTTCTGCTTCCGTTTCCAACTCTGCTACTCCAAGTGCGTCCGTCTCTGTCAGCAAGACTTCTTCGTCTTCCAAGTCAGACGTCAAGACCCCCTCCTCCACCCCAGTTCACTCCTCATCCGCGTCGGCTAGCAAGCACGATTCGTCTTCTGCCCCCATCAGCAAGACGTCTTCGGCTTCTGTTCACGTTTCCTCCACGCCGTCTGCTTCCAAGCACGATTCCAGCTCCGTGAAGCCGACTTCCACCCCTGACGTTAAGTCTACCAAGACTCCTGACGTTCAGTCTACCAAGACTTCCGACGTCTACTCGACCAAGACCTCAACCCCCAGCTCCACCGACAAGGTCTCCCCTACCCAGAGCAGCCCCCCAGTCTACCCATCGAGCTCCGCGCCGGCTTATCCATCGAGCTCCGCCCCTGTCTACCCGAACACTACTCCTGGCACCCCTGTGAAGCCCACATCCACTCCCTGCGACGATGACAGCAAGCACCCCACTCCCACACCTACTCCTTCCGTGCCTATCAGCAAGGACGGAAAGTGCGGTACTGCCAACGGCGGTCAGACTTGTAAGACCTGAAAACCACCGTGAAGAATGAAATGCTGATTATCTCTCAGGCGCCGGCTACAAGAACCCCTTCGGCAACAAGGTCGAGTGCTGCTGCAAGGAGTCTGGACGCTGCTCCACTGATCCCTGGGCATGCGGCGTTGGCTGCGACCCCAAGTTTGGTAACTGCAACACGTACTAGAGTGTGCATTGAGAGGTGGAGGTGTTAGTGGGTGTGGTTATGTTCTGGATATGATCTTTGTGTTCAGGGGTTGGGCGGGTTGGAGTAGTAAGTCATGGGAAAAGGTGATGCAATGGACGTGGAATAATGTTAATCTAATTCCCTGTAAACGGGGATGTGTTCCATATGAATTTGAGATTGCTTGGTTGTGGGCGTGCTACACTATTTGGTGAGGGGCGTGGTCGTGATGCTCCTGATCTGACACACTGACCTACCTACCGTTGGTCTCGACACTCGGATCTCTTCCACGCCGCCTTCACTACATCGCCAAACCCCTTATTTGGTTCTCAGCCGCTTATTGATATACACCACGGGTGATAATGGAAGTGAACTTAAAGTACAACAGGGCTGATTCGGAGTTCTGTCGATCACAATTTACATACGGATGGACGATCGTCCGCCCCACGGGGTTGCTTGTGATGGTGGCTTCGCTTCCAGCCCTGTGGCAATTGCCGAAATGAGACCTTGTTGTTGGGCGTATTGCCAATCTGTTTCGCATGTGGCAGGATATGACGTTTCTCGGGTGTTAAGGCGCGTTGCATGTCACTCGGCGGTGTGCCTTTCGGGTTCCTAAGCTGTACAATGCGAGGTGTTTGCTATGAAGTAGCTGAGGGGCTCTTAGCACAGCTTCGAGCGAGCGATTATGTTTGCCGTCGAACATGGGTGATGAGTAGACGAAACAAACGGATATCTGCTGTGCGAGTATTCTGTGTTCTGTAATTGTTTGATGACGGACTCTCTAGATCTTAGCACTGAATTTCACAGGCACACGCGCGACTATATTATTGTCTTTCACGCCGAGTCGCTCCAAAGCTAAAGGCCCGCGGATTATGGTGCCTACCCACATCTAAAAAAGCACTTGTTGGACCTGCCTGAGCTAACCTGTCCCTGTGCATGTGACCTGTGCCAGTTACAGGCCCGGTTTTGTTCATTCTGGACCTTGGTAACCGGCCACGTTTGAAATCATGACATGACATGTAGCGCCCCGTACCATCGCCGAGGCGCGATCATTCAGTCCTCGTCGTCAGACGATGCGTAGCCTAGGCCCAGCGACAACGACATGGCGGGCTTTACCGGAAGCGTGCTAGATGTGGACTTTGATGGGACAATTGCTGGCGATGTCGAGCTCGTTATGATATCCTTCGCTGCTGCGCCCGCCGTCGAGGATTTGGCTGAGTGAATTGGATTGTGCCTCGTTTCTTGCACTGCTTTGGTTTGATGCTTTGGCTCTTTAGTTATCGAGCTTGATTTTCGTAGCTTCACGCCTTTCAACAGGCCCATCTCTGGGCCCTTCTTCCTCTTGCGCCCGGGCGCAACCCATTGCACGTCCCCCTCTTTTGGCGCGTCCGTATCGCCCTCTTCAAGGGCCTTCCTCTCAGCTTCTTCCTGCTGTCTTCGAAACGCATCAAGCTGCTCCTGTGTGTCCTTCCTCACACTAGCCTCCTCTTTCCGCTTCTTCTCCTCAACCGCGTCCAGATAGTCCGCCTCATCATCATTCAGACTAACATGAAGCTTGTACTTCGCCCTCTCTTCAAACTCCGCCTGCTTCTTGTCCTTGTTTTCCTGCAAGATCTCAAACAAACTTTTTCCGTCGTGCTGCGCGGCTAGATCGGCCTTCGCCTTGCGCGCCGCTTCAAGCTCTGCTTGTGCTTTTCGCCACTCATCGTCCCGCTCCGTGGGCTGGTCCACTGTCCCGCCGCTCACAAAGCGTGATGACATTTCGGGTCATGCGGTTAAAGGCGGAGTTTGCTGATGGGCGCTGTTGGGTGATTTGTGAACGGTGGCTGGTTGTGGTTGGTGAACAGACCGCGAGGTGGGAACGCCAACTGCGGTAATTGTCCGAGATTCATCCTGTAGGGTCTCACTTTCACAAAAGCACTTAGACGTATCAGAGATTTCTGTGATTCTCAGAGCATTGGTAACATGAAGGGCTTAAGGAACTGCTATGGTGGACGAGTATTCTCCGGCGCGCAAGAGATGCTTGACAGTCTTCGCAAGAAATGTTACCGTTGAGGCATCGGCAAAAGGCAACTGTTCCGACTTCCTGTCTTGCTCTAGCACCCCACCGGAGCCCCGGTTTTCTCCCAGTAGATCTGCTGCACTGCGGCCTTTACCTCACACGATTGGTGGGATGCTCGCGATGGGAATCATCCGGTGGGTGAGGTGGCCCGCTGCCCGCGTGTTGCCCCTCGGTGTGTTTGATTGACGTAGCCTCGTTGCAGCGTGGCATATTATTGTGCCCCCGCCAAACTTTTTCTACCGCCATTCTCAATCTCAAACCGTTTTCTCAATCTATACCATTCAATTTTTATGCTCCGTACTCTAGCAAGAATGTCTCCCAAAAACTGGACACAAGAGAGCTTCACGGTATGTACAACCTTGGTCCAACGTGCGTTGGACGCGATGCCGCATCTTATCGCTGGCGTACAATCTCTAACAAACACCAGCTCAACACCGGCGCAAAGATCCCAGCGATTGGCCTCGGGACATGGCAGTCGAAACCTGGCGAGGTTCGCGAAGCTGTCAAAGCTGCACTCCAAGCTGGCTACCGCCACATCGACACTGCTCTTGCCTATGGCAACGAAAAAGAAGTCGGCGAGGGCATCAAAGATTCTGGTGTACCACGTGAGCAGATCTGGATTACCACCAAGCTCGACAACCCATGGCACAAGCGCGTTGAGGAAGGTATTGAGAGCTCCTTGAAGAGCCTTGGCGTAGACTACGTTGACCTGTACCTGATGGTAAGTCTGCAACGCAATCTGATCTTGCCACACTGGCTGACGCAGGACTGCAGCACTGGCCTTCATCAACCGACCCCAACGATCTCAAGAAGCACCTGCCAGACTGGGATTTCCTCGACACATGGGCTGAGCTTCAGAAGCTCCCTGCGTCTGGTCGCGTGAAGAACATTGGTGTTTCCAACTTCGCCATTAAGAACCTCGAAAAGCTTTTCGCCGATTCGCGCTTCAAGACCACGCCCGCTGTCAACCAGGTCGAGTTGCACCCCAACAACCCATCGTACGTACCATCCCAGCTCTGTATCGTCATTGTGTCGTACCGCAAAGCTGACCTCAACCAGACCCAAGCTCCTCGACTACTGCAAGCAGAAGGGTATCCATGCAACAGCATACTCATGCCTCGGCTCCACCGACTCACCTCTTTACAAGAACGACAAGCTCAAGCAGCTGGCCGACAAGAAGGGCAAGTCCGTCCAGCAGGTACTCCTGATGTGGGGACTCCAGAGGGGTACTTCTGTCATCCCCAAATCCGTGACTGCCTCGCGCATCCAGGGCAACTTTGAGCTCGACGGCTGGGAGCTTACCGATGAGGAGATGAAGGAGATCAACTCGCTGCCTGAGCGGTTCAAGGTCTGCGGAGACGCGTGGCTGCCAATCAAGGTCTTCTTCGGCGACGACGAGTAGATCCACGCTGTGATTGTGGGCGTGGGCGCAATACATATACCATAGATTTAAAAGCAATGAAGAAATGAAGGACCCAAAGCGCTCGATCCTTGAGATGTGTGCCAAGTCATTTCAGGCGGATCGCGATTTCTGGGATCACGTGAAGACGCGTTATGCGCTAGGCTCGCTGTTGATCTCCACGCGTCGAGCCAGTAGGCTTCGCCACTTCTTCAACACGACACATTCTGCAAGCCCACACCCTCGAGTTTAATTACGCTCACCACAATTACAACATGTCCGCCGAGGAAGAGCAATATGAGGATAGCACGATGGGCGCACCTGGAGCACCGACACCGGTTGCTGCGCTTGAGGTACGCGTGCACGCAATTCCAATATACGACACAAGACTGATTGGCAAGTAGGGTGTCAATGGTTTGACAGCGCGCGATATCAAATTGGTGGTGGAAGGTGGTTTCAACACTGTAGAGTCAATTGCGTACACGTGAGTTCCCTCACTGTTACATGCCAACCATGCGCTGATTGGTGGCAGTCCGCGAAGAGCTCTCGAACAGATCAAGGGTATTTCAGAACAGAAGGCGTCCAAGCTGCTCGCAGAAGGTACGTAGTTTCTTCATGCAGTGTCTCGCACTAGCTGACGGAAACAGCTGCAAAGCTTGTGCCCATGGGATTCACGACCGCCACCGAGATGCACCAACGGCGAAGCGAGCTCATCTCCATCACGACCGGATCAAAACAACTCGACACATTGCTGGCTGGCGGTATTGAGACAGGCTCCATTACCGAAATCTTCGGCGAGTTCAGGACAGGGAAGAGTCAGATTTGCCACACGTTGGCGGTGACTTGCCAGCTGCCCTTCGACATGGGAGGCGGAGAGGGCAAGTGCTTGTACATCGACACAGAAGGCACTTTCCGACCGGTTCGATGCCTTGCGGTAGCTAATCGCTTCGGACTGTCTGGCGAGGAAGTTCTGGACAATGTTGCGTATGCGCGCGCCTACAACTCCGACCATCAGCTGGAGCTTCTCAACCAGGCTGCGCAAATGATGACGGAGACGCGCTTCTCGCTCCTCATTGTTGATTCAGCCACCTCGCTCTATCGTACCGATTTCGCCGGCCGTGGTGAGCTGTCAAGCCGACAGACGCATCTGGCCAAGTTCATGCGTACACTACAACGGCTTGCGGACGAATTTGGCATTGCTGTCGTTATCACCAACCAAGTTGTTGCGCAGGTGGACGGCGGGCCCAGCGCCATGTTCAACCCAGATCCGAAGAAGCCCATTGGAGGCAACATCATAGCACATGCCAGCACCACTCGGTTGAGTTTGAGAAAGGGGAGGGGAGAGACGCGAGTGTGCAAGATCTACGACAGCCCGTGTTTACCAGAGAGCGATTGTCTCTTTGCGATCAACGAGGATGGTATTGGCGATCCGAAGGAGAAAGACCTGGAGGAGCGGAATAATAGATGACCTGGATGTTGTGAGGCTGCTCTGGATTGTGTTTATTCGCATGGCACGGTGCTGGGGAGTTCGTTTCGCAATGATGTAGATGTCTTCATTGTCTGTTCATGGTACAATATCATTTCACAACAATCATAGGCGCTTGTCACTTTTTTCATACACGTATATAGTGGTGTAATCGTCATACCTCGCAGCGCACTGGCAGTGTTCTGGGGCTCGTCTCCACCAGTTGGTCTGTGCGCGGAGCTTGTGCATTTCCCATCGCGACGCTGTTTTGTGAGAGCTGCACCTCCGCGACCACCACCGCGACCCACCACCGTGACCCACGGAACGCGCACTCGCCCCCTCCGAATACCCCAATCACCCTAATACCGCGCATGCGAGCAGGATGGTCAAGAATGGAGGCGCGTGTCTCTACAAAGAGGCGCGACTGAACATTGAGCCCGCATTTCCAGGATCAACAATCGCTTTCACCCTGCCCGCCAGCTCTCTCAGCACATTTGGCTCCCGCACGGCCGCGAAGCGCACCATAATCCAGGAGCAATATGTAGACCAGGATGAAGAGTCCTTTACACGACGTCATCTTGCGACTGACGGGTCATTGTTCTTTCGCCAACACCATGCATACCCGCGGAGCTTCCTCTGGCGCATTTTGGACAATAGGAAGATGCTCGAAATCCAATCCGTCGACTTGGACCACAGCGCGAGTGACAGGTTTGAGGCCAATCTCACCCTGCTATTCCAATTCCCTTCGCCAATCCGACCATTCTGCGTAGCCTTTGCAGAGCCAACCGACCGCGATGCGCTGACCGTCTTTGCCGTCACGACTGCGAACGAGCTTTACGTGCTCACAATCCATCGAGACTTCTTCGCAAACCCCGCGGCATCAGAACAGGACATAGAAGGATGGTGCAAGACGTCTGAGCCCATGCTATTCAGCGGGCGCATACCCTACAGACTCGTTGCTGTGGGCGTAGATGAGCTGCTGGTGGCGTTGGACGACGGCGCGATATGTCGCATGCATTGGGACCAAGATAACAAGACGTGGGACGGTTCACGGTATCAGCACAGCAGTTGGTCAGTCCGCGGGCTACTGTCTTGGAAGTCGCAACCGACTGTGCGATTCGACAATGCAGACCTCGCAATATCAGCTTCCGCTGCAATCGCACTGTCGCCAGACAAGCAGCACATTCTTTCCGTATGCCTGGACCACACAATCAGGGCGTGGAACGTGGCCTCGGGGAAGCTGGGCGCTCACATGGACCTCTTGGGCTCGGACGATCGGGCTCTGGAGAAAGCGAACAATTCCTACTTCATCAGCCCTTCACAATCAACGCTACTGGCTGTCATTCCAGGCCAACCGAGCGGACCTTCTGGTGGCATAGGCGGCGCGCAGTACCACGTCGTCACTTACTCGCCCAAACAACACCGTTTCAAGTTTTGGGGCGTCAGAGATGCCAACGATTCCCAACATGGATTGTATGATATTTGTCAGGATGCCGATCTCATTCCTCCAATTGATGAGCTGATGAACACGTCCGTGTGGACACTAGAAGAGTTCCATGTCATTCCGGGACCTTCTGGGTGGGCGGCAACCCAAATCTGGATACGCGCAAGGTCAGGGCCGAGCAGCAGAGTGTACAGTCTCAAATTTGACCCAAGCGACGATCACAACACACTGACCCAGGCCTGGAAGAATAATTGGGTCTCAGTCGATACAGGGCCATTGACCGTAGAGGGTCTCAAGAACAATCCTGCGAACCCAAGCGAGCAGGGTCTTGACGCCATCGAAGGCGACTGTGATTTGTTTCAACAGTGGCTCGATTTCCTCTTCTTTCCAGGACGGTTTAGCCTGGCCACACTGGAGACCGCTCTGCTCATCTTCAAGAAGGGATTGGAGCGCACGCGCACTAGCAAGTCATCAAGTAAAGGCTCATTGAAGGAGCGCATATGCGTGGCTGTCACAACTCTTGCTAGTAACCCCCAGCCAGGAGCGGTGGATGCAGAACAGTTCGACGATGCTCTACGCACGCAATGGCAATCATTTTACGGTCTAGTAAAGGATCTACACAAGCGACGAGGGGAGTCTCTCTCTCTGGCATACGATAGACAGGCAGAGGCGCCGTGGCTTGCTCTTAGTGACCATCTCTCGGCTATTCGAAGCTGTAGCGACATTGAGATATCCAGACTCAACGCATCGGCTCTCGCGAGCTCAAGACCGTTTAGTGCACCTCTCAAGAAAGCCCTACAGAAAGCTGAGCTACGCGATGTTCCACGGCTGCTAAATGCAGCTTCCTCGTTTCGACAAAGACTTCCTGCATTTGTCCAGCAAGAAGTGCAGCGCCAGATCGGGATGGACCTTCTCCAAAGCCGATCTCTTACCTTGATAGACCGCATGGAATGGGTCGAGAACCACAGCGAGCTGTCGCAACACGTTTCAGATGAAGACTTGTCGATGCTAGTCGAGGAGCTTGGGACAGAAGTGAAGAACCTTAACACCGACGTCTTCCTACGAGCAATTCAAACGCTCGGTCAAGAAGATCATGGCAGGATCAACTCGCGGAAGCAAACAACGCGATTCGGACTCAAGTCGTTACTTCAAGTCTCGCAAGAAACGCTCGAGGCGGACCATAATATTTTGTTAGATCTTCTTGTACTCGTGCTATTCATGTTTGTCGAGTTGGAAGGAGAGACGCCAGATCACTTCGATGCGTCGGAGGTCTTTGTGGAGCTCATTGGTCAGTATAAGGACTGCATGACAGTGTCGTGGCTAGCCAGCACTGTTTGGGCACATCAGACTGCCACCGGACCCGCCTCAGAACATGTCAACCGCACACTCAGCGAGACGCTAAAGATCAGCAAAAGGCTACCCTTGACACAGACGGTATTGGAAGGGATCTATGGCGAGCGTGCTTTTGAGCTACCACTGCCGAACGACCTGAAGACCAATCTCCTCACCCGTTGGAGTCGAGGATGGATCGCTTTGGTTTTCAAGGACGGAAACTACGACACGGTTGTTGAGGATACCATGGGGATACTGCTCTTCCAGAGGGAGTACAATCTGGCCTTGGACTTCTCGAAGTTCCTTCCTGAGGGCAATTGGGCCACCTACCTCAAAGGGCGGCTGCACATTGCTTTTGGAGAAAACAACCTGGCGGCTATCTGCTTCCAGAAAGCAGCCTTCAGTCTTAGTAAGTACAAGATGCAGGTCCTTATTTAGTGTGCTGATATCCCTAGGCTTGGGTCACTTCAATGTCGAGGATGCAGACACTGCAGGTCTCGTGTCGGAGGCGGAACGGAACTCATTTTCAGAAGGCCTAGCAAGCTACTACAGCCATGTCATCGGTCTTTTCGAGAAGACCAAGGCATATTCTCATGTTGCGGATTTCGCTCGCTTAGGCTTGAGGTCGTTGATGGGTCGCGAGGAGCAGGAGCTGAAGACTGACCTGCTGCAACGATCGTTCACAGCTTCGATCCAAATATCAAGGTTCGAGGAGGCATATTCGGCGTTGATCAGGCACAGCGATGCCGCATTGTGCGTCGTTCCACCCCCGGTGCGCTTCTTCTGCTAACGACTGCGCAGGAAACATTCGTCCCTCCAGAGCCTCCTCACTACCATGGTGTCGCAGCAGCAGACCACACAACTTCTCAAACTCCCATTCGTTGGCCTAGCCGATGACGTTGACGGCATCCTTTCCTCGCTTTGCCAAAAGACACTGAACCTTGCTTCCGGACCACCATACCACCAAATACTCTACTCCTTCCGTATCGCTCGTGGCAACTTCCGTGGCGCCGCATCGATACTTCACGAACGCTTGCAGCGTCTCAAGACAACATCATCAAAACACCACGACCCGGCCGACAATTCACTCACGCAGTGTTACTTGATGATTATCAACACATTGTCGTCTGTAAGCAAAGAAGACGCGTACATCCTAGCGGAGCAACGCGTCGAAGGCGCCGGCCCGCCACAATGGGGCATCGGGCAAGGAAAGAAACTGCTTAAGAGGCAGATCGTCACGCTCGACAGTCTGAGGAAAGAATACCAAGCCGAGCTGGACCGGGTGGCTGCCATTGAGAGCGGGCATTTTCCGTTTGTGGAGGCTGGAGATGAGATGGAGATTTTGTAATTGTAAAGATAGGGCTGGGTTCTAGCGCGGCGTTTTATGGGCGATGGAAAGCATTTGAAGCATACCAGAAGCCGAAAAGGGTGGTTTCTAGGAAGACTCTGGCGGCATCATGGAGCATTTTGCCCCTGTGATGAAGACGATTTGAGTCTGCACAGAAATACGGGCGTCTCTTTCAAAGATTTCCGTGTTGAACACATATCCAAGTAACTGCATCTCTCATCAGTACGGGAACATGTTGAGCAAGCAGCGAGCAATCCTTGCGTAACGTTAGCCTTACGAAGTAGGCGTGGCACGTGCGTGGTTGGACCCTGCCGCAGCCCGCTTTGGACGGCCGCACGAAACTCACGCATCACTCACCCGACCTGTAACTGCCCGTGAAAGACAAGTGAACCGCGGTGGCCACGCACTCAACATCCGACTCCAATTCCATATCCACGTGACCCTAGCGCTTCCTGATCCCCGTCTGCACATGTAGTGCCTTTGAGATTGTAGCCCGCGCCAATCCCAATCACCATGGTAAGCGCGCCGTTGCTGAGACGCGTTGTTGCTAGGTACCGTCTACGGCTAACACAAGGACGCCAGAACTCGAAATCGCTGCGCCGTCTTGCTGCTGATCACGGCTCTCTGCATACGGCGGGACTTCCGCCGAACTATCTCTTTCCACCGAACTATGATGGGTCGGAACTCACTTCGCTCGATGTGTTGCTGGCAGGCCCAAAGGGCACGCCATATTGCAGCGGCGTCTGGCGATTGCATCTCGAAATTCCACCCAATTACCCGACTGCACCTCCCACAGCGCAATTCAGGACACGTCTATGGCATCCGAACATCGACGAGGCTACGGGCGCTGTGTGCGTAGAGACGTTGAAGCGCGACTGGAGCAGCACGCTGAAGCTGAGAGACGTGTTGGTCACCATCAGCTGCCTGCTCATACAGCCAAACCCGGCAAGCGCACTCAATGAGGCTGCAGGGCAGCTGGCGAGCGAGGACTGGGATGGCTTCTGCAGGCGCGCAAAGCTGATGACGGAGATCCATGCCGCGGTGCCGAGCAACATTGCAAACGAGGTCAAGGAAGCACAATCACGAGGCGAAGATATACCTTTGGAGGCTGGCCCAGTGCAGACGGACAAGAAGCCACAGCTTCAAGCCAAAGGCAAAGGCAAGGAGCGACTAAAAGCGACACCGTCGTCTGCCAAAGTGCAACGGCTGGCTGCTGAAGACGAGGAGAACACACGGAGAAGAGGAGAGACACAAGAGCCAGAGAGTGATCCTGAGAGCGACTGGATACCCGGACCTGAGAAGACATCGAAGCCTGCAACGAGGCGAGCAAATAACATCTTCGGTATCAAAGGTCTCGACTATCGCATGCAACCCAACACACCACCCAAGACAATGTACACGGAGGATGCCGTACCGCCTCCCTCCGAAGAGAAGGAAGATCACGACACATCCGACCCCTTCATCACCGTACCTTCCAAACGCCCTACCAACTCATTCGATATACGACTCCCGGCTCCATCCTCGCAGGCCTTACTACAACCTACGTCGACCGACACACCCGAACTCCTCAAGTTCTCGCACCAGAACCCCTTCTCCGTCATCCAACCCAACAACCAGATTCACCCTCTGCTCAAGGAGTTCTCCTACTCTTGGGAAGACTCAGAGCTCTTGCATGACACCGGGCTGATACAAGATGGCGTCAGTAAGTTGGAAGTGAGGAAGAGGATGGCGGGTGAGGCCTTTGAGAAGAAGGGGCATTGGGAGATGAAACGCTTTAAGAAGGCGCGGTTCGACCTGGGCAGGTACAATCGAGGGGACTTAGGGCCGAGGATGGGCATGGGGAGGCTTTGAGGTGGTTGTTCTTGGTATGCATAGCGCGGCGTTGGATGGGCAGATTGCATTGTTCGGACGATTATGGTATACCCTATTGACGTATGTAGCTTTTACTTGTGATTGTGTCGCCATACTCTCCTACCTCGTGCCTGCCGCAACGACGAACAGCACGTGATATGCGCCGGTTCGCGCTTTCCTGTCACGTCGTCTGATTCTTTCTTTGCCTCCTAGACGTCTGAACGTCGATACAACCACCAGCCCTATTCTTTCGAGGAACATCATTATCACTGTCATTGCGTCCACCGGCTGTCATGGCGTCTCAATCGCAGCGAGCATTCGATCGCGCTCAGCGGCAAGTCCAGCGCTTAGGTATCATCGCGCACACTACTGGCTGGTACTACGGTGTCCTTGCAACCACAAGGGAGCTCGAAATGATGTGCGTATCACACCAGGATGTTTGCGTTGGGATCCTGTACTCACCCCATTAGACGGCAGCAACTTACTCTTGAGCTCAAACGGTGCATCTCGTCTCTCCAGAGAGCCAAACCGTGAGATGTCCCCATCTTCTAGCGGGAAGTGCTAATCGAGTGGCAGACACAAAGAAGTCGCGTTCAAGCAATACGCGCAAATATGTTCGCGGTCTATTGCCGAGAAGATGCTCGTTACTCTGCCTCGCGAACTACGCGACGACATCTACACCTACTTATGGGACGGGAACCCGCTCGGGGCTGAGTTGATTCACAATGCATACATAGGCTTCCGAGGCATACGAAAAGCCAAGGATTTCCGCATTTCGCGAAGTGCCACTACATGGGAACGCTTGTCGCAGACGAAACTCCGTCTTTGATTTACAATCAGAACTTCACGTGTACTGAAATGGCTGGCTCAAGGGTGCCAAGCGAAATACCCATGCTTTGTGGACTCGCTGCATGCTACCTGGTGTGCCTTGTAACAGTACCGGTGTTGGACGACACCCAAGGAACCGCTCACAGACTGACTAGTACATGTGTCTCACATAGTCATTAAAGTGATATCTACTTCGGGTAAGGTGCGTTTACTAACACTCATTTTTCCTCCACTGTCTTGCTCCTTCTCTCACTCGACAGTCTCTCGAAGGCCTTCGATATCTCAACTCGTACTCGAACCACTTGCAGGAGATCCCGAGTTAGTCCTCACCCACCTTCCGCTCGAAAGTACAATTAACGTCCAGCGAAGGTGTCTTTTCTTGAAAGACTCTCGCACGCCAACGCTTCTTCGGATCCTCGTACCACGAGCCTCTCCACCAAGATGCAATCGAACACCCCAGCTGCTCTTCGTGAGCTACATCGGTAACAATCTTGGCTAGCTTCTCGCAACTATCAAGACTAATGCCCTTGCAGTGCCCGAACAACCATAAAGAAACTCAGCGCGGAGTATGTACGAATCGACAAGTTCAGTTGCTGGTACTGATGCTGGGTAGGAAGCAAGTGCTTGTTCGCAGGCAACGCGAACTTGACGCAGAGTCTGAGAAACACCAGATGCAGGTCGACGAGGCTACAGGGTAAGCTAGGAGAGTATTTACCATCGTCTCCGGCTGCTGAGTAGCAATAGGGCTGAAGATGATGCATTTACCTCGTATGCGCAGAGCTGCCTACAGGATCTTGCACGGGCTGTTTACACGTGCATGCCGCAAGAGTTGCGGGATGAGATGTACTCATATTTATGGTATGGCACGGATACGAAGCGCACGTTACAGCTCTACGCAGCTTACGGCTTCGCTCGCAAAAAGGGAAAATTTGGTTGGGAGTTGCCGCAATTTGCGCTTCCAGCGTACATGGGAGCAGCCATGGCCGATGAGGCTATCTCTTACTTATACAGAGATGTCTTTTCGGACTACGCGAGGGCTGTAAACATGCTCTTCCTCGACAAGTTTATGACTCATGACGTATTCGGAAGGAATTTCCGCGCCATAGACTGGATCACGACACTGAGAATCGACTGGAGAGGAGGTAATGACAGCAGGACCGAGAAGCACGCTGTGCAGGCGGCTCTGGAGACTCTCAGCGAGCATACATTTCCCAGTCCGATTGCTGTGGAAGTCGAGCTTAGCGGCTACTCGCGATTGGAAGGTCCACGATCAAGCATTGTCGACAAACTGGAGCGATTCAGGTCAACATATGTCGCTCTGATTGGTAAAGGGCATGCAGTCACCATCAAAGAAGCACACTGGAAGATGGATGTTGCGGACTACTATACCATGTCCGCGGAGGCGTGGTACAAGAAGACGGATGCGATGATCGAAGGGACGAGCTCAGGAAGCATGTCTTGACGTTGACGGATGGTTAGCTGCAGCATAAGGCCTTGCGGACGTTTTGCGCAGAACCATTCAGGCAGGGGCACGCGACATAGGAGCATGATTGGTGGTGCCTGATATATACCCGAACAGCAATTGCCTTATTGTCAAAGGATAACGATTATTTGAGATCGATCCTATGTCTAGGAAGAGAAGATCTGTATGCATTAGACGACCACAGTGTGATGCTTCATCGCTTATCGGTCTCGAATGCGGTGCTATAAATGAAGCCGCGCAAGCGTGTCGCGTGCACTTTCATCTTAATTCCATCGCAACTCTGCATGTGATGCAAGCGCGGAATAACCTTTTGATCTAGGCAGGCTAAGGCAGCACTACGTACCTTGTTTTATGGTACAAGAGGACCTGCGCGGAAGCTCTCAGGGATTAGCAAGTGGCTGGTTCAGAAGACTCGGATGAATGTTTAGCCCAACACGCATCCGCATAGTCTTGGGCATATTACCAGCCTTGCACGACGGCTAAGATCGACGAAATGGGGATCAGGAACGCTGGAACGCGTGGCGGCGGTGATCTCGCAATCACTTGCGAAGGACATAAAGCGAAGGACATGAAGAGGTAGCGTGTATGTATCCACTGCTACCAGGCATCTCCTCTGTGCTCCTTTTCCAGCTTGTATAGGTTCAGTTCGTTACATCATGCGTTTCAGTCGCGTCGTAGCAGCTGCCGCTGCTTCATTTTCAGTAACTAGAGCAGCGAGTCTCGCGGACTTGTGCACCACGTCTTACGTGCGACCATCGTTGCCCTTGAATGGAATCTTACCAGGCATAATCTTGGATCCAGCCTCAGCCACAGCACATCCTATCTACAACGCTTCGACCGCGGCAGCGAACTTCTTTCCAGCTGCGACGTACGATTACTGTAACGTCACACTATCGTATAGCCATGATGGACGTGGCGATGCCGTACATTTGCAATATTGGTTCCTAGCTTCGGAAAAGTTTCCGGACAGATATCTCTCGACCAGAGGTGGGGGGTATGCTATCAACTCTAAGACTTAGAGTCTGCCGGGAGGAGTCATATATGGTGCCGTGGCAGGTGTGACAGACGGTGGTAGGTATTCCCGGATCTTGGATGTATACAACACGCTGACATGCGCCTCATCTCCGCAGGCTTCGGCAGCTTCAACACCAATGTTGATGATGTCGTCCTCAAGGCTAACGGTACCATTAATTGGGACGCCATCTTCATGTTTGGATACAAAGGAATCGGCGAGTTAACGCAGATCGGGAAGGCCATTACCAGAAACTTCTATGCTATGGAGGAAAATGACAAGCTCTGTGCTTACTATCAGGGTTGCTCCGAGGGTGGGTGGTCGCGAGGGCATGAGCCAGATCCAGCGATATGGCGAAGAGTACGACGGTGTTATCCCGGGTGCGCCTGCGATACGATATGCGCAGCAGCAAGTCCAGCATCTGTTCTCGAATGTTGTTGAGCAGACACTCGACTACTACCCCTCGAGCTGCGAGCTTCAGCGCATCGTCAACGAGACCATCTCTTTCTGCGATCCGCTTGACGGCAAGACTGACGGTGTAGTCTCCCGGACAGATCTATGCAAGCTCAAGTTTAACATCAATTCCACCATCGGCCTCCCCTACTCCTGCGCGGCCAGTAACACATCGAGTCCCATGCCCGGTAGTATTCCTGTCTACACTCCCGCCGTCAACGGCACCGTCACCCCGCAAGCCGTAGCCGCGCATACTTCTCCTACCAGCCCTCCGCAACATTTGAGGACGCAAAAACAACATACAACCCTGTCACGAATGCCTACGACCTCAGCATCTCCGGCCTCGGTGGCGAATTTGTCACCAGGTTCATTCAGGAAGTAAACCTCCTCAACCTACCCTCGCTCCAAAACGTCACCTACGACACTCTTGTCGAATGGATGCGAGCCGCCTGGGTCAAATACGAGGACACACTGCAAACCACCGTCCCAGACCTGACGCCCTTCCACGCCCACGGAGGGAAAGTCTTAACTTTCCACGGCGAAGCAGACAACAGCATCCCCGCCGCCTCGAGCGTGCATTACTACTCCTCTGTCAAGAAAACAATGTATCCAGACCTCTCGTTCAATGCATCCATCGACGCAATGGGGCAGTGGTACCGCCTCTTTCTCATTCCAGGCGCGGCACATTGCGCGCCTAACAGTTTGCAGCCGAACGGCCCGTTTCCACAGACGAATCTGGAGGTGCTGATTGAGTGAGTGGAGAAGGGATTTGTGCCAGAGACATTGAGGGCGACATATTTGGCGGGAGAGGAGAAAGGAGGCAAGGCGGAGCTATGTGCGTGGCCGCTGAGGCCTGTTTGGAGGGGAGGGGAGGGGAAGCGGAGATGGAGTGTGTGTTTGAGCAGGAGAGTTTTGATACGTGGGTGGGAGAGTTTGGGGCGTGGAAGGTGCCGTTGTGGTGAACATGGGATAGGTATTGAGGTTGGGATGGGCAAGAGGCGGAATGATTCTTGGTGAGGTAGCAAGAATAGGCAGGATGGCACAATAGTATGATTTCCCCAGAGCCTGACATCCACGACAGAAGCCCCACCGAAAGTTTCATTACCTTACCACATGCGGGGATTGCGAGGATGGTCGTGTTTTCGAGATGCTGTTCGATTCCTAGGGTGTGGAAAACGCTAACCAAGCCCCAGTCGACGGGACCCAACTGCCGACGCGGTCCGAATTCGGGACCTTTGCTGGTCGCAACTAGCATCTCTGTAGAGTCCAACCACAGTGAGATCAACAACAATGACGAGTCCTCACTGTCGGATCTGCATAAAGCATTGGTCGGCTACGTTGGCGATGCGCTAGCGGATCACCCCGCTGCTTCTGTCGTCCAATGTCGCGTATCATTATGTTACAATCTACGGAGGCCGATTAGCCCAGTTTGGGCCAAAATTATTTTAACTTTGAAATTACTTTAGAGACACCTCTAAGCACTATAACGATAAGGAGATTTAAGTGCGTATGCTTAGTACTAAGTAATTTAGGTATAGCAATTATTTTAAGAAGAAGAAAATTTTAATAGAGGTGTTGTAACGTAGGCGTAGAGGGAGTAGGAAAAATCTTAAACTTTAGCAGGTAGTTTTCGCGCAGGTCTCTCTTCTCTCTCCCTAACACTACTAAAGTACTACAACGACGAGGAGCTTTAAGTGCGCATGCTTAGTACTAAGTAATTTAGGTACAGCAATTATCGTATAAGAAAAAGATACTTAAAAAATATATTAGAAAGAGTAGCAGAGAGAGGTCTACAGGTAGTAGTAGGCCGGGGGGTTAAAGATACCTTAGCGCATTGGAGGTTTGAACAAAATCTGCTAATAATTAAAGTTGTAAATTACTACCTCCTCTACAGCCTCTAACAATATATAAAATTAAGATGTCTTCTATGCAAAATAATTGCTGTACCTAAATTACTTAGTAGCAAATATATGCACTTAAATCTCCTTGTTGTTGTAGTGCTTTAGTAGTATCTCTAAAGTATTTTTAAAGTTAAAATAATTTTGGTCTGAACTACACTAATTAGCCTCCGTAACAATCATCATTGGCTCGCTTGACATGATCCAGGTGCGCATTAGCCAGCCACGACGGACTGAATCAACCTCCTAGCCTCAACACCACTGTTCGGCACTCCAAGGAAGTGCGCTCTCGATGTGCTTGCTCTCCAGACCACCTACTGTCCCGACGCGGCTCAATGCACTATGGCAAAGGACTCCACGTAATGCTATCGTTGACACTTCCTGACTAGCATTCATGCCATCGATCTACCGATTGCCACTCGATCATGCACGTCGCTGCAGAGTGATGCAGCTCGATCCTCACTTTTGTCCGATACCGATCTCATGCCTCTAACAAGTCTCCATTCCATTCAGCTGTGAGCCGGAAGGGGACGAGCTGTCGATCTCGCGTAGAGCCCCTTAGAACGATCGAGCAGTTTGGGTTAGCAATGCCGGATGGAGCGAGCTGCCCACCGAAGCACGTTCTCCACTCCACCTGCAGTATCTAAAAGCATGGCCTATGAGCTTCCCCGCCATCCGACACCTATCATTCTATCAAGAGGACATGCCAGGCAACGCACACGCAGAGTCGCACATGAAGATCGACCGCGCATACAGATCGGCTACGAAGCCATGCAATTGGATTAGGTTTTCTGAACATTCAACAGCTGGAATGGTCCTCCGCTTTACCAACTGAGCGCTTCTGTGGGTCTTGCTACTGCATACACGTCGCCGACCATGCGTTTGATGGGCCCTTGATTGCGTGCTTCACTCTCCAGGGGAGCATCTTTGCTATACCAGGCAAGCTGTCGTTTCGCTGACTCCCAACGGAGGAAAGTAAGTCGTCGCGTTGCATCTTGTGTGCATGATTGAGGTAAGAGTCTGCAAGCCTCCAGCACTTAAGGTATGCAGACGGAGCAAATAAGGACATGAGCTCGTACTGGATGCTCATTATGCCGTGACCTCATACTGCTGTTCCTCCGACTGGTTTGGCCACTACTACACATAAGTACGACTCGAGTTCGCACTTTTCCAGTCGATCAATTATCCCACCTTCTCATCATACTTTCTCTCCCTTTCCACCATGACAGACAGCGCTACCACGGCAAACAATATCACGCCCGAGAAGCTAACTCTCATGAACATCAGAGCCGGAGGCTTCGAACGAGAGTTCCTATCCGAGCCTACCACGCCCACAAATATTCCCCCTTCCCTCGACTTCCCTCCTCTTCGTGGTGGTCGTCACCATCACTCTTCCTTGAGCAACATGCAATCCTCGCTCACTCGTCGGTCTAGCCGACAAGTCAGCTCGGCGTCTCGCCGCTCCAGCTTCCTTCAGTCCCATCGTAAAAGCATGTCGATGGAGCTTACCTCACAAGCATAAGGTAAGTTCTTTGCTTTGATGGATCTCATGTCGACAGCCTCTCGCGAAGCATCATCGCTTAAAGAGTCTTGGGCACGCATTGTTTCTGAGCGTGAGTCGCTTGCTCGTGAACGCGAAGAGCTCTTGTTGCGAGTTGACGAAGTAACTGAGACCCTTGAGCGCACTCAGAGTGAGCATCACCATCACGGCCATGAGCTCGGTGAGAGGAAGCGCCAAGTAGAGAAGCTGCTCTTAGAGCTCTCTGCTGCTCTGACCGCAGTGTCGGAGCAAAAGAAAAAGGTCGCCGACCGAGACCACGACCTAGATCGTGTGCGAGGCGAGCTCACTGAGCTTCGATCCACAGTATTGCGCTCCAGCAGCGATCATGACCGAACTCGTGCTGATCTAGAGGGCCTTGCTCTCAGCCTCAAGTCAGCTGAAGACGACCGCGACCACGCTCGACAGGATTCCGAGCGACACCATAATGAGCTCCGAACTCTGCTGCGCGAGCATACGGACCTCAAGAGCAAGTCCACGGAGACAAGTACAAAGCTTGAAACGTCTCGCAAGGAGGTACTTTCGCTCACTGATCGCATCAAGATCTGGGAGTTGGAGAGGGATGAGCACCTTCACGAGAAGGACCGACTACAGGAAGAGCTCAAGCGAGCTAAGATCAGGGCCAATGAGGCATCTCGCGATCTCATTGAGCTCACCGAACGTCATGATCGTGTCCAGCGTGACCACACCAGGATCAAGGAGACTGTCCGCGCTGTCGAGACTGAGCGCGACGACTTTGCGCTCTCAATTGAGAATCTCCGCCGCGAGATCAAAGCCAAGGCCGTGGGCTGGGAGGAAGCTGAGGCACGTCTTGCTGAGGTCGATCTGAAGTACGAACACATCAAGCGAGAAGTGGTCTCGGTCAAGGAGAAGCTTCGCGACGTCGAACTCGAGCGCACCGAGCTCCGCGACTCCATTGACCGCACACGCGAAGAGCACCGCCTCGTCATCATTGAGCGCGACCAGCTCAAAGAAGACCTCGCCGACGAGCGCCGCCGCGTCGGCGATGGACACCGCCGTGTCAGCGTCCTCGAAGAATCCCTCCGCCGCACCGACCTGACCCTCGCGGAAGTCAGATCCGAGACTCACACACTCACAGAACGCAACAAGGTTCTCATACGCGAGAGTGAAGACAGCCGCACCAAGCAGAGCAACTTCACGCGCGAAATCGGCGAACTCAAAGACAAGCTCGTCATCTTCCAGGCCGAAATCCGTACCTTGACCGAAGCCCGTGACCGCGCGCACCGCGACCTAGACGACTGGAAACAAAAGTACGAAGAAGTCACCGAGACAATCACCGAGTTCCATGACGACAGCGGAGAACTCGAGTTTGAGATTGAAAGCCTGCGCACACTGCTGCGCGAGGCGCGCGAGCAAAAGGAACGCGCTATTTCGGCGCGCCATGCCGCCGACCGCGAGAGGGACGAGTACATTGCCAAGTACGAGGAGAAGTGTCGCGAGATGGAGCGGTTCGAGGAAAGCGCGTCGAGCCATTACCACGCACATGGTCGGGGTGAGGGCAAGTCGAGCTTCACCAGGACGGTGTCGGCGGCGGGGACAACGGTGCATCATAATGGGAAAAGCAGCAGTAGCCATACACATGGACATGGACATGGCTCGGGCGACGGTGGTGGTATGTTCAGCTCTCCTTGAGTTGAGTTGTTCGCAGAGTCACGTTACGATGCAGTACGTATCTGTGTACTAGGCAATGAAGCAATTGTTGACTGGAAGCCTACCTAACTGTTGGGTAAAGATGTTCATTTGCCTTCTACGACCATCAAGTCTGATGTGCTGTCCACGCCCGAGAAGCGAATGACCATTACCGAAGCGCCTCCTTTGAACCGTTTTCAGAGTATGGAAAACATTGTGTCTTCGGATCGAGCGAGGACCTCGAGACCGAGTATGAGTGCTCAGCAGAGATAAGTATCGCATCCTTTGCTGCCTCCGCCTCCTCCGTTGGACTTTTGACAGTGTTTCCACATGAATGAACTTTTTTTTGAGTCGAAGTCAGAGTGGGAATTTCATTCAGTCATATCGAAGGCGGTATCGAAGGCGTGGTGTGCTATTCACTATTATTGTTGTGATGAATATATACCAAAGTGTCGCCATAAACCTGATAAGATATACGGCGCCTTGTAGGATGCATTACAGGATCTCGTCATGTCGTGAATGAAAGTAAATGGACCTCCAAAGTAATCCAAACTCCAGTCCGTAGTGAGCATGGTATAAACCCCTCGCGCTAAATGCAATCAAGCCTCCGCCTCAACACCGACGCGTCGATTGTATTTGGGTCTTCAGGTGGTGTTGGATGTAGTGTGTTCACATCGTGCCGCAAACCAGCACTAACTCAGCTGTCCACCGTCTGGTCACTGATAGCGCGTACTTCACGTCCACAACCACTTGCGGCATTTTTCAGCGCCGCATAGGCACGGTACCGCACCCTCCCCAGGCTCATCCATCTCCTCGCCTTCGTCTTTGTCCAGATAGTCAAAAGTCAACTCTTCGCCAGCAGGGATGAATCGACAAGCGAAGAAAGCAATGTCGTAGACCTTTATATCGTACTTGTTGTAGCTGACTATGTATTGACGGCAGTTGGGTTCGCAGCAATGGTTGATAAACTTCGTTGCACTGCCCATGACCTCGCCGTCAACAACGTACGACTCGCTCTCATTGAGATCTTCAGAACCGACGAACTTGTCGAGCGAGTAGAGATATGATGCCTTGGTTTTTGTTGAAAGGTTCTCGCGACGGGTAGCTTCTTCGTCGGTTATGATTTCGCCACGGTACGTGTCGATGAATTGGCCCTCGTGGAGGTCTTCTTTGCAGCGGAGACCCCATCCACGACCGCTGCTGGTCTTGAAGATCTCGACTTCGACAATCCGACCGAATTGTACGTTCTTGTTACGACAATGAGGGCCACAGAGGCATTTGTCATTGCACTCAAAGATGGGGCGTCGAGAGTTTAGATAGAATGGGACAAGACACCCAGGGCGTTGGATCTTAGTGCTTTCGGTGAAGTATGGAAATTTCTTTGGAAAGCCGAGAGTACTTCCGCCGTTCACCAGATAGTCATTATACTGGGCGATCATTTGTGGGTCTTTGATGCGAGAGTCATCTACAGCAGCGAATTCCAGACATTCGCATGTTCTGGTGTATTCACATCCAATATTGCGACCCATACGAGGGGCACAACTTTCACAACCCACTTGTGCCTCTGATGAGGCTCGGATAACGCCTTCTGTGAGGACATAGTCGGATATGTACTTAAAGCGCAAGGATGGCGTTGACGCGTCGACAGTGTTGAACAGGTGGATTCGGGCGCCTGGGACTTTGCGGAGTCGTCGAATATACTCAGCGCGGATGTAGGTCAGGGCAACGTCGACCTTTGAGGAGCGCGCAATGCGTGTCATCTCCACGGTAGGCGCGCTGCGAATGTCGAGACTGGCGACATTCGTGCCGGACAGCTAGGGCCTAGTTAGTACTGAGTGAACGATAGAGCAATGCACTCACAGGACGACAGAAGATAAAGCCATGCTCATCAGCATCTAGTATCCCATTGTAGAAGTCGATCGTGGATGGTTCTGACGACGCTGACGATGAGCGTGAAGCTGATGGTGTCCTGATGTTTTCCTGCAATCGCTCGAAAGGAGATCCACGCCGCTCAAAGTTCGATGATGTGTCTGGACTCTTTCGCTTCCTCGAAATTGGATTCTTGCGGATGAATCTTTCTCGCAGTCAGTAGTGTGGCGTACACGTGACGGCTACTCTTACTTTGCGCGAGCCTCCAGATAGTCCTGAACCTCTTCGAGGCATCGAACGAGCTCTTCTATGGCGTGCCATGACAGAGGCGGAGTGTTCGTTCTCGCATCTGTCTTCCACTGGACTAGAAATTGTTCTTCCTAAAGAGGACCGTCAGATCAAGCGTGCACGGACCATCGATGAGGTGACATGGATGAAGATAACTTACGCCTTTGATGACGCGATTTGAGAGAATGGAGTCCACCTGTGGGATCGGTTTGTCAGATAACGCATGTGGATTTGTTCGCCGATGCTTTTACCTTGCTGACAAGTACTCGTCGCTTCCCGTACCCGCTGGTGGGTATCACCACCATAGCGGGCATGCCGTGTCTGAAACATGTTAGCTGTGGCGCACGAGTCGTACTATGATATGCAACATGGTTTCTAGCACAGCTTTGCGAGTTGCAACGTGTGCTAGAAACCAGTCGTAGGAATAGTACTCAGGATGCTTACACTAACCGTAGAGATAACGCTAAGGAAGGAAGATTACTAGCGTTCTAAAGCTAAGAGCAGTAGCAATAGCGTGAAAATAGTGTAGTTAACACTTTAGACAGGTTGAAGAGGTTGGGATGGCGCGTTTAGAAAGCTAGGTGCGGAGCGCGTAGCAGGCTAGCAGCTATTGCTAGCTGCTAGCTAACAGCTTGAAACACTAGCGCTAAAAGCTTAGTAATCGAGCACGCACTGTTACCACTAGCTAATTTCTATGTCATCTAAGAGGAATAGCTATTTTCATCTAGTTACTACTATTAGGTTCAAAGAAAGCTACAATCTACATTCTTGCACGAGCCTCGAGCTATATTTCGCTTCTTTTGAAGTTCTTTTCAATACGCACTGTCGAGTAGTCTCTTATATTGTTGTACTTGCGTACGTAAATTGTAGATACGAAATACATCTTAGCGATTTACTTTCTTATAGTAAACCTTAAAGTAGCGTGCAATCGTGTTGATAGAATGTGCAGGTGTATTTATCGTCTAATTAATATACTTGTGCGACAATAGAACTGTAGCAAGTACGAGACCTAAATTAGAGCTCAGAAAATCGTGTTCACGAGTTCTATGTATGCTATGCTCATTCGCCTACGTGTAACGTACTCAAACTGTACAACAGCGAACCCTAGACTGTATAAGAACGCGCGAAGCGGTATTTTCGGTGCTTTTGCGAGCCTTAACAATCCCACACGCCCACTACCACACCTTTCTATTTGTCTTCCCACTCTGTGATTTTGCAATAGCAGAAACTTAGAGTACCCTGTAAGTTCGTTGATCATGTCGCACCTCAACCTGCTCCGGATGAAAGCGCAGCACGCGCTAGTCGTACGTGGCGCGCCTTATCGATAACCTTAATTTGCGCCCGCCAGAAAAGTTTCGAGCGACACAAGCTTCAGAAACATCAAACACCCTCAGGCAGTTCGGCACGCAACATGGCGTCAGATGCGCAAAACAATCCGTTCATACGGCATCTCACATCGAGCGGTATGCATATTGCTGGATCGAGGTTCTTCTGCAATCAGACTGACGATTGCGATAGACAAGGACGTTCGCGACCAAGCACTCGAATCACTACGAAAGTTCCTCGGCGCGCAATCAGAAATCCCGGAACTCGAGCTGTTGAAATTATGGAAGGGACTCTTCTATTGTACGCTCTTACTGCCCTGCCAGCTACTTGCACCATCCTGCCCGGCCACAATTCACGTTTGACCCTACCCACCGCGCCTTCTGCTTCGCTAACATCCTCGCCACAGGCCTATGGATGCAGGACAAGCCAGCAAACCAACAAAAGCTCTCCCGCGACCTCGCCTCCCTTGTCTCTGACCTCCGCACCCCCGTCGTCCTCCCCTTCATCCGCGCCTTCTGGCTCACCATGGCGCGCGAATGGTCACACATCGAAGCACTCCGACTAGACAAATACCTCTACCTGATCCGACAATATCTCAACGCCTCCTTCAAGTTTCTGTCACGGCAGAAATGGAAGCAAGCGACATTAGAAAAGTGGAATGAAATTATGGAGGAAACGCCGCTCAATGTCAGCGATATGAAGATACCGAACGGATTAAGGTATCATGTCCTGGATATCTGGGTCGACGAGCTGGAAAAAGTCGGCGCGAAGAAGTGGGAGGCGGAGCCGGGAGGCGGGACTTTGGAGACGTTAATGAAGCCGTTTGATATTATGATGGAGGAGGGCAAATTGAAGGTGTTGAGGGATGCGGCAAGAGAATGTTTGGATCATGAGAAGTTGGCGTATTGGAGAGGGCTGGGAAATGTGAGCACCAGTGACAATGCAGAAGAGGATGATGATGAAGAGCAGGAATGGGGTGGGTTTGGAGATGACTGAAAAGTGAAGTTAGTGATGACATATTGCATTTTCAGCAAGGCGTTCAGGTCGATCATGCTGAGGGCGTTCAGACGCAAATATCGAGTAGTTTATTGATACCATGTAAGGGAACAGCTTCATTTGACTCCGAAGTTTGTTGATCCTGCGCACGTGAAGCTTGACGCGACATTCACGCGCATAATTGAGTGATGACGTCAACGTGACCACTTCTCACTATACATCAGCCACGACCAGACAAAACTACCTCTCAGACTTCATTTCACACACCATCACACCCTTAATCCACGCCTTTCAACCCTACTCTAGCCCTCGAATTACAATCAGGGCATCACCAACACCTATTATGGTTTCATCCACCTCTCAAACCAAATCCCCTGCCACAAACCCCTCCATCATCCCCGATCCCCACCAAGACGGCACCATCGTCCGCCGCGCTTTCCTGCTCGAAGCAACTTTAAACCTCTTCACTATTCCCCTTCTGACCCACACTCGCCTCATCCTCTCCCACCTCCTCCTTCATCCCTCGCACATCAACCCCTCCTCCATCCTCTTTGCCCGGCTCTTCAGCGGCATCGTCATCTTCGGGTTAACATCCGCCCTGCTCGCCGGCGCAAGCAACACGCGCAACGGAATTGAGAGTCGGCGGCCTACATATTTGCTGCTCGGGCTGGGAGAGGCGTGTTTGCTGCCGATTTTGGGGGTGGAGGCGGCAAAGGGGGGAGGGCGGGATGCGGCGTTGAGTGTGAGGGCGGCGGTGGCGTGTATGGGGATGTTGGCGCCGCCACTGATGTGGAGGGTTTATGTGTGTGTTTGGAGGCCGGAGTTGTTAGGGAGGTACAGGGAGGCTGGTGCGGAGGGGAAAGGTGATGGGAGTGGGACGAAATGTGAGTAGTGAGAGTGTCGAATTTGGGAGTGGAGAGGCTGATTTGAGGACAGATGGGGCAATTAGTACGAATGAAGAATGATGTACGAAGGGAATGTGGAGGCGCTTGGTTGGAGAAAAGAATGTATGGCTCATTCGATGGACTTGGGCTCGACATGATAGTTACGCTGAAACTTTTCAGGAAACCGAATGAAGAAGTCACAACTCTTATAGGCGTCCGTTGATCCTATCTACCTTTGTGATGAGAAGACCGATGGCATTCTGATGCCTCAACATGACAAGTACGCTTACTTTGCGAAAGCAAACGGACACGCACCCCGATTTGCATTCATCAGCCTGTCTTTCGTAGCCTCGCATTCCTCCAAACCATGCCCTTCGAGCTTCTCTGGGCCAATCTCGAAGATCTTGTAGCCTCCGGGTTTATAATTCTTTCCGTCAGGGTATGGCCCGCCAATAGCCCAACGGAACCATGCGAGGGGCGAATTGCGGACCAGAAATGTTGGCTTGACGTACCTTGAGTTGTCCTTAGCAGATTTACACCATCGTAATGGAGCGGGTAAACTTACCACGGCTGATTGTCGTATTCAGCCATGAAGTAGCGACCCGTTTTTGGATCAGGCTTTTCTGAGAGTGGACTGAATCGAAGCGCCCATGGCCTCGGTGGAAAAAGGTACGTCATGAGAACCTTCCTCACGCCAAAGATGAGGTTGATGAGCCTAGGATAGATGGCGGGAGGGTCCTCATACATCATCGACTTCCTAAGTCTGTCGGTCATGAGTGCCTTGACGAAGTTCTTCGCAGTCGACTTCATCGGGCCTGGAACGTTAGTGAGAAGTATGGCCGATGTTTCCTCAGCAAGCTGATGGTTCCATTTGTTTGGCACCATGTATTTGCGTTCGTATTGGTCAGCCCATTCCTGAATGTCTTCAAAAAACTCAATACCGTCCTGGAAAGCGTTCGGTCCATGCTTAAGAGGAGAATAGTCGATACCCATGGCGTCGCCAATAGCTTTCCAATGAGTGGCGATGGCGCACATCTCCATGGGCGTCAATTTGCGCCACTCATACAGACTGATCCACCTCTCGACTTCGAGAACGAAAAGGGACAGCGTATATAGCATGTCGTCGTTGCTGATTTTGCCAGCTTTTCGGTAGCGACCGTGCAAGTAGTTCATCCGGGCTATGGCTGCATTGGTGCGCTCGGACGTGGGACGATGGCCCATGAACTCGATGATAAGAATCCCAGTGTCGGCATACCGTCTTCCAGCGTATTCGACCTTCCCTAGCTGTTGTGTCTCGCACAGTAGCTTGGAGATGGAGGGGATGCCGTAGGTTCTGCGTCGCCTTTAGCAACAATTAGTCACAGTGGGAAGCACGGGGAACGGACTTGAAGAGCGCAAAAGCCAGCGCTTTGCCACTTGTGAAAGGAAACTCTGTGCCTAGGACATATCTCACAATCCCCCAGGCATCTTCCGCAGTCATCTTCCTGAAATCTTCGCGGGTCTTGTAAGGCGCCTGAGCATGTCTCCAATCTCTACGCGCGTAGCGTAAGCCTCTACAAAGGGCAACGTACGCCACGAATATAGCCAGGCCAGTTGTCGTCCGAGGACTCAATTTGCTGGTGACTTTGTCCATCGCTGCATTATATCCAATTTCGGATAGCCACGACATTATGAGATATCAATAAGTGCTGTGTGAAAATGACCGCGTCGCGAATTGTGTGAAATATCAAGCTGTTGTGGTAGTACGAGGCGCACGCTTTGCCCGTTTTGTACAGTCTTTCGGCGTGTCTTCATACACGAGAAGATGGAGAGATGGCCGACGTGTTTGAGATGTCGAACAGACTGAGTAAGATGAATCGTGCCAGGCTTCCGCACCGTTCCGAGGATATCAGCACAGCGAACACAACACACCCCGCTTACTTGCCCTCGAAACCTGTCAGTCTGATCGTAACTCAGAATCGAAATGCGCCGTCACTGGAATGTAGCGGTCGCAATTAGATGCCACTTACCTTGTTGCGCCCTCGGATAGACCAGTCAACTTGCGCATGTTACGATCAAAGCCAGCATATTGCGCACGTTGCGGCTGAACATGTCACGAACATGGTCTGTAATGAGAAGCTATGGCCCAGAACAGACCCTGCGGCTCCAGGTGGAGTATTGTGCTCAAGACCCTCGCGCACGTCTACTCGCACGGATCATGTCCGACCAACCGTTGAATACTCCTGACTGTTGTCAATTTTTGCCATGTGTCTACTAAAGCGCGTGTCTCTTGATGTGGACTTGAACATGGGAAGGAGCGATATCCTACATGGAAGGCACGACTCGCGTGGTGCGCATGTGGGGTGACAGCGACAGGGACTGGACCCCTCACTGTGAGGCGCCCACTGGTGCCCATGGATCCTCGGAATGACGTCCCAGGCGTGTTCACGTTCATTTTTGATGTTCACCGCCAAATTTACCGCCCGACGAAAGTAGCCTCCACACCAACCGTCAACTTTTGAAGCCTCTCGAACCTTTGGGCCCGTCATGGGTCGCAGACCCAATCAGTTGATCCTCGAATACTTTGAGCGCGGGCCCAAACTCGAAGATGCAAGCAATCGCTACCAGCACACTTGCAAATCTTGCGGCGAGAAGGCAAGTGCACCCCGCGATGCGATCTCGTCTCCATGGATAAGCTCAGGTGAACGCAACTGATGTAGCGCAGTTTCCCAAAGGCCGCATAGATAGCCTCACAAATCATCTGGTCAAAAGATGTCCCGCACTACCCCTCCGCGACCGCCAGCGCGCGCTGCTGCAATTCCACGAGTTGCCCGTCCCCGATAACATGGCGCAAACGTCGACCGCGAACACTCATCACCTGCAGAACGGCCCACAGATGAACCTCCCGTTTGCGCCGTCCAAGCAGCTGTCTGCGCTGGAAACACTGGCCGAGGTGTCAAGGCAGCATCTGGATCTATCCGGACAGCGCATGCCAGAAAAGCAGCCTTCGCACGCCCACAACCATGTTAGCCATGCCGGATTGCTAGAGGAGTTTTTGATAGATGACCGAACAGATGGCGCCGACTTGGGTGCTATGTCGCAGGCCATGGACATGTCCAATGCGCCGGCTATGCCAGCCATGTACCAGTTCAACGGTCCACTCCACCATTCGCCAAACGGCTCGCCTCACATGGGCAACATGCCCCTCTCTACCTCTGGAACCATGGCGCAGATGGTGCCATCACTGGTCATGGCGGCGTCCGCTGCAAACGACCTGATGCCCTTGACCAACGGGCTGACCATGGACTCTGACTTGAGCCTTGCAGGCAACGGCATGAACGGCATGGCGGACAAATTCTTCCACGCGCAGAATCGAGGGCAGTGGCCGAACTTGCAGCCAAATCCTCTTGACCCGCTGTTGCAAGAGCATAGCAAGGAGGACCTCAACAAGACACCGGCTCATCCACGCGCCATCGCCATGAGCCCGAATGCGCAGACCCACTTCACCACGGGTTTTAGTGTCAACCAAAAGGTCACAAAACCCAAGGTCCGCGGACGCTTCTCGGATACAAGACGCAAAGAGGTACAGGAAGTGCGGAAGCGTGGCGCATGCATCCGGTGTCGCATGCTCAAGAAGCCTTGCTCAGGCGAGAACCCATGCAACACCTGCCAGAACGTCGAAAGTGCCCGTCTGTGGAAGCAGCCATGTATCCGGACACGGGTCGCAGATGAGTTCCAGCTCTACACGGCCGGCCTACACGCCATGTTAGCACACCACGCCGTCTTCCAGGCGAAAGGTCAGATCCGTCTCAACCAGACACCAGGACGCATCGAAGCTTCACATCAGCCACAATCAGGCCACTTTGCAACTTTCACGCCTTTGAAGTGTCAGCAGACTCAAGCGGCTCAGAACTCAGATATAGACCCTGCAATATTCGCACCTCTGGCTCCCGCAGACCTCGAGCTCATCGATACTGATGATGATATAAGTGGCAAGCTGGACCTATACATCAAGAAGATGGGTCCCAGTTTCTTCGATACCGAGGAATCGGCATTCATGAAAACCACTGTCCAAACCGCGCTAAGCATGACGTCTTCTAATCAAGACCAGCTGTTACCGAAGGCTTTGGAGCTATGGAATCTGACTCGAATTCTCACGTCGAAGACTATGGACTGGCACTTGTTCTCAAACCCGTCTCTGCCTCCGACTGTGGCACCACCGACGCTGTCTGAGTCTGAGATCGAAGACCCAACGCGAACACCAATCACCGCGCTCAATCACTCGTTGTCATACAGTCTGATCAAAATGCAGCTCATGGGCGCTACTGAGAAGCGCGCTGCTTGTCTTGGTCGCGTGGTCATGAACGATCTCGAACGCCGTTTACTCCAGCGCCAACAAGCCAACCCATTCGAAACATTTCTTGTCGCCGTCATCCTGCTAGCTTGTGTCGAGCGTATGTGCTGGCTCTTCCGCACATGGGAAGTCCAACAACCCACCACCGCCAGCGAACCCGACACAGCCCCACCAGCTTTAGCCAACGAGACCGATCTTGCCGCCGCACTGCAATCTGCATCGTCACCCACCACAGCCACTCCGGACATCACTCAACCGCCTCCTCGTCACCCTAAATGGCCACTTGATCGCGCCCCATCGTACTTCTCCCAGCAAGGCGAACGCTTCAGCGACATCCTCAACATGCTGCTCAAGATGCGCGGCGTGCCTCCCAAGCCGACTGCGCGCAACACCGACGGCATGCTAGTCGTCTGGGCCGACGACGCGGATGAGAAAGTCAAAGACTGGTACGACGGGATTGCAGTCACGACCCAGGTCTTAGACGAGCGGGCGAAAGCGAAGTTCGTTGGCGAGGACTCGAGGGAGTGGGAGTTGAAGTATGTTGGGAAGATTCTTCGGGGTGACTGAAGCGTGTTGTTTGATGAAGGACGATGATGACTGTGATGGGATGCGATGGGATGGGCGGGGAGGTCTTTCTGAAATAAGTGCGAGGTTTGCGCGCTTGATACCCCAAAAAGTTACGAGTAAGATGGAGACGAAACAAACGTGTTGTTGTACAGCAGACGACACGCAGTCATATAAATGCCGTCCTAAAACAAAATAGCACGATAGGAAGACAATACTTCACGTATAACACCATTTACAGCAGATGCGTATGAGGATCGTAATGTGGATTGTATGTCTTTTTGTCATATACCATTATCATCACCTACACCAGCAAACCAATGCTTCATGAGAAATCTACCCTCGCAGCAGCCAGCCAGATGCTCCACCTTTGCCCCGCCAACTCCAGACCAGAATCCTGCAATGCAGAAGCTCCAGCGCTAATGCCTCTCACTTTTTGCCAGCCGTACAGGAACGCTCTTCAGCTAGGCAACCTCCTCGATCTTGGGCTTGTCGCTCGAAGCGGCAGGGGAAGATGCTTCGGCTGCGGGCGCCTTGTCCTTGGTGTCCTCGTCGTTCTCGAGCTCGGGCATGTCTTCATCGTCGTCGTCGCTGTCGTCGCCCTCGCCCATGCCGCCCATACCGCCCATACCGCCCATGCCGCTCATCATGTCGCCCATGCCGGGCAGGCCGCCTGCGCCTTGGGCCGCGCCGAGCTTGCTGAAATCGATGCCGCCAAAGCCGCCGTCTGCGCCGCCGGCGCCGCCCATTGGGTTCATCTGGTTCATCATGTCGTCTTCGGGGGCCTCGTCTTGCTCGTCCTCATCGACCCACTATCCAAAAGTCAGTGTTTGCTTCTATCAAAATACGGGGTCTTGCTTACCTTGTCGAAGTCAGTCTTCAGGTAGTGCACCTTCTTGCTGTCCTTGAGCAGACGCGGCCAGAACTCCTCCTTGAGTTCCTTCTTGCGCAGCACCAACGAGACGTCGCGCCCGCTGTGCTGGATCTTGGACTCCTTGGGGTCGATCTCGGCGTAGAACTCGATGTCGACGGCATATGTGACCTTCTTTGATGTTGAGGTGCCCTTGAAGCTCAGCGACGTGTCCTTGAGGTCGAGCTTCAGATCTGATTCTGGGACATCGGCGGCGACGATGGTGAGGTAGATGTAGTTCCTCTCGGGGTCGCTGCTGGATGAGCGCTGCGCCCAGGTAACTGCAGGTGGTTAGCGATTGCTCATTGTGGTCGTGAATGCTCTGTTCGAGCTCCAAAGTCGATGGAAAAGAAGAGGCGCATGAAAGACGTCTGTGCAGAGGTGGTCGCCTTCTCACAAGCTTCAGACAGGCCGAAAGAGACGAGTATTGGAGCTCGAACGCGGGCAAGGCTGCAGCTTACCTTCTGGCACGACGGTCGACATGTTGGGAGTTTTGGAAATTGAGAAGTCGACAATATTCGGAGGTAAGGTCTTGTTTAGAAGTGTGGAGGTGGATGGTTTGTGTATTGGCAAGCGTGTGTTGTTTGTGTCTGAGGAAGCCGAGTGAGGGTGGAAGAAATGCGGTGGAGGGACTAGCGTAGAAAGTAATGGAAGCTCCACAGAATCTGGAGCTTCAACATCCAGTCGGGCAATGATATTCCGCCACCTAATTGTATTGTGACTTACGGCACGATATTATCTGGAGCTTCCGATCTGTCTTGAGCACCGTGAGACAATGTCGTGGCGCGAATAAACAATTGCTGTGTTTGCTCGTACCCGTGGGTTGCGGCTCTGGCTGCCCCGCGAAACGTCACCATGGCTCGGCAGCGCTAGTACCTCGACCGCCAACAAGGCACCTCTGCTGCCGTTACTGACACATGCACACTCAGCAACGCGACGTCACGGGACGTACTCTCTCTCCAGCCTCACTTCCTTCTTAATAGATCCCCCCATTCTCTTGAAACTCTAGACGGCTATCGGCTCAACTCGCTGCATCAAATCCGCCCGAATTACTCGCATATCGCTGAACACTGCGGAAGCTCAGCCAGGATCCTTGAAGACGCTGCGCAAATCCACATAAATTGAGCACCCACCATGGAGACCATTCGAGGTCTCCTATGGAAACCGACGCCGGAGGAGCAGGTACTTGACCGCCCACCGCCCGCAATGACTCGCTGGCTGATACGTGTATAGAAGCGGAAATGCAACGCCTTGGTCCGCCAAAACGTGCGCAAACTCGACCGCGACATCCAACAGCTCAAAGCCACCGAACAAAAGACCAAAACGCTCATCCAGCAGTCCTCGAAACGCGCCCAGCGCAACCCCTCCATGGCCAAGCAAGCCAACCAAGACGTCCGCATCTTCGCGCGCGAACTGATTCGAGTACGGAAACAGAACGGGCGACTCCAAACGAGCAAGGCACAGCTACAGTCGGTGCAGATGCAGGTCAACGAGGCATTTTCTGTCCGCAAGATCGAGGGCAGCATCAAGGCGAGCACAGGCATCATGAAGGATGTGAACAGTCTGGTGCGGTTACCGGAGCTGACGGGTACAATGCGGGAACTTAGTTCTGAGCTCATGCGCGCGGGTATCATTGAGGAGATGGTGGACGATACGCTGGGCGAGAATGAGATGTTGGAGGGCGAGGCGGACGAGGCGGAAGAGGAGGTGGACAAGGTGCTGAGTGAGGTGCTCAAGGATAGACTGCCGGCTAGTAAGGCGAAGGAACAGGAATTGCCGAGTGCGCCGCAAGCCGAAGAAGAGGAGGAAGAAGATCAAGCAGAAATGCTGGCACAGATGCGGGGACGATTGGAGGCTTTGAAAAGCTGAGCGGTCGCCGTGTAGCACCACTTTTGAGGATACTGCTTGCCATGCGACAGCCCAGCGATTACCCAAGGAAGCTTTCATACTACACATTGATATGTAAATGCATTTGCAGGCTGACCCACCAGGGCCCATCATAGTTGAGATGATCTCATGGTATCTTGTCGCCTTCTTAGTCTCCATGTCTCTATTCTTGAATGTTCTGGCGGTTGCCTAGGCACTTTTGGCAATTATCCCAAACTCCTCGTGCGGGAAGTTCTCGAGACTGTGTAGCAACTTCGCCCACCCATCGTTAATCTCTCCTGGCGCGCCAACTCTCCGTTTCCCCTGCGCAACCTCCACCTCCGTCTTTTGTAGCTGTTGCTCCTCATCTTCCTTATGCTCTCCAGTCAAGCCCGCGAGCACTTCTGCCTCCCTCCCCTTGTATTCCTGCAGCAATTCCGGGTGCGGACACCACACCGCCTGCATGCCTGCTCTCCTCCCCGATTCTACGCCCGGCACACTGTCTTCAAACACCAAGCATTCTTCTGGTTGTATCGGCGGCTGTCCTTGCGCTTCGAGCGTCTTGTTCAGTTGCGCAAGAGCGAGTAGGTAGATATCTGGGGCTGGTTTGCCTCGTCCGGGAGGTATCCGCGGGTCGTCGCCTAGGACTCGATGCTCAGGCTCAAAGTGATCGAACAGATCTGAGAGATGTGACGCCTTCAACTGGAAGTTGCCCGCATGACTACTCGTCGCAAGCGCAACATGTACACCTCGCTCTTTCAGCTGCGGTAGCAGCTCCATCACACCAGGTAGTGGTTTCGTATTCGGGAACAACTTTTTTTGTAATTCCTTCTGTTCAACGAGGAATTGCTCGTGCGGTATAGGTAATTGCGCCCAGTTGTGGAAGATTTGGCCTGCTTGCGGTCCCGGTCGACCTTGTAGTTGTGCTTTGATGGACCATGGGAGCGAGGGCTTGTTGTAGCGTTCTAGAATTGTGTTGGTGACAATTGTGTAGATGTCTTCGGAGTCAATGAGCAGGCCGTCCATGTCAAAGAGGGCTGCGCGGACGCGGGGTGGTGGGGTGGTAGTGCTGTATGATGTTAGTAGAAGTTGCTGGCGAATGGAAGGGCGTAGAACGTACTTTGAGCCCATTTTGGACGGCTTCTGTAGTATTGTAACGTATCGGTAAGTGTGTAGGAGTCGTTATAGGGGTGTAGTCGAGGTTCGGAGAAAGTTAGAGTTTAGTGAACGGGTACCCCACGTGGCCGAGGCTAGCGTTGTGCCTAGCACCCACGATCGACGTCACTTTGAAAACAGTCTTAACGCAACTAACAGCCTTGCTGTATGATCACTTGACGCGTTTGGACGCGCCAAATATCCATACGTACTCGCCATGGCCTCTTCGTCAACTGAGGCAGCGGCTCGAGCGGAAGCGGCCACCGTCGCCGCACCAGACGTCTTCTCGCCAGAAGAAGAAAAGCAGTTACTCGACGAGTCGAACACTGAAAAGGCTTCAGCAAACAAGGCCTTTACGACTGGCGAATACCACGGTGCAATACAGAGCTACGAAAAGGCTCTTGGCGTTTGCCCGAATTACCTCGAATATGACATCGCCGTCCTCCGCTCAAACATTGCAGCATGTCACTTGAAACTCGAAGAGTGGAAGCAAGCCGTCGAGTCAGCGAGCAAGGCACTGGACGCGCTGGATAGACTAGATCCACCGCCTATCAAAGAGAAATCGGATGCACGAGAAGACAACACCGTCTCAGGTGGTGGGGTTGTAGGCGAAATCGACGATAGCACCGAAATCCTCCTCGACGCACTCGCCCGTACCGGCCACACCATCAACGACGTCCACAAGCTCCGCACAAAGGTGCTCCTCCGCCGCGCAAAATCACGCCACGAAGTTGGGGGCTGGGCGTCGCTGCAGGGGTCACTAGAGGACTACCAAGCCCTGTCCAAGCCGCCGCACCAGCTGTCGAGTCTCGATCAGAAAGCCGTACAAGCTGCACTGCGGAAGCTGCCTATGCAGTTGGAAGAGGCGAAGACTACTGAGATGGCGGATATGATGGGAAAGTTGAAGCAGCTGGGTAATGGCATACTCAAGCCGTTTGGGCTGAGTACGGATAACTTTCAGTTCACGAAGGATGAGACGAGTGGGGGGTATAGTATGAACTTCAACCAGGCTCCGGGGAAATGAATGGAGCATGAGCAAGAGCCATGTTGAAAGGAAGACTGATATACAACCCTGGTCATCCCCGACTTCACATTTTTCAGATTCATAATGTCTGTTGGACCAGGGCTCATATCGGAGGACGAAATTCGTAGTGAGAACTTCCTGGAGCGTCTTGGTCAGTATTGAAAACACGAGGGAACTTTAATTTCACCCAGGACGGCGTCGAACTCACCATCGCTGTTGTACAGCACTCGAACATGTCGCCGATCGTATTCACTCCATTCCCATTCTCCCACCGCTTCCTGTGCCCACTCGTGCTGGAGGTGGCCTGTAACTTTCAATCGCTGCGTAATGGCTGAATGATAAAGCACTGCACTCGAAGAAAGTGTAAGACTCACCTTGATTATCTCTGACGGTGCGATGCCATTGGCTGTATAAGTCATACCACTCCCATGGACTGGGCGGCTGCTGGCTCAAAAATTGTCTATTCTGGTCCGCCGAGGTCTCACTAGCTTTCTTCCGAGCTTCTTCCTGCTTCTTTCGAGTCGACTCCTTTCCTCTGTTGATATTAGATCGCCTCGACGAATACAGGTACCAGTACAGTACTCACGACTGGTTTTCTTCCAGCTGATGGGCGCTACGATCGAGACTCTCCCTTTCTCAACATCTGTACCACGCTCTTTGCCAATAACCATGTCGACCCCAACATTGTGTATTTGGAGTACGTCACGGTAGCTTTTTGATCGCCCTTCTTCGTACCACAGCGCTTCGACGGTTCCGGTCCCTAAATCTTTTTTAATTCTACTGGCCAGTTCTGGGGAGATGCAAACTCCAGAGTATTGTGAATCATATGTTGCTTGCACTTTGCAGTCCTGGACATATCCATCAAGCTCAACTGCGTCCCTAATACAGACGTGAATGATCTCGCCTTTTCATGTCAACCACGCAAGCGAGACAGAACCTTACACATGGATTACCTGTTTTCAACATCTTTCTAACCTCTGTGAGAACCTAGTAGATAGTTTGAATGATGGCGACCACTGACCGTGGCTAGGAGAAGAGGGGCACGAGGCTGAAGAAGGTGGGGTGGTCATGCCAAGACGGCTGGCAGCTCGACTGGCTATATCGTTCACACAGTACCACGAGGCTGTAGACCTAGCCTCTATGTTTGCGACAACATCATCGACACATTCATCTTTACGGCACGATGAAGTTCGAGACTATCCAGAATGGCTACCCCGGGCTTGCAAGGGTGATGGGTCCGAACTTGATCAAGGACTGGGCATTTTCAGGCAGTTTGCAGAGTTGAACGCCCGTAATCTATTGTACATGCAGGCAGAGATAATATGTCTCTGGAAAGAGCTTGATGGGCTCACGCATATTGACGAGAAAGGACCCAACCTCGAACCGCAGAAGTTTGCTCGAAATGTTTGGGCGATGAGAGCTGCGAGGCCGAATGCACAATGGGACAAGATTTTAGAGATTCGAGAGAAGTTGAGTACGTACAGTAAGTGATCTTCTCTGCCTCATGTGATACCATGGGAAGGCTTAAGGTGTCAGACAAGTGTCTTTTGCAGCAGGCACAGATCTCGAAGATGGACCGGGCAAACAAACATGACCTGAGTTGGCTGAACGACTGGCTACACCACAAAGATGGAGGCGACGATTTTCTCGCTCTCGCTGGCCACGAGTTCGAGGCATACGACTTCCTCGAACCTCAGGAAATCCAGGATCTAGTCGCCATCACGAGCAGGGCGTCGAACGATGGCTTCACGCGTTGGCTAGAAGAATGGGTACTTCCGCACCTTCCTGAAATATTGTTGAAGATATGGAGAGTACGTAATTCCACATTTGCACCGAAAGTCTTTGCTCACACTCCACAACAGGAGCCTATTCGAGGGTCTGAACGGATCAGTGGACTGTCTCGCTGCAACCTCACACTCCTCCGAAATATCGCTCGATCCTTCCAAGTGGTCTTGGTGGCGAGTATTCCTTCTATTGCAGTCATAGCACTGTACAATATTCCCAGCCTGACCAGTAGACTCGGAGCAATCGCTGCATTGTCGGTCCTCTTTTCGTCGGTCCTGGCCATTTTCACCAAAGCCCGATCCATAGACATATTCACAGCCACTGCAGCGTATGTATTGTGCTTGGCAGACTTGAAGTGATGTGTATCTGACAAGAAACAGGTTCGCGGCAGTGCAGGTTGTCTTTGTTGGAGGTGCCACAAGCTCGAGCGAAGACGGGCAATGCCAATGTGCTTCGGGGAACTTTTCAGCCTTGGGGTCACCTGGCTGATCTACACCTTTAAAAGATGGTCATCCCATGGGCGCTGGAGTGACGAAGCAAATTCAGCAAGGCATAATTCACTGTAAATCCGAGACAATTATCTTCACCTTACAAAGTCATGAACAGATGTCTTCGGTGGCGACTCACCCCTGCCGGCGCGCAATCTAGGATGCCGCAACCTGTGACAACACATGCATATGCATGTATTGGCGAGAATGACTGTTGTGCATGTAATTGGTTGATGCAGGAAGCAGGCAACAACGCTGAACGCCCACGGCGGCTGAGCCGGCCGTGGCGGATTGCGATCAAAAACAGACATGGGCATTTCCTAGCTCTTTCGCTGGGGATCGCCATCATCACACTGACTTGCCACGATTAATTTCCTTGCAAATACATCTGACCTCGTCTTTGACGCGACCCGTGGATCTTCAAAGGCTTGTCACGTGTCACTGGAATATATGCAGCATCCTTTGCTCATGCTTCATTGACCGGGAGCCTTGCGCGTGAAATCCCCGCACACGAAGGTCAAACGCAGAGGCTCTCACCAGACTCATCGGTCCTACAATGACATCGGACAGCGACGATGATCCTCCGGATTTCATCATAGACGCCTACTTTTGGAATCCAGTCGACAAGAAGTACCTTAAATTACGTAGCAACGTCGACACGGGCTCGAAGCATCCCATGATCAGTCAAGAACATGTAGAGGCTCTCCGGCTTACTTGGAACCCCTACACAGGGGACAAGTTGCA
>TARA_R110002003_G_scaffold115_2_pt1 | contig 42992 bp, 47 predicted proteins | sample TARA_R110002003 | Tara Oceans TARA_R110002003 (sample SAMEA4396441) | marine metagenome | biome: Westerlies Biome; feature: [SRF] surface water layer (ENVO:00010504); material: water (ENVO:00002006), including particulate matter (ENVO:01000060) such as... | depth 5 m | reverse complement strand
CTCCCCCAACGCCTCTCCCAACCCCACCTCCGCCTCCAAATTCCACGCATAACACTCCGCCAACAACCGCCTCAACGGACTCCCCGGCCCCGTGTGCGCATACACCAACCCCACCACATGATCCAGCCCCACCGCCTGCGTGCGCACATGCAGCGCTACAAACTCGTCCATGACGGCGTTGCAGAACTCGCGGTGTGCGATATTCGTGCCGAAAATGTACAGCTGTGCAAGGGTGTGGAATTTGTCGGTTGTCAGTGCTATGCTGCCTGTGTACAGCCAGTGGGTGTAGGTTTTCAGGACCGCGAGGGTCGGTGGAAGGGAAAAAGTGCAGGCTGGGGCGGCGAAGTTGATGCTCGTGGCGGTGCGGTGCGGACTGTAGGGCGCGAAGTAGGCGCGGAAGTAGGACGAGCTGTGGGTTAGGAGGCCGCGGTGGGCAGAGACGGAGGTGTGGCCGTTGGGGGTGAGAAGGATCGTGGGGTCGGATGTGTTGATTGGGATGGGGGTGAAGACGCGCGGTGGTTTGGGCTTCGATTCTGGTGGCGCGGGGTTTGCTTCTTTGTTTTTGGGGTCCTGGAGCTTCGTGTCTACGGGGTTTGTGGGGGGAGGAATTGATGCTGAGTTTGGAACGGGCGTCGTGGTTGTCTCCTTTAACAAGGAGTTGTCTATGACAAGCTCGCTCTCTCTCCCGACCTCCTTGTCTTTGTCAATGACTTTTGACATGTCTTCGACTTTAGGGCTTTTCGAAGATTGGTCGATCTCGGTCTCCACGACTTCATCTTTTACTTCTTGTTTTTCTGGAACCGGAGCACCCCATCCACCAAGACCGAAGCCACCATGAAATGCTCCGTCTTTCTTGTTTGTATTGGTACCGCCGCCAGCGTTATTCTTATTTTGTTTCTTAGGAGGCATTGTTGTGTGCAAGACAAACTGGGTTTAGTGTGCAGGGAAAGTGAGTCGTCGAAGTGGTTGAATTTTAGGACAGTGTGCAGTGGAGTTGAGGTAGATCTAAAGATTTGTATGGGTGAGTGATTTAGAAGAGTGGAGAATTCTTAATGTAACTAGGCAAGTGCGAGAGACAAATGATTCACTTCAGTGTGCAGAGCCGAACCTTTGTGCAGTGGTGACGATGCTTGCCGCACTAGAATTTTGGCAGCGCACTCGAGGAACGCTGGCGCGGTCAAAGGGGTGAAAGCCGGGTCGGTGTCTGATCACAACTCTCACTGTCTGATTCGGGACCATCGGGCGAGTATAGGGCTATGGTGGTATCTAGCATCTTCTCTAAAAGCCTTCTCCTGGAGCACAAGTAGGGCAAGAAACCGAGAAGAGTTATATCACAGCGATCAAAGCGTGATCGAAAGATGACACAACAAGAAATTCATTAATCATTCCAACTCCTCATACGCTTCCAAACTCTCCGTCCACGGCCTACACACACAGAGATATCAGCGCTACAACCCAAAATCCATACAGAGCTTACTCACCTAGCCAAGTTCTCTCTACGAACCCTGATCATAGCCCTCACCACATCCGCCAACGCCTCATGCGGCAGCTTCGCCAACTCCTCGCTCCAATCCGGAGCATCGTACGCGCCGTACGCATACATATCGACCAGCAGCCGTCGCGCCGGGCTGCCTTCCGGCGTCCCGTCGTAGATGATGTCGAACGCTTCTGCGCAAGGGTAGTCAGGCGCGTCGCGTTGGACGGCAGCGATGGTCTCGAGAATGCAGCGTTTGTAGCGCTGGTCCATCATTTTCTCGGCGAAGACGTATGCGTTGGCCTAGACACGTGAGCTCCAGGCCTTGGACAGATTGATAACAGGGATTTGGTACCAGGTCGATCCATATCGGATCGCTCTTTGTGCCGTTGACATGGTCAAAATCGCGAGTCGGAATGGTTCCGGAGTAGAGCCAGTGCGCGTAACACTTTACTTCGTCTGCAGAATGGTCTGGGCCCATGTCGATGGTGTCGGGGTCGTCTCGTAGCTCGGCCCATTCGGGCTTGACGATGCGCTTGAAGAACTCGGAATTTCTGGATAGGACGTTCTGGTGTATCTGGATCACGACGGTGTCTTCTCCTTGGCCTGCTTTTAATTTTAAGAGTTTGCCGCATAGACTGGTGGTGTAGGTCAGTATAGTGCGCTTCAGAGTATTGTTTGCATATTCAGTGGTATGTAGTACAAAGGTGGCGATAGTAGAAGAGTGATGATTGAACCCGGGACGAGATCTTATTTGTTAGACATTATTCTCAGCGCTACCACTCATGATTTATGGACGCCAAATTGCTACGCTCTAACCACTGCATGCATACCACCCAAGCAACACCTAGAGAGAATGTCGACTGACTTACTCGAAAGCCTCGTTGAGCGGAACACGTGCATTTTGAGGAATCATTGCGTTGTCGCCTTCGATAAGTTGTTTTCAGAGTCGCTCCGAAACAACTTCGACAGGCAAATATATGAGGGAATAGTAATCGCAAACCGGTGTGCATGACCGATCGTTTGGGATCGTGATCGACTGTGGCTGTGCTGCAGCTGAATGCAAGGCAGCCGTTGTGGATCAAGCCACCAAACAAGATGCGGAGTAATCCGCATGGTCCCCCGCGAAATGCCGTATCGTCAAAGCTCAACAGCGTGCAGTACGCCTGTGCTCAAAGAGTTGAGGTAGGAACACATGGCAACAGAGGTTGCTCTTGCGTGTCCTGACTGTCGTCTTTCGGCGATCTGATCAAGCTACTGTAGGGTCCTTGAGCGACCAGATCAACCCGAGGGAGTTCGCTGAGCTGTTTCAGATATTTTGGATGCAAACGATAATCGTCGACATTGTTGACGTTGGAAGTGGGTCGATCAAGGACGATGTGCAGACCAGGCTGGTTCTCTACCAATGCGCGACAGAAATCCAACCATGATTTGCCCTGAAGATGATCAATGTGGGTATCCTGAAACTTGATGCTGTCTTCTCGCTGCATCATCAGTAGAACCTCATCAAGTGTGATTTTATCAAGGCGCGGCCAATGACCTGCGAAGGTTGTCTCAATGGTCGCAGTGTCGAGCAGAAAGTGGCGGAGACGCAGCGTACGGAGTTGCTGGAGAACAAGTCCCGGCAGAATCCAATCCAAAATGCACGCTCTGGCATCTGACATCTCCATATCGGAAAACATGAGGTCGTCGTTGAGACTCATTTCGTTGCGCAGTTCTAGGTGCTGAAGATTGGCGAGCTTGTTCAACGTGTTCTTCCAGTAACGAGCAGTACAAGCACTGCCTGTATCACCATGCCAGTCTCGCTGGCCATGGGTGCCTGAGATGCCTCGCAGCGTCAATGACAGGCTGGTCGTCCTCATGTTCGATATCTCGGGAAATCCTTTGTAGCTCAAGCTGAGTAAGCGGTTGACGGTTGCGAAGGAGTTGAAGTTGTCCATGTTTGCCATGGATAGCCGGAGACGGCGCACAGTTGGAGGAGCTGTCTTGACGACGACTGAGCTTGCCCAGGCCATATTGACCGTCGGATCCTGGACGAACGGTGGGTGCGGCTCCGTGACAACGTCCTTGCCGTGCTGAAGAACGAAAGTGTGCGTGTATGTGGGCGGAGGCTGATCTGCAATGTCGCAGCATCCTACCGAGATCTCCTCTAAATACTTAAGGCGACGAAAGACCTGGCCCCATGATGCATTAGCAGCACGTAGAAGTCGATACCACGATCGGTTGTCTGTAAACGGCTCCACCATGGCACGATGAAAGTCAGCGCTGTATTGCCGCTGCTCATCGGTCAAATCCTGGGCCCTCCTGACTCGAAACTTCGCGTGTAGACGTCCATTGGTGATCTCCTCAAGGTGATGGCCAAATGGATCATCTGAGCCGATTTCCCAGCGCAGCCCAGGTGGGACCTGCTCAAGTTAACGTCCCGCTCCGATTGATTGGAACAAAAGGCTCTTACCTGGACGCGAACATGCTTGACATATTTGAGCACCCCAGCGTTCTCCGGGTTCGCTACGAAGCACTCAAGATGGCTGGACATGCCCACTAGAACGTGGTTCAGTGCCATGTCCCTGAACAAGTACTCTCGAGCCCATTCCCGCAGACACGAATGCGCGAGATTGGCGCTCTTGAGGTGTCGTTTACATCCTGGATGAAGCGAGTCGGGCTCAGGCGCAAGATGTGACACGATGAGGCGCCTCAGCTCAGATGGTAAGCTGTTGAGCGCAGGCTCTGGCTTGGGGATGGGCCCGCCATTGGATTGGATGTCATGGACTGACGACATGGCTGCGTTGTGATCGACTGTGTGACACAATGAAACGATGGTCCACCCTTGCAGTAGGTGTATGCTGTGTTTTATATCTTGCAGCAAGCAAGGCAGCGCAATTGTGCTGAAACGTTATGTCGGTGCCTGATTAGAACGCGTCTTCGGAACTCCAATACGAGCAGCACAGCCAATGATGAGTAGTTGTCCACTTGTGTAAGTTACTAGTACTTGAGCATAAGTGGATCGAATGGGAAGTGATGGTGAAGCTGGGGTCATACTTAGAAGGGCCGTAACCCCGTCGTCCTTCCCCAGACGCCTCGGCTATCGGCGGTCCACTAAACATTCGATTATACGCCTAACTTGATGATATCCGCGCGCAATTCCTCTACATAGCAGTGAAGACCTCTAAGATTGTCGTCTTTCTATAGTTATTAGAGGAACCTCTCTATCTCCCACAATGCCTCTGCTCCTCCGACCCAGCCCTCGGCTGATCATCCGTTCGATACAACGATGCGCATACTCGACTGCACAAGCACCCGCCATCAACGTTACCAACGTGCCCGCACCGCACTCTGGAAGCATACGTATACTGTCGCTCAACCGACCTGCCGCCCGGAATGCGATATCGCGGCAATTGCTCGCGGAGCTGAGCCACCAAGTCAACAGCATACACCACGAGGGCGACAAGGGATCTACGCGAGCACTAATTCTAGCGAGTGATGTGGATGCAAGTTTCTGTGCAGGCGCAGACTTAAAAGAGAGGGCTACATTTACACAAGAGGAGTAAGTTCGCAGCAAATCGGGCGTGGGAGCAGGACTGACTGTAGCTTGCAGCACGGCAAACTTCCTCACATCACTTAGAGGCACTCTAGCCTCAATCGCACAACTACCCATACCCACAATCTCCGCGCTCGCTGCGCCAGCATTCGGCGGCGGTCTCGAACTCGCCCTCACAACACACATGCGTGTCTTCGCTTCCACCACAAGTGTCGCGCTACCGGAGACACGGTTAGCTATCATACCCGGCGCAGGTGGAACATATCGTCTACCCGCCTTAATCGGCCTTTCACGAGCACGCGACATGATTCTCACCGGGCGAAGGGTTGGCGCACCAGAAGCGTACTTCCTTGGGCTGTGCGATCGGCTAGTAGAGGTCACGCCAGAAGAGGCAGGGCAAGAAGGCGCCGCGCGGAAGAAAGTATTGAGTGAGGCGATAAAGCTTGCAAGAGAAATATGTGAGGGTGGACCAATCGCGATCAAAGCTGCGCTTGCGGCCGTGGAGGGTTGCGCGCTGGGCGAGAAGGCAGAAAACGCAGCGTACGAGCTTGTTGTCAAGACGAAAGACAGAGACGAAGCGCTTGTCGCGTTCAGAGAGAAGCGGAAACCTGTGTTCAGAGGCGAGTAGAAATTCGCAATACAGAAGTCAAGCTTCGGGAAGATTGTATTGCTTCCTGCCACTAATCTTGCTTTACATCTTCGCCTTGATCTCCTCCAATAACTTGGCTAACTGATCCTTATCTGCATTCTTCGTCGGCCATCCAATCCCCAGTCCCTCCTCCTCATTTGGCTTTGGGATCAGATGGAAATGCACATGGTCAACGACCTGATGCGCGATCCTGCCATTGTTCTGTAAGATGTTGTAGTCCTCGACACCTTGTGCAATTGCGATCTTCTTGGTCACCGTGAGCACTTCGGACAGCTGGTCGTCGGGGATGTCGTGCAGTTTTGCGCCGTGGTATTTGGGGATGATGAGCTGGAGCAGAGTCAGTGAGACGTGGAGGGTGGTTTTGCTGCATGTGACGGACTGAATGGCCTTTGCTTAAGGGACCGATGTCGAGAAAGGCGAACGTCTTTTCGGATTCGAAGATCTTCATCGAGGGGATCTCTCCTGTAGTACTTTTAGCTTCAATTACACGGCCACGATGGGCAAGGGTTGCAATATACCCCGGATGATCTTGCAGAAGATGCACGCGGCGGCCATTGTGGTGCTCAGAGTATGAATTGTCTGGTTGGCTACTGACACGTTGTTTGGAGTGTCACAGTGTCGGAGCTATCCCGCTGAGCCGAGCTCGAGTTATGGTGGGGTGTGGGGTAGCTCCTTCCGCTGTCGGTTCCGCTCTGTGACGTCGAAGCACTACCGTGACTTCTATGTTGAGAGAATGCCTAGAAGGACCAATCATTTCCATTTCTAGTACTATAACTCGCCTTAAGATGCGCAGGTTGTATTATTGTCTCCCCCACTTCCATTCTTCGCACTCAAAATTGGCGTAGCATCTGAACTCGTTGCTCAAACCCTTTGCATGCATGATCTCGTAGTTGGTCGTTCTAGTACCAACTTTGCCATACAACTTCGAGGTGACCAGGCTTTCCATACGCTCCCCTGTGCATACAATGAGGCGAAGTGACTCCGGTGTCCACGATTTGGCCAGCCATCGAACAGTCAATGCCGCTGCACCAGGTCAGCGTGTTCTTTGTCAACCTGAATTTCCCCGAGCCTACCTTTAGTCTGACAATCCTCGCTCAGGAAAGGCGGGTCGCAGATGATGCGGTCGAATGAGCCTTTCATTTCAGCTGGCAATTGGATAGCTTTCTCGAAGTCGTACCGCACAAACTCCTTGAAGACTGCAAAGCGCTCGTCGTACTCCAACAGCTTGATCTCTGGCCGGCACTTGTACTCGCCCGATTTCTAGTCGACAGTCAGGACTTGTAGGCAGAAAAACAGCGGGCTAAACTCACCATTAGATTCTTCAACTGAATGAACGCGCTTGGCGCAGACACGACTGCGATCTTGGTCTCATCTGTCGCGCCATCGAGTAGTTGCCGGGCGAGGGTCGTTGCGGTCTCATCGTTGTACCAGAATTGACTCGCATTCCAATCTTCTGTGAATGCCTCCATCGATAGCTTGCCCTCAAAATCATCTTCAGCCTTGCCCTTCAGCTCTTCGAACTGTTTCTGTCTGGCATCCCGCTCGCCATAAAATTCTTTCAGTGCGTCCAAAGCACTGCCTGAGAGCTGTCTTCACTGATTAGCAAACATTCTGCTCACATTCGAGTATACCTACGGCATATCATCATCGTCATCGATCAGTGCCATCTTGAAGTGACTTGACTTGCGATGCTCCGAATCGTGTTCCTGAAAAGTGATAGTCTAGTTCGCAATTTTGAGTCAAGTTACGCGATCTCTATCGATAAGGACGTGCCTCGGTTCAACGAGGGGAGCACCAGGTAAGAGTGACACCATGCAGGTGTCGCGGTGTCTTGCTTACTTCACGTCGCGCAGGTTATATACGAAAATGGCCGAACCGCTGGTACCTCTCCCGAAGATAGAGAAGCTCAGTAGCCGTGTCATTCGGGTGCTCGGAGGGAATCCTAGCAAGGTTAGATTCGTGATGCGCTTTCACAGCGCCAGCATTAACAAACAAGTAGTTCACCTTGCAGGGCACCAATACATATGTTGTCGGCCAAGGCGGAAAAAGACTGCTCATAGACACCGGCGAAGGCAAGCCGGAATGGATTGCCTCAATAAAGTCGGTGCTAAAGGACGAGAACATCACAATCGACAAGGCGATCTTGACGCACTGGCATCATGATCACATCCAGGGCGTACCCGATCTTCTTAAGCACTCGCCAGACACCAAAGTATACAAGAATGACCCGCATGACGACTGGCTTGAGATAAGCGACGGGCAGAAATTCGAAACCGAAGGCGCAACACTTCGAGCATTCTACTGCCCAGGCCATACGACGGATCATATGGCGTTGGTATTGGAGGAGGAAGATGCGATGTTCACAGCCGACAATGTGCTAGGTCAAGGAACGGCCGTATTCGAAGACCTCGCAGCGTACATGAAGAGCCTCGACAGCATGTCCAAGCAGTTCAAAGGTCGCGCATACCCAGGCCACGGTCCAGTGATCGAAGACGGGCCGGCAAAGATCCTTGAGTACATCAAGCACCGGAAGCAGCGTGAGAAGCAGGTATTGGATGTCCTGGCGCAGGAGAAAGAGGATGGATGGACGTCAATGGACATTGTGAAGGTTATATACAAGGACTACCCCGAGAATCTGTGGGAGCCTGCAGAGCGAGGAGTATTGCAAATCCTCGACAAGCTGCAAAAGGAAGGAAAAGTCTCTTACAATAAGGAAAAGAAGACGTGGGCGCTGAGTGGGAAGTCTAGCCTGTAGGGACCAATAGCGTTGAGCACTAGCAAAGTTGCTGAAGCGCATCTGACTCAACGCACCCCGCTCTGCCCCTTACATCTCTTGTCGTCAGACTTCAAAAATCATCATTGCGGTCAAAGCAAAGGGCGCGGAACACCACGTAGCTATACATATACTTTGTAAATTCAAATTTTTCAAGAATCACTTGACACCGTGCCAGAGTGGTTAATGGGTTAGACTTGAATTCTAATTCAGTCATCTAATGGCTTCGGCCTCGCGGTATGTTACCACCTTAGCAAGACTATCAAACTTAATGCTGACATGATCCTAGCGTTCGAATCGCGTCGGTGTCGTCCTTATCAGAATTTCTTTTTGTTGAACTTTTGATGAGACTTCGAGTCGCACTTTGGTCACCTTTTTGGCTCGGCTGGTGGAACTTGCCCTACGAGATTAGCGTTTGGACCCACCCTTCCCAACAGACTTCACCGCGATCAGCATGTAAACTACCGCAGCAGGCAGCTCGAAGCCCAGGAACACCGCGCAGAGGCTATCGCCCAGTGCTGCACGTACGGAGATGTTCAGGGTCCAGTGCTGTCTTTTTGGGGTCCGCTCAGGAGACGCGACGATCTCATTTGCCCACGAAATTAGCAGTGAGCAAACACCCATGTAATTAATATGGCAGCAATACCGCAAGGCTCACTTCTCGACCCCTTCTGCACGGGTATTGCCTGGCACGGCTAGAGTCCGCATCGTTTTCAAGGATGCGCGGCTTTCCCACACGAAATTAATGTATCTTGCATCTCTAAGCCACAGCTTTCATATCGAAGAGCCGCTCTCCATGGATACCGCGGTAGCTCTCTCGATGTGGTCTGGTAGGAACATCCTTCAAAAGATTAATCATTCTCGCGTTGCTTCTGATAACCAGAGTCGCGCAGTGCGGAGGATCAGAACTGCTTGAAGATAAGGAGTAACATTTGCGATAATGAGAGTCGCTCTTGTGCTGAGCGGACTATCCGGCGCCTGCGCTCAATCCTGTAAGAGACTCCGCGATATCCTAGACAATTGCTGACATTACGAAGTGGCTTCGCTTTCCAGCTCTCGGTTCAGCTCGAGCTCTTCGTTGAGTTCAAGCGCTCGTAATTCGACCAGCAGCGCGTCTGTTACCGGGTCAGCAGCCTCTACGGCCTCTTTGTCCAGTACATCCGCTCGGAGTAGCTCGCAAAATACGTTCCCTGTAGTTTCGGCGTCAGTGAATGCTACCAGTGGTGCCTCGCCATCCCCAAAGCCCACGGCGTATGTCAATCCATGGGCAGGGAACTTTTCGGCTCCAGTCCCTCAACATGGAACTGGTAAGTCTTTCGATTCCGGCCTGCGTTTCAGGACTAATGTCACACAGGAAGTGCATTCGCACTCCAATGTCAAAATGCATGGTACAGCTTTACATCGATCAACACCGATGATCTCAAGGCCAGCGGTAGCCGAGGTTATACGATTGAGACGATCCGAAGTACCACAGTATATGAAATCCAGTATGTCAAGCTACATTAAATTCATATACATGTTGAGCTGATTTATTGCAGCACGTACTACGAAACACAGTACTATACATTATGCGATGGCCATCCGAGAGTAATAACCTCAACACCCACTGCAACCATAACCACAACTTTTGCTCCAAGTACTACGACATATCTAGTCGAAAGGGTCGGATGGCAGAAGTTCCCGGATCCGAACTGCACCGTAAATTGGGATGACTGTGAGGGTTTGTGGTCGCAGTACTCTTCCGCGAAAAGCGTCTACGATGCGATATCCTTTGAGAAGGCCAATACAATCGTCTCCCTTGGCCCTGGAGCGAGCTATTGGGTGGTCAATGGGGTTACTACTACATTTCCGACGCCTTCGCCAGCAAAAATATCCCTCGGCACAGAGTCCATCTCAAAGTACTATATCAAGGACCAGTATCTGATCATAACCACACCGCCGCCTGGAGGCCTCATATGCGCCTGTGGGAACACTATGACTGCAGGAGGCCCACCTGTGACCATAGAGCATGATATCGACTTCACAAACACGCCATATACCCCGTCTTGCCGGACAGCGAAGCCTACCTGTACACCGGGTGCCCAATGCAAGATCAGCGGCGATGAGGTGGAGATCTTCTGGTTCCCTCCGCAAACCAACGTAACTCGCGATATGTGTGCCACAAGCCCGCCTGCTCCAATCACCTCACAACCTCCGACCAACTATACTTGGTCTCCGATCAGCACAGGCCCATATGCTGTTCTACCTGGGAATACCACGTGGTTCTCCGGCAATGTGTATGTATCGTTGAAAGGTATCAATGCGCAGTGCAACTGGAGCGGTACTTCTGTAGAGGTTGGATCGACTCAGCACGGCAATGTTCTGACGATGGCACCATCCGAGCTTTACTCGTTACGTCCGACTTGGGGTCCTTGGACTGAACGTGATAGCCTAGCAAGCTCGTTGGGCTACGGAGATAACCTGTATAGTTTCAACCTCGCCGACTTAGTGTCACCATATCCGTGGAGTGCATGGGCTGGGCTGGATAAATGTGTGTTGGACCACTGCTCAACGATGAGCGGACCGTACAACCCACGGATAGCAGTACCAGAAGCGATTCGTCGCCTCGATCCACGATGGTCAACATGCGATCTAGACTTGGGTGGCCTGTACGACCCGCCGATTGCCCTCAGCAGCGTTGGAAACATGTTTGCTACAACTACTGTACCGGCTCAGGGGGGACCAGCTCCTACGCCGGGTCAATCTCCCCCGCAGCAGAACGAGCCTACGCACACACCGATTGTACCTGGACAGCCATTGCCATGGCAGAGTGATCCGGCCGATCCAGGGAAGAATCCAGGCAACTCAGGGCCGCCGCCAAGTCAGGATGAGCCATTGACGCCCGGAAAGCCAGATGAGCCGAAGGAACCTCAGACTCCTTCTGATCCATCCAACCCATCGAGACCCGGAGATTCCAATTCGAATCCCCAGCCCAACCCAGCACCCAACCCAGCACCCAATCCGATACCAGTTCAAAATCCAACGCCACGTGTAACCCCCATTCCTGTAGCCGCACAACCTTCACCAACAACAATCGGCTCAATCGGCACCATCCCCATCGTCATCAACCCAACCAATCCATCACAAATCAACATCGGCACTACCGCCCTCACACCCGGCTCCCCAGCCCTCACGCTGGGCCCCAACCGCGACACCACAATCTCCCTCCTCGACCCTACCCACCTCATCATCAACACCCCCGGCGCCGCCGCCCCATCAACCATCAACCTCCCCCAGCCAGCCGCACCCACGCCCTCCGCCGGCGCCATCATCACCCTGCCCAACGGCGACCACATCACCGCGACGGCGGTTCTCGGCGAGGGCCACAACGGCCAGCAAACAGCCACCAGCGTGCTCATCTCCGGGACGTTATTCTCCGCCGGCAGCGCACCCATCACACTCGCCAACGGACTCGTGCTAAGCCAAGCGCCCAGCGGCGCCGGCGTCGTGGTTATCAACACCGTGTCCGGCACCACGTCTACGATCCCCTTCTCGCATATCCCGGGCATCAACGCGCCGGGTACCACGCCCGCCCCCACGGCGCTGGTCACGATTGGCGGGAGAGTGTATGTCGCGACGAGTCGCGATGGGAGTGTGGTTGTGCCTGAGCTGGGCATTACGCTGAGTGCGGGCGGGGTTGGGGTGACGGTGAATGGGACGGTGGTTTCGGGTGCGGGGAGGACGGGGGTTGTGGTGGGGAGTTCGACGGTGGGGTTTACGAGCCCGAGGTCGAGTCCGAGTGGGAGTGGGAGTGGAACGGGGGTTGGAAATGGTAATGGAAATGGGGCGACGGCCACGGGGAGAGCGGCGAGGATGGGAGGAAGGTGGTGGGTTGGTATAGGAATGTTGGGTGCGCTGTTGGTCTGAGGGCATCTCGGATGAAGTAATGAGTAATGTGTAAATGCAAGTTTATCGAGCATACCGTACTGGTCTCTATAAGTCATTATTTGAGGTCCATCACGAGAACAGAGAAGCTTCCATGGAAAACATGAGTTATTGCGTGACCGCCATATCATTCTTTGATTCTTTCGTTCGTTTGCTACATAGATACGCTCCATCATTCCATCCTATCCCACTTCAGACATCCCAGCCATGGATTCCAAGCTCAAGCGAGCCTGCTTCATTTCGTATGCAAAAACATTAGGACCAACGCCAATTATGCCAATATGTCGTTCTGGGCAGCAAGCTGCGGATGCATCGCCAAAAAGGGTATGTAATGGTTCGTGCGTCGAAGTGAAGTAAAGCAAAGCCAAGTACGCTCGGCACCAAAATACAGTCTCGTCAACAAGATACTCAATTCTCGTTCTTCGAGGTCCTTAATCGTTGTCGGTCAGGCGGTCCAAAACAATGATGCTGAGAATCATAACAAGCAGCCCAATGGTTACTATTATCAGCAACACGAAGCCAAACCAGCCGAGCACCATGGCTGATGTGCCAACTCCTGACTTTACGCTCCCGTTCCCTAAGTCTTGCGCTATTGTCGCAGCGGCTACAGACGCGGTGTGTTGCCATAGCACGGAGACGAGGACGAAGATGGAGGCGACGAAGATGAGGGCGAGTGCAACCTGCGACACGGGTCTTGATGGGAATGGCTTGACATCGACATCGGATCCTGTTCGCTCGTCGCGCTCTTCGTGCCAACCAGGGAAGGTTGCCAGGAGCACGAAAGTGAAGAAGGCCAGGATGATAGCGACAATGAGGAGGTAGGGGAAGACGACGGCGTCCTTGAACGTTGCTGCTACCCACACGAGGTTGAGTGGATCCTGGTCGACCGAGAGATTGTCCACGAGCGCAGTTGCGTTGTTCGAGCAGATGTAGCCACCGCCGTCCCGGTTGATGCAGATGCCGAAGTATCCGACGCGCACACCGAGCTGCGCATTGCCAACGATGTTCGCGATAGCTTGTGTGACGCCCGGGTCGACCTGGTCGGTCGAGTAGGCGGGTGTGTACTTTTCGTACCAGAGCGAGATGAGGAAGATGCCCGGGATGAGTGGTGATGTGGATGAGCATCCTGCTAGTAATAGTGCTGTTGGCTGTTAGTTGCTGCTGGATTGATGCGATGTCTTGGTTTAGACTCACATAGTAAAATGATGGCAATAGCTATTAATACCATGAGCACGTGGTGGAAGCCCAGGAACGGTATTAGCCCTAGAGATTTACTGTCAGCTTGAACTCCTCTTCGTCGTAGCCATGTGGTACCCACGTTGCATGCTGACCGCGAACCGCAGATTCGCCATTGTGTGTGTTTCTCGCCTCCGACTGCGTGTGGAATGGGTGGTAGAGTCCCTGCGCCCTCAAGGGCCGGGAGCGAGGTGCGACGGAATGCACTCAGGCGTCGGCTGGTGATGGTGTCCCACTCAGAGAATGTATGGGACAGTGAGCGATTGGGCTGGTCTCGAAGATGGCTGCGGAATGCGTGCGATGTTCGTTCGGATGGCTCTTGCAGCGTTCGCGCGGAATGTAAACTGCGACGACAATTGTCAGATGACTCCTGTACGGAAGCGAATGTCGAGAGTGTGGATTGAAGGTGGGTAGCTTAGAATGTGTGTGTCTCTCTTCTCTGGCTGCAGCCCCAATACTTTTGGTCTCGTTGGAAATTGTGAGGTTGGTGGTGTGGCTGGGCCTCCGCGAGATGGCTGGACCAAACAACGCGTCGCCTAGCAACGATCGCGGCAACGTCATGACCCCAACCACCAATCACCGCCGCGCACCACGGCTCGGAGAATTTGCTTCCAGAAGCAGGGCCGTGTTCCTGCATTAGCTGCTCCGGATGATGATGCACTCCAGCCTCTTCTTTTCCTCTTGCGACGTGGCAGCTTGCTTGCGGAGCCATGCTTAATATCGGGCAGTCGCGCACTCGCGTGTCCGAGGCAGGCGCGATGGGGCCCCGCACGAACCCCTTTCAGAGCACACGAGTGGATTCTGAGCTGCTCGACAGGCACGTTAGTCCTCGAGGTTTGCTTGCCTACGGTGTTCTGTTGTGACTAGGAAATAGTGCATAGTCTCTATAGACCTGTATCACTTCGGCTACCATTATCTCCTACTCTGCCATACTGCCGCACGAAAACCGCGGCTCTGTCTCGCAAATCCTCGTCTGCTTGATACTGCGGTCGAGGCGTCTTGAATGGCTTTTCTCTCATTTCTCCTTTTCCACTCCACGCATGTCGCCTAGCGTCCCGCTTATGCTGTTCGAGCGCCTTCCGACTAGTGAAATCGCGACCGCACTCACAAGCAAACCCAGCTTCCGAAGGTGTAGCCCAGATCGACGCTGACTGCAAGTTTAGAGAAGCGAAGGAAGAGACCAGTGAGTCGACGCGTTGTCTGCGAGTGGCGGACTCGTCGGCTTGTCGCTTGTGGATCAAAGAGTCACGCTTGTGTTGGTCCAGGACTCGTTGCGTCTCGAAGGCACGGCCGCAGGTACAGTAGATGAGTGAGACTTGTGAGAGTGTTGAAGATGGGATAGTGCCCGGCACTGGATTTGAAACTGGACGAGTGAAGGACAGCCGTGATGGTGGAGCAGCAATAGGGGCCTTGCCCAGTGGTTGAGCCTTGAGCGTAGACGCAGAGCCAGGCTTTCCAGCCTGGTGAGTCTTCGAGTATCGCAAATGCTTGTTCAGCGCCTTCTCGTTCGCAAAGCGCTGTCCACATGGACACTGGATTTTATTCGCAGCAGATTCCGCAGGCGGATTCGAAAGCTTCCCTACCGCTGATACCGAGCTCATATCCGAGTTTAACTTCGAGACTTGGGCTGGGTCCAAAGAATCTGAACGCACATTCGTCTGCTGCTTGTGCGCGACACAATAGCTTGTGTGTTGTTGAAGTGCATAGTGATTTTTGAACGTTCTGCCGCACCAACAGGCGATAGGCTTTGGTGAAACTCTAGCTGAAGTGGTGGCAAACCTTCTACTGGAGCTTGTCGTGACATTTTCCTCCCTCTGATGGGTATCGCAGGACGACTTATGCCGCAAGTACGTTTCCGCATTCTCGAAACTTTTACCACAAGGACAGCGAACCTCGAAAGTGTTGATTCTCCCTCCTGCATCTGCCATTCCGATCTTCGTTAAAAAGATGAGGTCGACTGTCGACAGGTAGTAAGCGGAAGGCTGAAGGCAGGTGGGGTAAGCTAGGCACCACTGTGAACGTGATCTGCACAGTAATCGTACCACGACATTCCTGCTGATAGGCTAGGCTGGATTACATTACTTCTACTCTGTACTTCAGAGATATATCCGATTGTAAATAGATACATGCTTCTCTGAGTACTGAGTACACTTTAGAGGCTCTTGTCTAGTAGTGTATAGTTTAGACTCCATACTACGAGATAATAGCTTCCGTTATCGAGATCCTTGTTTGCTTCCTTAGGTTTAGGCTCCGCAACGCACTTCACTGTTCCCGCATGATTCCCTACGTCACTGGTCCGCATGCTAACAACGGTTCTGTTGCGGTAGCAAGCGGATCTTATCACACGTTGCAATGATCATTCGCTGTAGCCATGCATTCGAAGTTGAAGCCTGTTTGCAGAGTCGCTGAGGGTTGTGAGATCGGGGTGATGTCATTGCACGTGGCGTGACGGCCAAATGCAGGGTCCCGAGGCTGCCCCACATGTCAAGCCTCATTGCTCGATCATGCAACGCAGGGAAAATGTTTGAACAGGCAGTGTCGTGCTGGACACGAGCTGTGAAACGGTTGGTTTGTTTGCGCCGGCAACGTCGAGGTAGCCATCTATCGGCGGTTGAAGGTCGCTCCAGACGCTTTGTTTTCAGCGAACAGGATGCTCGCGGTCTATCAAAGACCCCTGCTCATTACTTGCATCTTACCACACAGTTCAAACAGGCGAGCAAAGCCACCCAATGGCAACGACAGCCGGGATCATCAATCTTGAAACCCGACGTCGCTCTCAGACAGTATGACGAAGGCCGTTACGTCGGTTGTCACGAGCGCAGCTTCCTAGCCGTTGGCGACTGCTGCTGTCTCTGCAAGCAGAAACCGCGAACATGACGTAGTACCTTGCTGTTCGAGGTGCATATAAACACCACACTGCTTGCTGCATTGGTCCTCCATCAACGAACAACAATTCAAAGTCCTATCACCTACACAATCAATTACCCAAATCAACCCAAATAACTTTCAACATGTCCGACGCATTCAGGAAGGACTTCCACACCAAGGCTGGTGAGAAGATGGTATGCTCCTTTTTCTCCCGGAACCTCAAGCAATACTAACGTCGGGTTCCCCAGACTCCCGACTCCTCCAAATCGACCCTCGACAAGGCCAAGGAAGGCATCACCGGATCTGCCGACAAGGTCGCTCGTGGCGCGCAGCCAGACTCCAGCAAGACCAATACTCAGTCCATCGGCGACAAGTTCGGCCGCAGTAAGGACGAGGCCGTCCATGGCGGCTCGAAGGAGGGTTTCATGGACAAGACCAAGCACGCTTTCGGCGTTGACAAGCACTAAATGCTTCATCGGCGATGATGTGTCGAGGTGGAAGGAGTAATGTTACGACGGCTGCATAAGATACCACGCCCAAGGGCTTATGATTGATCAATAAAACTCTACTACCATACTTCACCTTGTGCCTCATCTGTGTTCATCCATTTATATTCCTAGGAGCATCACAGCATCCGCTAAAGAAAGGTGTTGACAAAGCGAGAGCTGCGTTCTTCGGCCTATTGACCTCAAACCTTCTGCAGAGACGAAATGAATTGTATTCAATGAGGTTATCTTATCGCAACAGGAGCATGGAGAGCATGCAATCAATATAATGCCTTGCCAGCGTCGTGAAGAGCGGCCGTGTCCGAAACTCCAAACAGCTCGGATGACGCCTTACCTAACCGCCATTAGCTCTATCGCGATAAGCCGCAGGGTTCACGCGCCGCATCCCTCAGGTGCCGTCCCACGTGCCTCCAACCACACCCGTCGCATGCGCATCTGACTGGTTCGCCGCCGAGCCGATCTTCATCAGTCGCCAGCATGCTCAAACACCGCCCTGCGTGACCTCTTGAGGCGTGATGCCTGGAGCTGCGCCCTGAGTGGCTGTGACCATTGTCCTTTCATACTTCTTAGACACCTATCCCAATCTACCCACGAAGCCTCCTAACCTTTCTCCTCGGTTCATCCGTACTGCACTCTGCAAGTGCGGACTTCCTGGCCACTCGATCCGCTCTGACTACATTCCTTCGCATCCACACCTTATACCCGGCGGCGACCTCCTGGAGACTAGGCCATCGACCTTCCGCATCAAGCAGAAGTGTACTCCGGCCAGGCGAATCACAACAAGCAACGTGAAAGCGTGGAACAAGACTCGCCGCTGCGGGAGTGGATCGACCCGCGAAGCTTATCAAGCTTGTCCTACGTTACGTCCCAAAGTAGTAGGAGCGTACAGTTGACATGCCGGCCATGGTAGAGCAGTGGGTGGAGGCCGTGAAGGACGGAATACAAAGCACGGCGGCCTCCCTGCAATCTGTGGCTCCACAGACACCAGACGCAGCTATGCCTTCTCTACGTACAATCGGCAAGCTCGCCTTTACGGGCGCGCAAGTCCTTCTTGGTGGTGGACAACGGGTGATGGGCGACTACACCCAAAGCTGCTCTGCACCGCAATTGAGCTGTCACAACACGACTGTCGTTGAAAATCTATGCTGTTTCAATGCCCCGGGCGGACAACTACTGCAAACGCAGTTCTGGGATACAAATCCACCAACAGGCCCGGACGACAGCTGGACCCTTCATGGTCTCTGGCAAGTATTCGAATGGTTATGCAAATGAATTCTTGCTAACACTCATCAGGCCCGACCGCTGTGATGGGACTTATGATGCCAACTGCGATGCCTCGCGTGCCTACACCAACATTTCCGCCATCCTTACTTCGTTCGGTGCGACCGACCTCCTGCAGTTCATGAGTACATACTGGAAGGATTACCAAGGCAATGACGAGTCTTTTTGGTACCACGAGTGGGCGAAGCACGGAACATGCATTTCCACCCTCGAGCCTAGCTGCTACAACGAGCACAAGCCGACGGAAGAGGTTGTCGACTATTTTCAGAAAGCGGTGGACATATACAAGACGCTGCCAAGTTACCAATGGTTGAAGGCGGCTGGCATTGAGCCTAGCACGAGCAATACGTACAACTTTGCTGCGATACAGTCTGCTTTGGCTGCGAACAGGCCGGGTGTTGAGGTCACACTTGGTTGCAAAAGCGGTGCGTTAAACGAGATCTGGTATCATTACGATGTGCGAGGAAGCTTGCAGACTGGCGAGTTCGTGCCCGCCAATCCAGATGGGACGAAGTCGACTTGCCCGCAAACCGGTATCAAGTACCTGCCAAAAAGTGGCGGCTCAACACCGCCAGGAACAACAACCACCATCGGCACTGGCGCTCCCCAACCTACGTCACCCCCCAACACACCTTTTAGTGGCCGTGGTTTCCTGAATGTTGTCGTCAACGGCAGTAAGACAGGATGTGTCATCGGAAAAGGGACTTGGTACACTACTGGCACGTGTGCCACATTTACTGCGACCAGCGTCGACAGTGGCTTCACATTGTCTTCGTCAAAGGGCAAGTGTGGGATCGTTGGGGGAGCATTCACATGTGATAGCACAGTCACGGCTGCCACCGGCTTCACAAACGTGGATGGCAATCTGGCAGCTGGTGGCAACCAGAATTGGAGTGCGGACAAGGTCGCAAGTGGAAGCACGCAGGAGACTGTGTACGCTGGTGGAGACCACAAACAGACCTTTGCCATCCAATGGCAGTCTGTCTGAGTAGGTCTGTCATGTCGAGTGTCTTTGACATAGATCCAGGGTCTTTGAGACTCGAGCCCTGACCCCAATAAACTCGATCTTTCAATCCAACGAGGATCTTCAGACCGCCATTTGACTTGAATCTACTTGATCAATCGCTTTGTTGTCTACATACAAGGTATCTCACCTCAAGTCGTCACACGATCGACCACTCGGGGTGCATCATGAGTATCTCCGCTTCTCCACCGCCCTCTCACTGCTTGCAAACGCAACCCCTGGCCTTCGCACAAAGTGCAAACGCCTCTCACTACCGCTGCTACCCTGCCAGATCCTCGCAACCTATACTATATCTACAGCTCTTGGTCCCTCTCTACGACACTCTCATCACACTCAGCAACTCCAACACCGACAATCCCTCAACCACAAATTCAACCACGACAAACAGACCACAAGACCCAACTCTAAACCAAGCACCTCCTCCACCAACAACCAACATGAAGTTCACCACCATCCTCGTCGCCACCATGGCCACTCTCACCGTCGCCAATCCCCTAGCCCCTACTTCCGACGTCAAGGACACCGCCAACGCGGTTGCGCGCGACGACTGCGCCGAGTGCAACCGCTTGTACGACTCTTGCCGCGGTGTAAGTATCTCCCCCATCCGCTCTGCATGATTTAAGCCTGGAAGGATAGAAAGCTAACATGACATCAGGGCTTCTGGTGCTGGCTCAACCCCGTCGGCTGCGAGATCTCGTGCAAGCGCGATGTGTGTCGGGATAACGGCGAGATGTGCCACAATAAGTGCGGGTTTGAGTGCTAGACGTCTGCGGAATTGGAAGAAGAAGATGTTGGGTAGAGCTGTAGACCGCTGATGAAGGGTGGGATACTGGCCTCGATATCTCTACTTCCTTGGAACAGGAATACAAGAACTGTCAGAGTTTACTTGATTTCATGATCGGTGATGTTAAGGTGTCTTTTCTACGTGTTCCCGTCTTCATCTTGTTCTTCTGATATTTCCTTTGCCGCTTGTACTTTCCCTCGTGCTCACGCCCCTTCTCCCAAAAGATGCATCTGATCTCAACGCACTGCGCAAAGTCAACCCCTCAGTAAGTAGGGGAAACGACCTCTATCCGGCCTGCATAGTCTCCGCGCTTATCCATCACCCGGCCCTAACCGTTCGCTTACCTTTCCCACCCTCACAAGAAGACCCCGTATCTACCATATACTGTTACTGTCTTCTCCTCTCCCTCTCCCTCCTCTCTCTATCCTTCGTTTCCCTATCCCTCCTGTCCTTCATTTCCCTCTCCCTCCTATCCCTCCGTTCCCTCTCCCTCCTTTCCCTATCCCTCCTTTCCCTATCCCTCCTCTCTCTCTCCCTCCTCTCCCTCTCCCTCCTCTCCCTCTCCCTCCTCTCCCTCTCCCTCCTTTCCCTATCCCACCTTTCCCTCTCCTCCCTCTCCCATCTTTCCCTCTCCCTCCGCGCTCTATCAACCCTTCCAGGTCTCCCCTCACCCAACCCATGCCGTCTTACCGGTACATGCCCCATCTCCACATCCTCACGCCCATACCAACCCCCGTGACTAATCCGCCTGTTTCCGTGCCGATCGCGCACCTTGACGGCGCGACTGTGACTGTGACTGTGACTGTGACTGCGGTCCTCTTTGCACAGGCCGCACATGCACGCTGCGAGACCGAAGACGGTGAAGAGGACGACGGTGATGATGCCGGCTTTTGTGGCTTCGTTCATGGTTTGGGAGGAGAGGGGACGAGATAAGTTTGAAGGGTGGGTAATGGGGGGTTAAGCGGGGATATACAGCGACGTTGGGATGGCCGGGGTTGTTTGCTGGGTGTTTGGTTCGATGGGCGTTGGTTAGGGATGTAGACGTGGTCGTGGTGTTGTTCCCATGCAAACGCGGACTGACTGGAGGATAAAGGATAGAAGTATAAAACGCAGTGGCACTGTTAGCAACGAGAGGAGACGAATTCACTCGCCAGTATGTCAATATTGCGCTTTATTGATATTCATCGTTGGTTAAGCAACGATTTTTGGCCAACTCAGCTTCTGGGAGCGGAGTGTGAACGCACCCCAACCCCTCTCATCTAACCCAGGTATCATTTTCATCTGACCTCGTTCCATGATGCGTGAAATGTTGAAATATGCCAACTCAAACCACTCCGTTTTGTTGAATTTTTGCCACAAACGCCAAAGTACGCCGACCCAGGATATCACATCACGAGTTTAAATGGGAAGAGGGAAGGTGACGGCCCAGGCCGCAATCTCCTTCTTCAGGTTGTTGATCTCCTCGACCTCGCCGCTGGCAACCCTGGTTTTGAAGTCCTTGAGCTTGTTGTTCTCCTTGGGGAGCTCGCCCTGGATCTTCTTGCACAGTTGGATGCAGGTGTTGATGTACCCGGCGATCTTCTTGAAGTCCTCCTCGCCGAGACCTCTTGAGGTCATGGCTGGTGCGCCGATACGGATACCCATGGGTGTGAGTGCTGACTTGTCGCCAGGTGTGGTGTTCTTATTGCATGCAATGTTGACTTGTTCGAGGACGGCCTCGACACGCGCACCGTCGAGAGCGAATGGCTTCAGGTCAATGAGGACCATGTGGTTGTCGGTTCCGTCGGTGACGAGCTTGAAACCGAGCTCCTTGAAGGTGACTTCGAGTTGCTTGGCGTTCTTGATGACTTGCTGCTGGTACAGCTTGAAGTCCTCGGTCTGTGCTTGCTTGAGCGCGACCGCTAGCGCAGTGATGGTGTGGTTGTGAGGTCCACCCTGGTGGCCAGGGAAGACGGAGAAGTTGATTGGGCCCTCAAGGTCGTACAGGGTCTCCTTGCCGGTCTTCGCGTCAGTCTTCCGGACGCCCTTGCGGAAGAAGATCATGGCGCCACGGGGTCCACGAAGCGACTTGTGTGTGGTGGTTGTGACGATATCGCAGTATGGGAAGGGCGACTTGTTGACGCCAGCAGCGACCAGACCAGAGATATGCGCCATGTCCATCATCAAGTAGCAGCCAACCTTGTCGGCGATGTCGCGCATGCGGGCGTAGTCGATCTCACGGCAGTATGCGGAGGTGCCGGCAACAAGGACCTTGGGGCGGTACATGAGGGCATTCTGCTCGAGCTGGTCGTAGTCGATGATGCCGGTGTCGAGGTTTACGCGGTAGGGGAAGGTCTCAAAGTAGGTAGAAACTGCGGAGATCCTGAACAGTGTCAGTCATTGCGAATGAAATTTGTCGGACGCTGATTCACGCACTTCCTCTGTGGTGTCTGGTATCCGTGGCTTAAATGGCCGCCATGGGGCAGATCAAGACCCATGAGCCTCTCGTGTGGCCTCATGATGGCCTGGTAGACCTGTAAATTTGCAGGGCTGCCGCTCAAGCACTGCACGTTGACACCCCATTTCTCCGCATCCAATCCAAACGCCTCGAGTGCGCGCTTCTGACAGAGGAGCTCGATGGAGTCAATGTGCTCGTTACCGCCGTAGTAGCGGGCGCCGGGGTAGCCCTCGGAGTACTTGTTGGACATGGGCGAACCAAGCGCGTCGAAGACGGCACGGGAGGTGACATTCTCAGAGGCGATGAGGAGGATGGACTCGCGCTGGCGCTGAATTTCCTTCTCCTGTAGGGAGAGTTAGCACTGTGGCAATAAGTACTTTCGATACCAGTCCTACCATGATCTGGGCGACCTCAGTGTCGGTATCCACCAGGGACTTCTCCATGAGCTATCACGAGTCAGCCTGTCATTCATCTTCGTTGACGCGTGGGGCGACCTACGTCCTGGTGGGACTTGGGTAGCGCGTAGGTAGACATGGCGATATCAATTAACTTGAAAGGGTTTGAAGGAGAGATGTAGGAAGTGAGAATTTAAGTCGTTCCAAGAGTACTCATATGAACCACGCGCCCCTCCATTCAACTTTTTTGCGGGAACCAGAATGCACTATGCTCGCTTAGGCAAGGCGCCATCGACAATGCTCGCCGGTCATCGGACTCCGGTACCTTGAGCGGTCGGTCGAACCTGTACAGGTCCGCATGTCCAAATTTCCACGGTCATCCGAAGATGTTCTGAGCTGGGGTCTTGTGCGAATGGACTCACTGACTGCATATGTTTGGCAAGCTCATTGCGGGCCTGATCTACCCGCTTGCCCCACGTTTGCCCCCGCCAACGCGCGAGAATTGCCCGTGCAGAGGCAAGTTTGTCTGCTATCAATTCATGCCGTCCTGCGTTTGTAAGAAGAGACCAAGTTCATTGCAATCTCTAAATTTGGGCGTCGCATTTCGTCATTATACTCCAGGACCGTCAGTAAACTACAATGGTATCATAGCCACCCTAGCCGCCCAACCGATGTACATGCCATCCAAGCAGTGCGATGCAAGATCTCAGCGCCTAAACACCGTATCCAAAATCAACAGCCTACGGCCTCATTATGTCCGTCCAGTGATGTAGTCTTTGTTCTCAATCGTGACACTCTTGGTCTGTTTTGCTGTTAGCTACCATCCAATCTTTCACGACTAGACCTGCGACTTACCATGTGATTAACCTTGTACACACCCACCAACCTCGATGCAAGCTCGAACATGTTGTTCCTTAGAGAAATAACAATGAACTGTGCGTTCTTCGTCCGCTCCTTGATGTAGCTTGCCACAATACTGACATTCCTGAAGTCCAGGGCAGCGTCAATTTCGTCCATGACATAGAGTGGCGTTGGTTTGTAGTGGTGCAGCGCGAAGACTAAGGCCAGTGAGGACAGCGTCTTCTCACCACCAGACAGGTTGCTGATGTTCTTCCAAGACTTTTTGGGCGGCATGACGGAGAAGAGAATGCCCTCGCTGAACGGGTCGAGGGAGTCAACCAGTTCGAGTTCAGCATTACCACCCATGGTGATCATTTGGTACATCTCCTTCAAGCGCGCAGTGATAATGGAGAAGCCTTCCATGAATCCTTCGAGGCGCAGTCGTCGCAGCTCGTCGCATTTCCGTTTCGCGGCGTCACGGGAAGACACAGCTTCGGCAAGGTCAGAGGAGCGGGACGCATGCTCCTCGACACGCTTACGGTACTCGGCAAGAACAGAGAGATCGACCTGTGTGGACTCGTTCTTCTTCTCGAGATGCGCTATCTCGTCCTTGAGGTTGGCCTTGGACATGTCTTGCAATTCATCCTTGCTGTATGATGGCAAGCCCTCACCACCCTCCTGCTCTTCACCGAGATCGGTAACGTTCTGATATGTGAGTTTGCTCAACTTGTCGTGGAAGTAGGCTTGCTTCTTCTGGAACTCGTTTAGGGTCTTCTGTCCCTCTTCAAGCTTGTTGCGCATTTCAATCTCGGCAGCGCGAGACTCGTTGATTTCTGCAGTCTTTTCATCGAGCTCTTTCTTAACAACTTGCAGCTCTTCTTTCCGTGTTTCAAGAGCGTCCTGTGCCTCCTCAGCCTGTTGTTTGATGCCAGAGACATCACTCTGCTGAGCAGCCATGTCTTCCTCGACCTTTTCTGCCTCGACCGCGACCTTGTCGAGCTCCTTGATCGCATCATTGTGAGCCTTCTCATGTTTGGCCCGCTGCTTCTCTTCCTTGGATTTTGAGATCTCGGCGTTGGACGATTGCTCGGTCAGAGTATCGATTTGTTGCTTCAAACCATCGACTTTTGCTTTCTGGCTTCGGAGCTTGACACCACCGATTTCCATGATCTTGTCTTGCAGCGCCTTGATCTCAGCCTCAACATCAGCTGTCTCAGCATGTAGCTTAGCCAATTCTTTCTCCATGGAAGCGATGCTCTTCTCTAGCGACGAAACTCGAGTCTTGTCTGATTTGGATGATGTCTGCTCACTACCCAGCTCCTTGATGCGTCGCTGGCAATCCGCAAGGTTGCGATCAAAGCTCTCCAACTCGAGTGCAAGCTTCTGTGCTTTCGTGTCCAGCTGCGGTGATTGGTGTGTAAGATCCCGCAAAGCTGTCTCGAGCTCTCGCTGCTCTTGTTGGAACTCTGTAAAGGTCTGTTCCAGAGTGTCGCGGTCCTCTTCCAGCTTAGTCACTTGATCTCTAGAGACATCTGAAGCCAGCTTCGATGACATTTTGCCCTTAACTACACGGCTACCGCCACCACTCATGGTACCAGCAGTGTCAATAAGTTTGCCGTCTAGAGTGACAACACGCCATCGCTTGGCGCCGTAGGCAATGCGCTCCGCTTGATCCAAATTCTCAGCCACCAAAGTGTTTGTCAGGACTTGGAAGAATGCCGGCCTGAGCTTCTCGTCTTTTGGCTTGACCAGATCGAAAAGGCGAGGGACATCCTCCGGTGTCTCCACTGGCGACATGTCTCGCTTTGCTAGGCGGTCGAGGAGTATGAAGTTTGCGCGGCCAAGATTGTTCTTGCGAAGATACTCGATGCACTGCTGTCCAGACTCTACAGTATCGACCACCATGTTGTCGAGTTGCGGGCAGGCTGTTGAGATAGCCACATCGTACTTCTGGTCGATCGTCCCAAGGTTTCCGAGCCGGCCATGGAAGCCATCGATACGTCCCGATTCCTTCAACCGCATGAGGCCCGTCAGAACATTGCCCTGAGTTTGGGCGGAAGACAGACTGGCACGGGCTTCATCTGCTTTAGCTCGAGCCCCCGAAAGCTTTGAGCGAATCACCGGCTCTTTCTGGGCTAGATCCTCAATCTTGGCCTGTATTTTCTGTGTCTCCTTCTCGACGCGCTTCTTCTCGAGCTTACAGGCTTCGAGCTCATCAGCCTTAGTCTGTTTAGACTCTTGTAACGCCTCAATCTTTGCCTCGACATCGGCAATACCTTTGGCGCCCGCATTCTCTCTTTCGCGCAGAATGTCGAGCTCGCTTTGTGCAACAGCAATAGCTGACTGCTTTTCGTTGATCTTTGCACTCCAAGGCTCGAGAGACTTCTGTTTTGCTGCGATTTCGTCTGATAGTCCTTGCGTCTTGCCAGCCAAGCTCAGACGGACGGTTTCAAGTACCTTTTCTTCCTTCTCCATGCTCTGCTCAAGCTCTGCAATCTCCTCGTTATATCGCTCAATGTCGGCAGCGTATTGCTTCGCAAGAGTTTCGGCTCCGGACCTGCCAAAGCTGCTTGTCTCTATCGTCTTCTCCAGCTTCTTCTGCTTTCCAGCTAGAAATTTCTTCTTCTCCTCAAACTTAACTGTCTCCTTATCGATGCGAGCGACTTCTTTCTGGAACTCTTGATTCTTCTTCTCGAGCTGTTCGCATTCTTTGGCGCCTTTCTTGTACTGTCGCTCCAATTGCTTGATCTCCTCTTCGCTGCCTTGGTGATTTTGCAGCTCTTCGTCCAATTGAGCTTGCATCTGGCCGACCGACTCTTGGGTGACCTGAATGTGATCGTCGAACTCAGAGATATAAATTTGGTACAGTGTTGACTGCTTCATCGCAAGTTCGTTTTCGTCTCGGATGTAAGCCAAGGCTTTGTTCTTCTTGTCTTCCAGCCCGTTCTTCTCTTTCTCGACGTGCTGCACTCGACTGTTCTTCTCTTGGCAGACTTCATTCAGCGTCTCGACTTCTGCTGCAGACTCTTCGATGGGTGTCTTATACTTGGATGTTCCGATGATGTCCTCCAGGTACTCGAGCAGGCCATCATCGTGCTCGCCCTGCGCTTTTGGCTTCATCTGCGCGATAGATTCGACCTCACCTTGCAGAATCAAGAAGCGCTTGTGGTCTAGATCAACGCCTCGGTCCTTCAGCAGAGTTGTGACTATGGTGAAGGTCGATTCTTTGTTGTTGATGTAGTATTTGCTCGAGTTGTTCTTGAAGGCCCGGCGGGAGATGACCAGCTGGGAATCAGGAATGACCTCATGTCCGCCATTCGGAAGATCCTTGACTTCCTGGAAATGCACCTCGACCTCGCAGAAGTCCAGATCCATGAAATTGGCCGAGTTGTGAATGAGAGCAGATAGCTTTCCCTGCCGCATCTTGCTTGCACGGAAACCGAACACGAAGAGGAGCGAGTCGATGACATTGGATTTCCCGGAGCCATTGGGTCCTACCACAGAGGAGAACGAGGCGTGGAACGGCCCAACCTCTTGTCGCCCAGCGTAGCTCTTGAAGTTCGTCATGACCAGCCACGTGATGACGGTGCGTTGCTTCGGCGCGGTAGGCTCGTGCAATGCTGGCAGAGCAGCTGCTCGTCTCTTTGCTACGATGTCCATTGGCCTCTCGAGCACAGTGTGCTGCGAATTGACCTTCTCCACTATCTTCGGCTGTGGCTCAAGTATCGGCTCGGGCTCGGTTGATGCCTCTGGCACCGATGTCTCGTCCTTTATGTCGATCTGTGTGATCTCGGCGGCTGGCTCGGGCGCTGGTGTCGCCACTGGAGTTTGTTCGTTAAGCGCACTCTGAGTGATGTCGGCGAGCGGCGTGCCTGGCACGTCTGTAATCTCAGATGTTTCAGGCTCAGGCTCAGGCGATATTGAGGGCTCAGGTGTGAGCAGTTGCGACTCCTCTTCGACTGGAGCGACAACGACTGAGGATCGTGGCTTCCGACCGCGCTTTTTGGGCTCGGCTTTTGAGGGCGATGTCGCTCTCGTCTTTTCTGGCGCAGGTGTAAACAGTTGGGTTAGCTCAACAGACTCCGTGACCCGTAGCCGCCGTCTTGTCGCAGCTTTTGGTGTCACATTCTCATCTGCTGCTGCAGCCTTCCGTGGCCGCCCCCGTCCTCTTCCCGTCTTGAGTGGGGCTGGCGCCGGTGTGAAGTCTTCTTCTTCCTCCTCCTGCTTGAGCTCAGGCGTTGGTGTCCTATTCTCCTCCTCGTCTGAATCGTCGATGACTGGTGCTTTGCGCCGTGTCGCAGCGGCGCGAGTCGACTTTCTGGGCGATACCGAAGCCATCTCTACGGCTGTTGTGGTTAGTATCTCGGGTTGGTCGTTTGTGCCAATGTTTGCTTGTGCGACTTCCCGAATGTTGTGGGTTGGCGCACGGACGTAAACAACGCGCCAAACACGTGTACGCACCCCGCGTCAACACTGCTTCATGACATGACTCGCATTTTTGACAGAAGCCCTCAAATAAAACTCATGCTATGGTCCATTGCAGAGGAACGGGTAATCAAACACACTCCACCGATTCCTACCCAACCTTCCTAAACAGCCTCCCATCATGAATCTCCTTCGGTGGAAGAGGACATCCCGGCCTCCACTCCGCAGTATCATTTACGAGTCTCTCTTGATTAGGATTCTGACCTTTGCTGTCCTCGGTCGAGTCTCGCTCCGCTTCCCTTTCCAAGGTCTCTCCCTTCTTCTCCGCTATACTAGGCTTTCCGCCGTTGCGTACCTTTTCCTCGTGTGTTAGCCCTCGATCCTTGAAAAGCATTGAGGTGGATATGTACATCTGCATGTGGTTCTCGGCTTGAGACTTCCAATCTTTCGCAACACTTGCGGGGCTCGTAGTCAAGATGTGGGTAAGGCATTGTGCTTCAGGCTTTTATTATGCAGCTTTGGTCGATGTACAGTTATTGGGGAGCAAGAGAATGCGCTTTTGAGCCATGGTTTATTGAAGAGCGTGATGTTTGCTCGAACACGACGTTATGGATGCATTCAATGACGGCCACGTAAATGGGCAGATTCGGTTTGCATCAAGGAACAGCAGGAGCAATCACATGAGCTTAGAGGCATTGACGGCACTGATACTAACCTTTCTGTTGATCGGTGAAGTAAAACATGGATTCTTATAAGCGCTTGAGTTCGTAATTGACAGCGGTAAGTTAGAGAACCTCTACGCCCATCACAGGTCGCCTTATTGCTAGTCGTTTTGAAGTGCGTTTCAACTCCACCCGTCTTCTCCACACTATCTCTTGTGCAGTGATTGGCCAACGAAGAGATGTCTGCACACTGCTTCCCTCCCTTCGTAGTCTTATGCTTCAGCAATACAATCCCTGAAAGTCTTCAAGGATTTGGGTTCTGGTGCCATGTGGCGAAGTCTTCCCAGCAGCCCCTCAAGGTTGCGACCTCAATGAGCGATCATTATACCAATCATTTTTGGAAGTTAGGTTTTGGCCTCGTGCCTAGCACACTGACCGACAAGTCGTAGAGGAAGTCCTTTGGGATCTCATCCACTTTCGCAGTGATGAAAGCAGCATCGCCGAATTCGGTAAATAGTTGGACGAGTAGGCGGCGAGCCGGACTGTCTTCTCGAGTCCCTTCGTAGATGACTTGTACAGAGTCTATGCCCGGGTAGTAGGGACCGTTGTCCACGAAGGATTCCTTGGATAGTGCGAGCATCGCAGCCAGTACCACCTCCTTCGACTTCGCGTCCATAAGCTTTTCGGCAAGGACGAAAAGCTTACTCAATGACAGATATTCTTCCGCGACAGTGTTCGTGTCAAATGATCCGGAAGAGTTTTTGACGGGCAGTTTGTCGGTCTAGGATGACTCCGTTAGTGGTCTGAAGCTAGACACAATAGTCCTGGTACTTACATAGAGGAGGCTCAGGTAAAGAGCAAAAGTACCGGGCTCATCTTCCGGTAGTGGTATCATACGCTCGTCAGACTCTCTCCAAGAACCATTCATAGCATTCTTGAAGAATTCACTCCGCGAGCAAATGAGGTCCTCGTGGACGGTGAAATCCTTATGTTGAGGCTGTTGACCTACACGAACGCATATGCCCTGGGATTCGACATAGCTGTGGAGGTTAGTGTAGTGCAGGCACATAGTCTCTAAGGTTGAATTTACCCGTATTCACGAGCGTGAGTAACACGCACAGCGCTACTTGTGTCCGGTGCCAGATCCAGCTCAGGCGGCCTGTAGTAGTCGCATGTAGGATAATGCATTGAGCAAATGAACCCCTGATCTTGGAGCTGGTGATCCGCCCAATTCTTCAATCGTAGATTACAGTCATGGCACCATACTCCGCCAGTCTCTTCGTCCTCCAGAGTTGTGTCGGCGGACCATCCGCAAATCGCTAGATTGAACAGAGCCTGCCGCTTGCTGTGCTTCGAGTAGTGCCCATTTTCGAAGGAGGCTATTCGGTTCGTGAAGCTCGACAAAAATGAGGTTGAGTCCATGCTTGCGATGAGCGTAGTGATCGACTGGAACGAGACAATTGAAAAAAATAGCTTGAGAAATGGGACTACATTGCTTGGTGGTGGGCTCGGTAAGACCTGTTTGATGCGCATGTAGTGGTATGTAAGAAGTCTAGACCTGCGTAGCATGAAGTTCTGTTTGTACATGGTAGTCCGGCGCGACTTCCACTTTCATGTCATGCCTTCGGCAAGAGCCTCACGTCAAAGCAGCTCATCGAAGCGCAGCTCCCAAACTCAGGCGACACTTGTATATGAAGGAAAGAAGACACAAGAAGCATGACCCTGAGTAATGTTTCGAATTTAATATTGCATGGGTATAAAATGTACACAACGAAAGAAAGAAACAAGAGACATGCTACATCAATGCTCGCACTAATATGCCCGCATTTTCTCAACCAAATCTCGACACAGTCAACGCCAAATCACAAATGCAACCCCAGCAATCCTCTCCATCTACGCGGGATCCTCATGCAACGCCGTCTGATCCAAGTACAAGTCACACTCGTGCGGGTGCTGCGCGCAATACTTCGGCATCAACGGCGCAGCCTGCACTCCGTTCGCAAGCAAATACTCCCTGAAGTTCAAAATCCGCTGTGTCAATTCCGTAGTGCGCTTCTTGCCATTTTCATCGCGATTGCCAGACCACACAAGCTCCGCCAACGCAGCGGCCCGCGGCCACATCTTCTGGCTGATCACCACGTCGTCGACTTGCTCGGACCATAGCGGTGCAATAGCGCCTTGCACGAGTGCCTTTTGTGTCGAGGTGAGGTTGTATGTGAAGTCGTAGTCGTAAATGCGTTGCCATGTCTTGTATGGCGCGCACCAAGAGCCGCCTGTGCCGCCCCAGTTGAAGTTCGCACCGCCATCGGTCGCGTTGGGATTGATCATGACATTGTACCTGGGGTCGTTCGACACATAGCCGCCGTAACCGCAGTCAAGGTAGATGAAATCCGATGACGAGACGATCACTTTGTACCCCTGGCCCGTGAGGTTGGAAATGTGGTCGAGCCCGTTGTTCCAGGCTTGCAGGATGATGTCTTTGGGGACCTCGCCGGTCGCGGCGACCGAGGCGGACAGCTTGACGTCTTCCCACATGACGAAGGTCTTGTTGACTTGGGCGCGGAAGTTGGGGATGGCGTGGTCGAGCCAGTATTGGTAGAGGTCGCCCATGGATTTTCCGGAATTGAACCACGCCAGACCGAGGGCGCTGAAGTTGTTGCAGTTGGCGAAGAGCTCGTCGCCGCCGATGTGGAACCAGTTATCGGGGAAAATTGTTGCGATTTCCTTGTAGACTTTGGCAGTGACTTCGTAGGTCTTGTTATTGAGAATGTCAAGTTGACCGGGGTTGGGCTGCACGGCGGTGTGCTTGGACCAGTCGTCGTTGGACCACCAGCTGTCCTGGCAGGTCAAAATGTCTTCATCGACTTGCTTCCAGCCTGAGCTGGCGTGGCCAGGCATGTCGATCTCCGGGATAATACGAACACCACGAGCGGCGGCATACTTGACGATTTCCTTGAGGTTGACTTGAGAGTGTATTTCGTTAGGTGAGTAGGCATCCTCAGTCATCTCGGGGAATGCCTTGATCTCGATGGCCCAGGCTTGGTTGTCAATCAAATGCCAGTGCAGCACGTTCAGCTTGGAGAGAGCCATGCCGTCGATCTGTTCCATGATCTTCTTCTTGGAGATGAAGTTGCGACCTGTGTCAATCATGACACCGCGAACAGGGTAAAGGGGCTTGTCATCGATGGAGACAGGCTGCTCAACGATGAGGTTGCCTCGCCCATCGTTGATGACGATTTGTTGAAAGGTGGTCAAAGCGTGAAGTGCACCATATACTGTCTTGGCTGAGATGTCCACGCTGCTGGATCCAGTAGCAATCTCCATCGTGTACGACTCATCGACACCATGTTGAAGCTCGGCGTGAATGTCTGACACCTCAATCTTGACTGTGCTTAGTGACGCAGTGCAGTTTCCGGTGCCATATTGCCGCTTGGTCTTCCGCTTTGACGCAGCGGTCGGAGTGGGGAACTGTTCAAATGATCGAATCGGGGCTTCTGTGGCGGCTGGGATCCATTTGAGGTCGGTTATGGTCTTGGTAACGCGGTCGAATGCTGATGCCAGAACATCGTGATCCGGAGCATCGAGCGTGAGAGATCCTACAGAGAAGCAGCCGGAGCTACCCCATGTAATGTTCGCTGGCTTGGGTAGAGGGTTCGCAGCAACAGCTTCTGCATGTCCAGCAAACAAGGCTGACGCTGTGACCACGGAGGCCAGTATGAAGTCGCGCATCATTAATAGTTGTATCTGTATGTAAGAGGGGAATGTGGGAAGAAACTGCAGTGGACGGTTATCAAGTAAAACGATCGCTTGTCCGTGAATGGAACAGTCAAGCACTCACTGTGACGAGCGGCGATCGATGGGAAATAGGAGGATATTTTAAGGTGCCCTTCAGCTCTGGCACTGCGCCCAGTTGGGTAATGAGTTGCAGGGGACCAAGCCGGGACATGCCCTGACTTCACATCAACCGACTGGTGATCAAGCCACGCGCCCAGACGCCCCAGCCGTGAATGCGGCCATAAGATAGGCCAGCAGTTGCTCAGCCTTGCTGCATGCTGTCCGAGCACCACAGAGCCTCGCCGCGCTGCAACCATGTAATCCACTCGCCGGCGTGCCACACCGCACCCACCAAACTTGTGGCTGCCGTGCATACTACCTACCCCTCTCCTCCGACCTCCCAATCTCGTGCATGTACGGACAGGCGATACCACAGTATCCTCCTCCTGCATTATCGTCGACCTTGGGAGGCCAGCCACCGTAACCTTGGAGCTGACGACCTTCCGTCTGCATACTGGTCGGTGCGTCTTGGGATCATCCCCTCCTCCCGCTTGCCGATCGGCCCTTTGCGCTAAAACAAACGGCTGTCACGGTTTCGTGCTACCTTGAATACGCGTTGTAACAGGTCAATTACAGGCGAGCTGGGGGTGACTGCAGGGTATGAGCCCTGTGACAGAGGCCTGGATGACTTCGTTAGATCGTGACCACATAGTCTTCGTATTGACTCTGGCGAAGAATGCGAACGGGTCAAGGGATGTGGTGATGCGCGTTGACGCGTTGCTCAGAGAATATGATGTGGTGTCCGGCGTGATGCAGTTGCCATGGCGGAGGAGCAGGAGAATGGCGGCGCCAGCTGGCTTGCGGAGTCGGACAGGGCAGGTGCGTTGGCTGACCGCACGACATCCGCTCGAGGTAGACGGGACCAGGTACTCGGCTGCCCACATGTTTCATCAAACGATTACGCATAGCAGAGACATCTCACATTTTGCAATATGCTTTGCCTCGAAATGAGAGCAGTCAGTGCTTCAAGGACGTTCATGCACTGACATGGGCTCGACTCCTTCTCCAGTCAACGTCCGTTTTGAGACATCTGCGCCGCCTTAGTTTCACAGGGCAGAGCTGTGATTGCGTTGGAAAGCTTTTCTGGCTTCTGTTTGTTGTCTATGCCAATCACTGACGTTTGCGAGTGTTTCAGATTTAGGCAGATGCCGGTTGGCAAACTATGCAGTCGGACCTCATATCGGGCGACTGGGAACATCCAATGACGCTCCAATGACAAGACCTGGGGTATTGCACAACACGAACATGCAGGTACACTTCGATTCGGCTCTTCGTTGAGTAGATCAGCTTGTATATACCGCCATAATTGGCTTCAGCTCGATCCCGACTCTTCAGCATGGGGCGCAGCATGCTCAGTCCCCTCTGTCATGTTGTGCGCATGTTCTCCACTTTTAATGCTATGCCACTCAGGCGCAGGTACACTCAGCAGCTTGCAAATGTCTCGTCTACGATGCCTGAAGTCATCGTAGAGGTGCTTCCATATCCGGCGCTCAGCACAGCTGCCCTGCAGACTACCGCCGCAATCGGGCTGCATCTCCTGAAGACCCTCAGTCGGCCACATAATCCATGGCTTGGGAAGCGGCCAGTCGCTGAAGTGGACGAGTTTGGCTTCCTTGAACACCTTTTCAGCGTCCCACTTCTCCTGTGGGTTACCCAAATAAGCCGTATGATCCTTGCGCCTGAACTCTCCTGTCAGAAGGGCGTAAGGTCGATGAGGCAGCACGAGCGCGCTGTACTCAAAGCGCTCGTTCACGATCTCCATGTCGAAGCGGTGTGCGTTGACGAGCATGTTATTGCCGCCTCCGACCAATTCGTCCTTGAAGTGCTGAAGCTCCGTCAAGTCGGGCTTGATCACCATAAGCATTGACGTCAGCGGCCATGGCTTGCTATCAGTCCAATATGCGCGAGGCATCGCCATCGGTGTCTGCGGGAGGAGAAACAGCTCATCGAGAGGCTGCAGGAGGGTGATGTCGGAATCTAGGGCGATGACGCGGTCGTAGTAGGCAAGCGAAAACGCCATAAACTTGGTAACCGATTTATCCCATGTCCCTGTCCATTGATCTGCAAAGCCGTTAGCCATGCCCTTGCCTCTGGCTGAGACTGACAGATTTGAAGGGTGGGTTTGATGTGTGTAACGCTCGATTCGTACCTTTTGTGACACCACCAACTCTAAGGAGTTTTATCGGATGGAGCTTGACTTTGTACGTGTCGCGTGCCAGGAGCAGCAGTTGACTGTCTCGATCTTTAGAGTCGGAGACTTTCAGATCCCAGTGATCAGGATAAAAGAGGACGCGGTCCGCTTTGCTGCCCAGTCTCGCGAGGGCCTCAGCGAGGAGAATAGCATGACAGAGCGTCGCGCTGTCAGTCGCATACAAACTGTACGCGTAATTCGACCAATTGACCCTTGTGTCGCCTTCGGTTGGGGACGCACTACCCGACGGATACAGGAGCCAGCAAACGATGATGAAGCCGGCAAGGAGGTACGTGTATCGGCGATTCCAGCGGAAAGCTGGCGGTTCGCGTTCGTTTACGAAGCGTGGGAGCTCATTTGACATTTTGCGCCGCATACTGGCGTCGACGTTTCCGGCGCAATCATTTTGATGGGAGAAAACTGGCGTAAGCAGCGTTGTTTGTTCTGCGGCGTTTAGTGACGCGCGGAGCCTCCGGTGCGACGCGAAATTCATTCAGCCGTTGAAACGCCGCCGATCACGTGTAGTTACCATTTGTTCTTGGGTTCATGGTACCAGCCCAACTCCATCATAAGTTTATTGCAGGTAGGGAAATCTTCGAATTCACTGTCGCACATGCTCATTCACTCGTTGGGGTCAGATTCTTTGTGTGTAGACTCCGGGGTATCATTGATTTATTCATTCAGCTATGTAGCACCATCTACTGCATGTCGTTCCTTCATTATCATGAAACAGAGCAATGCTGTAGATTTCTACTCCTCCGGAATCTCAATCTCGCCCGACTCGATGTCGTCCGAGATGTCCTTGGGGCTGCGGCCGTCGACCTGGCAGCCAGTGCTGAAAGCGGTTCCGAGAATCTCCTTAACGGTGCCCTTCAAGTCCTTGGCCATAGACTTGAATCGCATAGTGCGGGCAATGTTGATGATCTCATCGAGGGGAATGCTCTTGGTGTGCTTGATGTTCTTCTCCTTCTTGCGGTCCCGGGGAGGCTCCTTAAGGGCCTTGATGACGAGAGACGAAGCGGAGGGAACGACGGAGACAGCGGCTTGACGGTTCTGGATGGTCAACTTGACCGTGACGCGGAGTCCCTTCCAGTCTCCGGTGGCCTTGGCGATATCTTCACCGACCTCTGCAAATTTTGTTAGCACTCATTGTATGCCGCTCTGCCAATGGTATACATACTCTTCGGCGACAGACCGAGAGGACCGATCTTGGGGGCAAGTGCGGATGAGGCACCGACTTCACCACCAGTCGCACGGAGGTGGATGACCTTGACCTCGGAGGGATCGAACTTGGGAGCTGAATGACATTAGCCAGGCTGTCGCAGCCGACCAGAAGGATGATACTCACGCATGGCTAGTGTGTGAGGTAGTCAATCGTTTCTGATCCTTAAAGTGAGTGTCGAGGTTGGTGAGAAGGAAAAGTTCGCGTTGTCGCAATTATTGAGCGCCCAGTGGTGGGGAAGGCGCGAAGCGAGCCGCTTGCCTCCATCGGAATTAGCGGCATCGGCCTGGACACCTCGAGACCCACACCTCGCATGTCCACACCAAGACATAGGACGTTGGCCCACCTATTCAGATCCGAATGGACATTCAGCTTGGCGATAGTCCTTACTATTCGATGATCAGAGATATGGCGGCCTCGACATGCTCAAGTTTTGTCATTACAACAAACATCACGACACAGACCAGACACGGTGGCACTCAGCAGGTGCATCGGATCCAAAACTCCGTAAGCTCACTGGCCATCTAGAACACTGTTCAAAACTCCTCTGCCCACCATTTACTCCTGCGCCTCGACGGCTCCCTCCACTCCCAATTTGGTCCGACCCAACATCTACCTTGTCCATCTGCTATGAATCCGACCTCCTTATCTGCAAACCATGCTTCACCCAATCTCTGTGTGACCTTCTCATCATCTATGGCGCATACCGTGTCGTGCGGGAACAGGCCTCGCGGGCCCCTTCGATTGCCCAGAGAGGCTTGCCAATAATGTTTGGGCGTTGTGTCAAACGCTGTTGGATACGGAAGGGATTCTTCTTCGGGTGTGTAGGGTGAGACGTCGACTAGTGTGTCGAAAGGCACGAGCGAGATGTGACCAATCTCATGGGTGAGATAAGGTGTCAACACCACGTATATTGTGCCGTGGCGAGGCGGAGGAGGTGGTGGGATTGACGGCTGAGATGGAACATTGTCGGCCCTTTTGGGAATCTCTGGAGGGGATTCCGGTTGTGGAGACACATGTGTCTCATTCGCACCAGGATATGAGGGAGGCTGCGGAGGCGGAGGATGGTAAGTATTCGATGGCTTCTGTGAACCCGTAGTCGGTGACGTGGGCGAGGTCCTTGGGCCCGCTGATGCAGGCTCTTGCTCTTCTGGCACACTTCCTATCTTGCTTTCCCTAGACGCCGGTGTGGAGAAGTTACGGTAGGATGTGCGACCGGATGAAGCAGGTTGGGGAGGGGACTGAAAAGATGGTCTCTTTCTCTCTACGTTCGGCACTTCCTCTTGTGGTACCCTCGAGAAGCCATATGGCGACCGCGATCGTTCTCGTGGCATAGCCCCGGGATTTAGATGCTCGTTTGAGGCAGTCCTTGACCTCTCTGGGCCAGGATCAGAGAAGACTCTCTTGCCAGTGAAGTCTGGGCGAGCATTTTTCATGTGCTCAACCGGTGGCACATCTTCGCCTGATCTACTGTTCTCAGAACGTGAACCATTATATGTCGGCGATTGTGGCGGCGGCTGAGGTGGTGTATAGGCAGTGTATGAAGTGTACGCTCCGTGAGGCCTGTTATCAGGCGGTGAAGTTGGAGGCGTTGGCACACCACAGTCTCCTGGCGTCCTGGCAGGCTCCAGACTCATTGCGAGACTGGTTACTGCATTCGAAGATTTCCGGACACTATTGAACCTTTCCAGGGAGGGTGGCTGGTACACGAGCTGCGAAACCGAAGGTGCTGAATGGAGTGTATAGGGCGGCGGTGGCTTGTAGGAATAGGGTCTGCTGTTCCGCTCTGGCGGATCAATCATACTCTCATCTGGGACCGTATCTTCGTCCTTTTGTTCATCTTTCCCTTTCTCCTTTTCCTTTTCACGTTTGGTCTTGAACTTTGCTGCTTCCTTCTTAGCCTTCTCGACTTCCTTCATAGCCTCGTCGAGAGCTTTATTCTGCGATTGAACAACTTTGATGAATGCAATACGCTCATTCTGGAGCTGCTCCCTATAATTTGTTAATCAAGGCCTCGACGCCATGCAGCAGCTTACATTAACGCCTTGTCTGGCATTTTGCTTTTGGCCATCTCAATATTCAACGTCACAAGCAAGAGGTTTAACGTGCTCTTCGACGAATCCAGCAAACTTCTCAAGATAGTGATGCGGCCCTTGTAGAAGACAAACTTCATCTTCTTGAAGAACGACAATGATGAGTCTTTGGGATTGAGCGCGACCATGAGGCCATTGGCTTCATCGTATACTGTGCTGCACTGCTCTACCAACTGAGGCAGCGTGTCGAAGACGGACTGAATGACTGTTGAACCAGCCGTCTTTATACTCTCTTCCAGACTAGACTGGACCAATCGGAGCACCTACTTGTGATTAGCATATGCCAGCCTTGAATCTTTTCATGTGCTCTCGACCACACTCAATACACTCAGCCATTGTTCACTTACTTGAGAGAATCCAGCCATATCGTTCCCGATGTATCGCACATCACGTCCCGCGGATCCTAGTTCTTCCGCCAGATCGTTCATGCTTACAGAAACCTTGATCGCAGCGGCAGCAACGCCGGCAATGGACGCCACGATCTCCAGTCCGGACATTCCGAGTTTATGTATCAATCACTGTAGCATACAGTCGAGGTCATGAAGAAGGAGATTGGAGGCGACAGGAGTTCGCAAGGCTGTGATGTCGGACCGTCTTGGCGCCTTCAGCTGAAGTCGCAATTGAGCCCCCAACTGCAGCCAACCCCTTCGAGTCGTCCCGCGCTCGCACACACATAGGGGCCACATAGGGGGGCATTGGAACACAGATCGAGAAGTATAACATGTGAAGTTGAGAATATGCACCCGTATGTTTGAACATTTTATTTTGATTTGTGGAGAATCGTTGTGAAGAGTTTAAAATATTGAGTGGTTAAGGGCTCAAAGCCGGTAAACTTAGCACCGAGCGTGCCGAGCTGCGTTCTCGGAACCGTTCCGACTAGTCGGAATTCCAACTCTGTCACTTCTGTCCTGTCGTTATGCAAGGACATATCTCGAGACTATCAACTAGTACTCCTAGCCACTGACGGCGCCTTGCGCTCACAAGAACGCTTCGAGCGCCTCGAAAGGCCCTTCGATCGTTACGGTATATTCGGTCCATTATCATCGTCGACAAAAGCCTCACATGTGTAGCAGATGGAGAAACTGGTCACGAGACGCTGATCTCTCTCTCGGACCTTCACGATTCGACTTACATACCAAAGACTGATCACGCGGATCTATGTCGAGATGTATATGCAAGAGACTTCGTCATTTCTGCGCGAATAACACCAATGGCCATAGGTCGTGCGGATGCAGCCCGACGAGGCTGTGCCCAGGCAGCCAGTCCAAGCTTGCAAGTGTTGCCAGCCTGTATGTGACGTGTATGGCTTCAGAGTACAGCTTAAACATCTCACTACTGACTTGGTCCTTTCGTTGTCCTAGTCAGACACATAGGACACGTACAAACCGCATCCTATTTCACGTTGTCCCGCAACAACGTTCAAACTCCACCAATGCGCCCACCACTCCGCTGCGACTGGTCCAACTGTGGGAGAGATAGACAAAGTCACCTATATGGACGGCACTGTACAGAACACACCTGCGAAGAGTGTTGGAATGGCAGGATCGCTGGTTGCATGTACTGCGCCGACCACAAATGCACTTGGCCAGGTCCAAAAGGGTGTCAAAGCTACAAGGACGATGAGGACACGTATTGTACGGACCACGCGAGGGTGGACTGGTCCTGCCAATGGAGCGACAGCACCTGCCCCAGTCCCCGCATCATCGATTTCGAAATTGAATCCGGATACTGTTTTGCCAGGCACAAATGCAGCATCTCGGATTGTCCGTGGCGCATAAAAAGAGGAGGAAGGTACTGTGCTGAAGACCATGCTTGTATACAACCAGATTGCGTCAAAGAAGCCACCGCATCCGGCTGCTGTGAAGCCTGCCAATGCCCTTGGCCGGGTTGTCGATATCCCAAAACGGAGGAATCCGGGCTCTGCGCCCACCATGACTGCCCATGCGGGAACGAACTCAAAAGATCAGATGAGAAGTCTGTATTGTATGCTTCAGGGAAGAGAATTGTGCCCATCCAGATTGTGGGGATGGAGAGGGATCTGTGTGCTGCTTGGAACACGAATGCAAAAACGAAGACTGCGAGAAAATGGTGGATCCTTATGTTGAGGGAAGCATATATTGCAAGCTGCACAGGTGTATTGATGAGGATTGTTGGCGCCCTCGGAAGGACAATACAGACTGTGCAGACATCGAAATGCAGTTCTGCGAATTGCACGGCTGCACGACCGAGGATTGCCCAGGGCGGCGCAAGGACAACCAGAGTTTGCAGATCTCGAGATGCGGTTCTGTGATTGGTGCTGCTGCAAGGCCGAAGACTGTACGGAGAAGGGTGATAATGACATTGATGAAGAGAGTTTGCGGGGGTTGTGCTATAGGCACTGGCGTCTGGAGGTCAATCGAGACCTGGAAGCGGATTGATTATATCATCACAAATTGCCAGCCGGCGCACGATATCGATCAAATTGTTTCTTTCGGGGCTTTGGGAAGCGATCATCCGTAAATTGTAATGAGTTCCGTCGAATCGATTTGGACTCGACCGGGACAGGCCTTGACATCAACGGATAGCGAGTTGATAAATGTTGTCAGGACATGTTTTAGACCTTGACGTTCACGCCGTGAATCTTGCCGATGTCAAGGTCGCCAGTCCTCGGAATGTTGGGAGTTCGGAGAGGCTAGCGGGCAGTGACTGAGAAGGAGAAGCTCAGCCTGACAAGGCATCCAGGGCGTAACAACGCAGATGAACAGATGAGCGCGCGATGCCTTCTAGACTCGGGGTAACCGCTTAGTTAAAGCAGCAGCACACAGCTACCATGGATGTAAGTGTACTTTTTACATCACCGCGGAGCTTATAAGCGAAGACTGGAGTGGGTCATGGACTAGAGTCTCTTAAGTTACCTAGTCAAGGTCTAGCGTCGTCTGCCCTTTTCCATTGGTATACAGACCGCGCAGCGCTGGGTTTTCATGCATAAACATCGTAGTGAAAGGATGTTCCTTCTTGCATTTGTATGTCTGTCACGTGACTGCTACAAGTGCAGTGTAACTCACCGCCCCCGCCGACCGGCATCGCTCCAGTCATCCGGCCTTCCTCCACACTGCTCCCCATCAACCTTTCTTCAACAACCTTTGTGCAGCATCGAAGACATACGCGTGCCATATACGCACATGCGTCTACTAAATGCGATCCGATGCCTGTGTGTCGGTCTCGCTTTTGGTTTCCCAGGACAACCGCTGTGGAAACGCTCGACGTGGCTAAAAATAGCGCACAATTACAAACATCAAACGCCGCGCATTCTATTCACATTAACGATGCCCGCCGTGGCAGAGAATGAAGCCTCGGCGCTGAACTGTTAGCTCTTGCCTGAAAGCATGACCGGCTTGGTTTCCGCCCGACTGAGGTCGCACTCAAGAAGACCTGGGACCGTGGAAACACATTGCCAATCACAACATATTGATGGTGCTTAAGGCTTCCAGGCATATGATTTCTCCGCCGCATAGGCAGGAAAGTAAGCTTAAATCGAAGCCTAAGTATATTTATCGCGACTCTGTCAGCGGTACGCTTTTCCTGGAAGGGGCTGAGCCACCGCCTTAACCGAGCACTTGCGTGAGCTATTTCGACTGTTCACAAAATCAGCAACTGCGCGAATCGCTCATTGGAGACTTTTTCGCCGAGTCTCGGAATAACGATGGGCCTGGGAGGTCTGTGTTGATGAGTTTGTCCGCTTAGAGAGCGAAGTTCGCTGTCTTTTGCACTGATAGACCAGGTCTTGGGCATTTGAGGCTGAGCTGACCGAAGAAAGGAAATGACACCGCCGCTAGGGCGGCTTATACCAGACGGCAACTAGCTATTCCGATGGCTGTACGTACGAAAATGAACGTTTGCTGATGGTCTTGGAAGGGTCAATTTATGATGAGTGTGGTATAAGATGCACCATTTCATGTGCTTCAACTCATCCTTCATCACAACATCTTTCCATATTTCCTAGCTTTCTATACACTACTCGCTACGATAATACGCACAATCAAACCTTAATCACCAACTCCAATACTCAACATGGTCGGCTTCACATCCTTCGCTCTCGCAGCAACCACTCTTCTCGGCCTCACCGCCGCCGCACCAGCAAACCAAATCCGATCCACGGGCGTTATTCATCGCATCTTCGCCGGCTCAACCACAGCTAACAATGGGCTTCATTTCGAGCCGGAAAATGTGGTGGCGGAACTTGGCGACCTCATAGAATTCCATTTCCTTCCCAAGAACCGTAGGCATCCCCACCATACAAATCATACATGATACACATACTAACTCCCTTCAGACACCATTGTCCAATCCTCCTTCGACAAGCCCTGCGAGCCCCTCGCCAACGGCGGCGGCGTCTTCTCCGGCTTCAACTTCGCCACCGCACAAGGCGAGGCCAACAACGTCTTCACCTTCCAGGTGCAGAACAAAGATCCTTTCTGGTACTACTGCTCGCAAACTGTCGGGAACCATTGCCAGGCCGGCATGAGCGGTGTGATCAATCAGAACTTCAACTCGGATAAGACGCTGGCAAAGTACAAGGAGAATAGCAAGGGGACGGTGACGAAGCAGCCCAGTGCGGATATTTTGAAGAGCCAGGGGGGCTGGATTCAGCCGAATATGCCATTGTGAGCGGAAAAGCTGATTAGGGGATGGTGGTTGATTTGGGAGGCGGTTTTGTAAGCGGTGGCTTGTTGCATAGCGTTGGTGTTCAGGATCTTTTTGATTGCGTGTTCCGTTCTCTGCATATACAGCTATACCATTGAGTAATTGATTCACTTATCAGTCTTCAAAAGATTAGCCAAATGACTGTGAAATGGA
>TARA_R110002003_G_scaffold40_10_pt1 | contig 43026 bp, 41 predicted proteins | sample TARA_R110002003 | Tara Oceans TARA_R110002003 (sample SAMEA4396441) | marine metagenome | biome: Westerlies Biome; feature: [SRF] surface water layer (ENVO:00010504); material: water (ENVO:00002006), including particulate matter (ENVO:01000060) such as... | depth 5 m | reverse complement strand
CGATGGTCCATTCTGTTATGTGTATGAGTAAACGAAGCAAGAACTACTTGCGAATCACCAGTCAGCTGAGCACTCAGAATCGAAATGTATCATGATTGAACAGGCATTGCATTAAATCCTCAGATCAGCTCTCCTGCTGTCCTCAGAAGGAACCACGGTTACCGATTAGCCGGCCTCTCAGCCAACTAACAGGTCTCCGGGCTCCTCAACTCGACTTTGGCTTTTATGCCCCGTCTCTAGGACGGAACATCATCACTGGACCCTTTGCTCTGCCGTTCAACAGATCTCAGAAAAGAGAGACACCCACGTACACGCGTCCCCAACTCCACAGCCCAACGACAATAACCTCGCATCCCCACACTAACAATTGCAGTGACGTCCCGAAGCGCAAGCGCAACAGGCCAGCCAAGGCAACGGCGCTCGGATTGAAAACTACTTTTCGTCGTCAGCAGCGAGCGCATGCTCCGATCTTGCGAAAGGCAGCACGGCGCTTCGACCCTTTTACTTTTTCCTCAGTGCGCGGTGGGAATGGTTGGGCAGGGTGTTCGGCGAAAGCGCGACCCAGCAGCTTGCGAGACCGCCCTCTGTCAAGGTGCAATGACAAAAAAAAAAGCGATTTGGCGCATCGTAAAAGATGGCGCACTCCCTCCGCTTTCCGTTCTTGTTTGTCATGCAGTACGATGCCGGGTTGATTAGACCCTGCTATCGCCTTGTGACTAAGGTTTGTCGTTCATAGGGACCTTCGAGCGGTATTAGCACACTAGTCTTGGTAATTGGAAGTTGCTAAAAGTGCGTAGTCTGTAGTCACAGCGTGGAATGGGTACGGGGTGGGCTAACTTACTCGCAGCGCGGGTTGTGGGTGTTGAGAGGAAGCTCCAATTGCAAAGCACGCCGAAGATAATCTTAGCGCTTCGCGTCGCGCGATCACGAGCCGCTAATTATGTCAGCGACCCCACCCATGTCGTGGCTCGAAGCACGGATCTTCACTCGCATCAACCGTATCTCAGCAGCAGGCTATGCTATCTCAGACTCGCTTTCTAGTTTTCTATCATCTACAAATGTATCTACTCAAAATTTGACGACAAGCGTACGACCAGCACATTGATGGGCGCATCACACCGCCGACTTCTTCGCCTTCCGCTGAACCCCAATGTCTCTAGCCAGGTATATGCGCCCATACAAGTCGGTGACTTCACAGAAAAGCTTCAACTCTGACATCAGACCCGCATCAACCTTTTTCCGAATGCCTTCCATTGCCAGGTTCAAGCCTACTCGCTCGTACTCTGCGATCTCCAATAGACATTCTTTGGCCTTGCTTTCCGCGTCCTGGTTCGGGCTCTTGGCCGAACGGTCTCTGAGTTGCTTGCTCTGCTCTTGAAACTCGGGGAAGTCGATGCTATTGAGGTTCTTCTCCTTCCGGTCGCGGGCCACGGAACCGTAGTCGTTGTGTTGGCGGCACATCGTGGCTAGGTGTCTGCATGCGTCCTCAAGCAGGTACTTGAATTGCGCTCCGGGAAAGAGATCATCACATGGTCTGCCTTGCGGTGCGCGTCTGCCATGCATGAGGCAGAGATAAAAGACGAAGGAGAAAGGGCAGCTGGTATGGTCGGCTGAGGTTGTGTGAACCCAATTGTAAAACGTCGTGGCCGGAAAACCATTGCTCGAAAGCAGGGTGCAATCCTCGATATGCGTAATATGTGCATTGAGGAATTGGTGGAGTGATCGACACAGCCAGGACTGAAGGTATTGCGGACTTCGGAGGACGAACGGATGCTGGAGAATATGTGTCGTGAAGGTACAAAGAACGATCTCCACTTCACGCAACGAAGTCGTAGATGCCTCGGAAGAAGGTGGCGTATTCTCAGCATCCCTGGTCGCAGCGAAAGATTGAGGTCCGTTAGATTGCGCTGTCGATTCTGAAGCTGGATCATCAGCTAAGATGGGTTCACCACGTCGTTTCTCGGACCTCCGATTTGTGTGGTCCTCTTCGTCCTCCCTCGATCGCTTCAAACGGACTTGCGTAGACTTTCTGCACAAGCGATCAATTACGTGTCGGACCTCACCGAGATTCTCAAGAAGATCAATGCCAACCACAGTCTCCATGTATGCATCCACTTGAAAGTTGAGCATACTTATGAGCATCATCTCCCACAGTAACTCCGGGCTGGCTCCACAGTTGTAGAAGTGGTTGCATCCTATCCATGTGAAAGGAATAAATTGTAAGTATTCGTGGTTGCTGGTCTTCTCCATCTCTGGAAACACCGCGAGCTTCACCTGTCGGAGCGCATGAACAGAGTACAGACTCTGTGTAACGCAAGCATCCAGCTTCCATGACGGTCCCCTGGAGAATGGTTCGATCATAGAGAAGAATCTGAGCAGTCTCTTGTCCGGTTCCGCAATACTTGTTTGCAAGATGTCGAGATCAGCAATTGAGATCTTCGCCGCTGCTAGGCAGTATGCCTGAGAGAGAGGACTTAGGGCATAGGCTACCTTCTCTATCCAGAGGAAATCTCCATGCTCCCAACGATGCATCTCCCGCAAAACGTAGGATCTCCCACTATCGAGACATTTCTTACCGGTGGCTCGAATGGACGCAGCCCATGGCACCACAAGCAAGGATGACAGTGCGATCATTGCATACGCACTTGTTTCGTGTTTTGCTTCCCAGGAGCCGTCCGGACTCTGGCCTTCTATCAACTGAACAAACACATCAAGCAGTGTTGCAGGCAGCCGCTCGCTGATGAGTAGTTTCAACTCAGGTGCGCAGTCGACATCGTCTTGGCCGAACTCCTCAATGACGCCAACAAAAGCCTGGACCAAGAGCATCATCGAGTAGTACGATGACGTGTTCTAGAGCGGGTCAGTGGATGGCCGAGTCGCTCGAAAGCTTTACTTACCCATTTGTCTTGGGTCTTGCCTTGCTTCCAGAGGCTCTCGAGGAATTTGACACTCTTCGCAACTTGCGAGGTATACATGCGCCGCTTTGGGCTTCGAAGCAAACAAAGCAGAACGTTGCAATTTGCGCTAAAGCTAGCGTTTCTTTCGCCCTGGTATGTGATAAAATGCTCATCCTTCTCGAAGGCAGCAAGCATCGGTTCGATGTTCACGTCTCTTCCAAGGATGCTCAGTGCTGCCAACACATTCGCTGTGTCGTCTGCATCGGCAAGACACGATGGTGCTGACATCATTAGTTGACATGCTCTTTGCTTGTCGGGTCTCTACTCACCAAAGCCAACCTTGCCGCCTTCTGCTTTCACAACGTCTACAAGATAATCGGCGAGCACATCGACCTCAGCTGTACCGAGCTCCTGAATCGTGTATCCCGATTTGATAAGTGTGGCGATGACCTGAACGCGTCAGAACAACAGCGCCGTGATTCGGACGATCCGACTTTAGCTTACCCACGACGACTCGAACACTGTTGTAGGAAATGCGGATGGCACACCTCCTTTGTGGCCCTTGAGAGCATACTGATCAAGTACCATGCGGAGATAGCCCTCCGCATCCGAATCCCACTCTGAGCTATTGATCAAATAAGCGGCCGTAGACGCAGGCGAATTAAGCATAGACCCATTGGGGAGCTTGTGGTGCCGTGCTTCGTCGAAGTTGAGAATGCCAACGAACGCCTCTAAGCTGTGTAGCACGGTCGTCTGCTCCTTCCTCTTGATTATTTGTTGGAGAACTGATATCTTGCCTTCGCTCATCTTTATCAATTCTGCACTCCCATCAAACGACATGTGGATGTTCTCTTTCTCGAGGAGTCGAAGAAGCCCAGGTACGAGAACCTCGAACCCGACCCGATCAGTTAAACCGATGTCCCAGTCGTTCAGCATCGACCGCAACGCAGTTTCAGCCCTCTGACATCTATCCTCGAGCTCCGAGGATTTGGAGGGGTCGCTATTGCCATGACTCTTGAGTGCAAGAAGTGCAGCCAGTGTATTTAAAATACCATCGATGGTAGCCGAGTACGCAGGCCAGGAGCCGTCGGACATCTGCGTCTCCAGCAGGTAGCATAACGCTTCTGGAAAGAGAAACGTCTTTGTGCCATTCTCTTCTTGTTTAGCCACCATTGACACCCATGCTGTATCGTATACAGACGGAGAAAATGAACCGAATCCGTTGATCTTCGAACATTGGGACGATAGAGAAGAAACAAGCTTGCGAGCTTTTTGTTGGATTGCAGCGTCCATTGTAACTGCTCTGCGGGGTGTTTCTGTGCTGGGGGAGTGAAGACTTAGAGTTGTTCCGCGTTGTGTATCTGTATCAGCCTAGAGGTTCGCCTTACGAGCCCTGACATTGCTCAGCAATCTAGGTGAACCCCAAATTTGGGACTTACGCCTGTGCCACGCTACTCGGCTCGATAACGACGTTCTGGGCTCTTGATCACGACTTCGCCCCGGACTGGCAATTACGATAGGCTGCACCACTCATCACTGTCACATTCACCAGGGCTAAGCAAGGATTATCGGGAATCGCTATCGCCGGATCGAGAATGCGTACTACGGCACAGCTGAGGCACCACGACCATCTTACGGTCCGCTGGGGCGAGAACTTACACAAGGGTACAGTCGAGCCGAATGCAGCCAAGCGTGTGTAGTCGTCACTTATTCTCAGCTGCACTTTTGCAATATTTAACGTCCGATTCAAGATTCTAGTACACCTCTGCACGTCAAAAGTATGATCGACCTCACAACGCTACCTACTCTATCGTGGAGTCATTCACTCTCAACTCTTTCATCAGCAGAAGCATTCACTATTGCACTTCTTCTCGTGGTCGTTTACGCTTACTTCCCTCAGCCCGCAGCAGTCAAAGTGCCACTCGCAGGATATCGATCATGGCTCGAGCCTACTTTCTTGGTTCGATTTCGCTTCCTCAATGGAGCACAAAATATACTTACTGCAGCATACCACAAGGTAAAATCTAGTCTCACCGTTCAATTTAGCTGCTCACACCTCCACTAGCATAAAGATGGAATGTTTATGGTCAGACGCCTCGACGCGGATATACTAGTCATGTCCAACAGGTACTTGGAGGAGATCCGGTTGCTGCCATACACCGTCCTGAGCAATGTGCATGCCCAGTACAAAGTACGTCCAAGCAGTGCTTTCTCGTTCACAGGACACTGACTGAACGTACAGAATATCAAGGGCAGTTTTACTTATGCCGATACCGTTCTGAAGAGTGATCTACACACTCGAGTTCTTCGCAACCAGCTGACTCCCAAACTCCCACATTATGTGGAGAGGTCGAAAGCGGAGTTTGATTACGCTTTCAGCGACGACTTCCCACAAGCGGAAGGTATGTTTCCCATCTACCTCTCCAAGCCCAGTATTGATGCGATACTGTAGATTGGACGGAAGTGGACATCCAGAACATTGCACGAACTGTAGTAGCTCGGATGACAGGAGTTGTCTTCTTGGGTCATCCGACCTGTCGAAACAAAGACTGTCTTCGCATTAGCGTTCAGTACCCGATGGATACTTTCCAAACAGCATTCACTCTTCGCATGTTTCCGACTTTCATCCATCCGTTCTTAGCACTGCTTCTTCCTTCTCGCCGTCGACTCTGGAAGCATAAGAAACAAGCCGAGGCAATTCTGACGCCCCTAATTGAGAAGCACCGTGAGAAAAGCTCCACTGGAAATGACGAAATCGGATCTCTTCTAGACTGGATGCTCGACAATGCCGCCGGAGACGAAGCTGCGCCCACAGAGATGACAAGCAGGCAGCTTATCTTGACCCTGGCTTCGATACACACAACTGCACTCGCAATTACCCATGCGCTTTTCGATCTCTGTGCCCATCCAGAGTACCTGGAGCCGCTAAGGCAGGAGATCGAGGAAGTCACGAAGGATTACCCTGGCGTCGATTTCCTGCATCAAGGTCTCCCACGATTGGAGAAGCTGGACTCCTTCCTTGCAGAATCGCAGCGCTTCCATCCACCTGTTTTGAGTAAGCCCTGTGCCGACCATTCGCAATCTACACCGTGCTAATCAGCAATCAGTGGCTCCGCAACGTGTCGCAATGAAGCCAATCACGCTGCGCAGTGGAATGCAGATCCCGCAAGGCACACGAGTGGCCTTTCCGGCTTTCAACATCCTCATGGACCCGGATGTCACGTCGAATCCAGACCGCTTCGACGGCTTCCGCGCGTACAACCTGCGCGAGAGCTCGGGTCGACATCGCGACTTCATGGTGCAATCCGACAAGGATCATCTCGTCTTTGGGCACGGCAAACAAGCCTGTCCCGGCCGTTATTTCGCTGCTGCAGAGTTGAAAATAGTCCTGGCTCGTCTGCTGACTGAGTATGACTTTCGCTTCGTCGAGGGTAAAACGACACCGCGGACCTTCTTCTTGGACGAGAATTGCTATCTAGACCCAGCTGCCAATCTGATGCTGCGCCGCAGGGTAAAGTAAGGGCGAGACCGGGAGAGTGGAATTGATGGGCCAGAATTAATATCGAGATGCTCCGGTGAAGTTGGTCGGTCGTACTTGTGTATGCCTATCGGGACTTAACACTGTCTTAAGGGAGTCGTTGTTCCGCGAGCCTGGGAGTTCAATCAGATGGTGATTGGCGAGCTGCAGGTCGGTCACGGCAGGGCTATTTACCCAATTTAGAAAGTAGTACGAACTGCAGAATACGCCCCGATGATCTTAGGAGTAATCTGGCCTCATCGCCTGCATGCTGTCTTTATAAACACTATTCTGTACTGTAGGTGATGGTTCCCAAGCGGCTAGAATCTGTACAGTAGAATATAAATGCATGGATACAGAACGTTCGCGGACCAATAAGAGCACTACTGGCAAAAGTGCCTTGAGGCTAATTTTAACCCTTTTTAACTTGTTCTCCGGAAGGCAGACGCGACATGCAAGGCAGTGCCTTCCTCCGCGAATTGCAATATCTGAGATGTTGTGCCGCCACACCCGAGCTCGAGGCGAACGCCCTATCCGTCCAACGGCGGCGCATCGCTCCGCACCTGCAGTCTGACATCAAACGGCCGCCTTTCCACAACAGAAAAGGTCCGTTGCGTATTCCAGTCCAATTTTCCATCCACCGTGTCAGCCTCGTGTAAGTCGAATCTCCATACGAGCCGTGCTAAAATAAGGCGCAATTCTGCCAAAGCAAGCGGTCGTCCGATGCACGAGCGGGGTCCAACGCTGAATGCTTGTACAGCATTGTGCTGATCATTTGCGAACGCCGGGTCCTTCCCTAGCCAACGCTCAGGCAGAAACGCCTCGGGATCGTGGAACATCTTAGGAGATCGAGACAACGCTAGGGGATGAACGTTGACGAATGTGTCTGCAGGCAGCCACTCGCCGACGACCGAACCGCCCTCTGGTGGCACGATGCGAGGCGCACCTACCGGCCTACATGGCGTCAGTAAAGATCGAGAATCGAACAAATAACGGGGTCGCTTACGTCGGGTTACACAGACGAAGTCCCTCCTGTACTACAGCAGCCAGATAAGGCAACTCCTTGAGGGCGGAGAGTGACATATCGGTCTCGCGGCTGAACGTTGTTCGAACCTCTTGTGTTAAAGCGGTAAGCTTGGTTGGGTTCTTGACTAGATAGTTCGTTGTGCCGCTGAGCACACTAACGGTTGTCTCACTGCCTGCAACGATGAGCACACTGGCCGTCGCGTGCAGCTCCGGAAGAGTGATGCCCTTGACACCCTCATCATCGCGTTTGATCATGGAGATTAAGTCCGGCCTTTCCTGCTCCTGGTCGAGACGCCGGTTGATCTTGTCCACGGCGTTCTTCCAATGAGTCATCTGTTGCTGCATAACGCTCTTCGGGATAGTGAGCCCGAACAACCAACTCAGGCCGGGATAGTATCTTAGAGATGCCCTGTAAGTGGCCGCTCTAAGAGAGTCGAAGATCATGGAGATCCATGGATGCAACTCGCCAGTTTGCAAGCAGCCGAAAGGTTCACCAAAGCCTAGATCTCCGACAAGATCAAATGCAACGAAGGCAAACCACTGCACAATATTGACTATCGCACCATCTGTGTCACTGGTAGCGAGCTCGTTTAGACGAGCGATGAGAAGCGCAACATGCTTCTGGACGACTGGCTCCTGTTGTCGCAGGGCTTTCTCGGTGAAACCAGGATCCATGGCCTTGCGAAAGCGGGCATGAACCCTTGGGTCCAATGCATTCAGAATGGAATGAGGCCTTCCTGGTGCTGCGCCATGCCATAGCTTGCTCTTTGGGAATGCTGGTCGACCAGGTGCGTTTGAATAGATATCGTTGTAAGCGTCTGGCTTGGCAAACGATATCTCGTCAGGTGCAATGCGCACAATCTCTCCGTAACAGCGATGAAGGTCTTGCACATCCGTGTGTAGCCACCCAGACCAGACTGACAGAACATATCGGAACCGCGTGGCAGTCCATAGCTTAGGACCGGGATATTTGGCGAGAGGGTGAAAATAGATATTGTAGATGGCATAGCCAATTGGGTACTGAGCGAGGTCATCAGCACGGAAAATATGCTTCGAAAGTGGTACATACCAGGCTACAAGCCAAAAGTGTGCACACAACCTTGAGGGCGAGGTCATCGAATAAGCCGTCCGACAGGGCCATGTTGAGGTGGTGTATAACGGTTGTCGTCAGCTTTGGTGGTTCTGGCGTATGTAGAAGAAAGACAACACGAATCAAAGGAGAGGAAACGGTATCGCGCCGCATTGCGTCACGTGGTTGTGACTGCCTCTGCCTGCAGCTACGCCTTGGGGCTAGGGCGGCACAGCACCGCCCCCGCACTCGATGGCTGTACGCCTAGACCAACCAAACACTACCGGCCAGTAGTGTCAGATGGTTTCCCAGCAGAATGGTCATTATCGCCATCTTCCAAATTTGAATCATCATGAATTCCATGGCTGAGGTCTTACAATTGAGCTGTTCTTTGTGTGACTGGATCCCCCTGATAAAGGGTACCCATTTGTTGTGATCATGTGGCAGGAAACGCTGCGCATCGTCTTTTGGTACACGATTCTCTGCTGTCTCGTAACATGTTGAGCGTTCCAACCTTGATCGCCAGTGTCTGGACCGCTTTCGTCATCACATCCGCAAAAGCTGTTCCACATGCATACAAAGAACTCAGTCGCTCACGAGCTGTATCACCACAAGAGCCATCTTTATCGGCACATTTATGTACAATAGCGTCAGAATACCGAACCTTCGTGCAAGATGCGAAAGTAGCCGAGTATTTCGAACGACATTTGACCAACATATCAAGCGAGATTGATGCGCTTTCACACACTGGCAACAATACAGGAGCACTCCAGCGAGCGGCTATAGCATGCAGAATATCTAGTATTCTGTTTTTAAATGCGACGATTATCGAGGAGCCACAGTACACAGCAGAAAAGGAAATAAATTGGTAAGAAGCCCGGATCAGTCGTCCACGAAGCACTTGTTTGTCTCACATTACCGCCAGGTCCCAGACATGCTGGCTTCCAGCGGCCTGCTTCGTTCGGCCCAAGAACGCTTTGGACGTCGCTATCATCTTGAAAGTGGTATCGTATGTGGAAACAAGATTTGCTGTCAGAAGCGGTGGGCACAACCCCAACGCAGGTTTTGGAAGCATCGACAAGACTGGCGTGTTGATCGACATGCAAGACATTAATAAGCTTTCAATGCGAAGAGATGACGACAGTATCGTGGACACAGGATCTGGAGTTCGATGGGCCAGGATATACGAGTATCTTGGCAATCGCAGTCTAGGAGCAGTAGGTGGACGTGACGGTGATGTGGGTGTCGCTGGGTATCTCCTTGGAGGTAGGGCTAGACCTCGCGCGCATTGATAGAGACTGACGCGGCGCAGGCGGTATGTCCTTCTTCCCAAACCTATATGGTCTGGGTGCAGACAGTGTGGAAAACTACAAGGTTAGCATACAGAGTTTCAGGTTCGATAGACCGGTGGATGACGTCTTGCAGTGTGTTCTGGCGAACTCGACTTTCGTCAACGCGAATGCGATAGAAAATCCCGATTTATATAAAGCCCTCAAGGGCGGTGGTTCAAACTTTGGTATAGGCTCCCTGCCCGTCGTAGTTGGAATCGCACTAACCGTGCAATAGCGATCGTTACGGAGTTCAGCATAAAAGCGCATCCGATTCACAGGATCTGGTACTCACTAGAGCTGTTCGACAGCTCTCAGTACAGAGCAGTGCTCAATGCGACTGTCCAGGCACAGCTTGCAATGGAGCAAGATCCGAGGATGGGCATGTTCGTCAACGTCGCTCGAGCAGGACTCTTAGTAGGTAGGTTCTATGCTGAGTGGAGCACTGAGCCAGCCGGTTTTGCGGCGTTCAATGCTCTTACACCTGCAGCAACATTCGTCCCAGCGGCGAATGGCACGTTATACGGCCTAATCTCCGCACTGCGAGCTGAAAAGGTCTACGCAAGGTGTGTTACCCACTGTCAGCCTCAAGTAGTACTGATTTTGTTGAACAGAAGAGAACCACACGTCGTTGGTCACGGCCTCGATGTGGATCTTTACGTTGACATCCACGAACGGTATCTCCGGCTCCTGAACTCTTCTACCACCTCGACCGCGAACCTGTCATACACGATTCAGCCAATGGGCGTAGCAGGTGTACAAGCCGGGGAGGACCGAGGCGGTAACGCACTGGGGATCCAACGTGTAGCACAAACATGTAAGCAGGCCACATCGGGATCTGCGCTCATGCATAGCTGACATGCCAACAGGGCATGCGTCGCTCGTCGAGTGGACTTCCCCGGAAGATGGCGGCGCGGCACACGAATTGCTGCAGTCAATGGGAACCGAAGTTGAATCACTTGCGCGCGGGCGAAACAAGTTTCATGCCTATCGCTTCATGAACGACGCGTCGTACACACAAGACCCGCTCAGCAGCTACGGGTCGGCCAACTTGGCGGGCATGAATGCAGTCAGCGCGGCGTACGACCCGAATGCTGTTTTCCAGAGGTTACAAAATGCTGGGTTCCTGGTGTCGAGAACGCAGACGAATTAATTGCGCAGCGTTGCCATGTTGTTGGAAACGGGTTCCGTGGTTCTTGGGTGGCATCGGATGGAGAGGTAAACTGGAAGGATTCATCAATTACCAGCATGCTGTACGAGAACGGCGAGGGTCTCATTGTCCGGTAGCACAAAGTATTTGGGTAACCAGTTAGGTCTTATACTGTTAAACGGGCCATGCGGCTTGATAATGTTTAGGAAGGCGCGAACCGGTGGCTAATTTAAAGCATGCATGGTCTCGGCGGGTCCAGCGGGAGTACACGCGTGGTGGCCGCCATTGCCCCACTCTAATCACGCTAACAGTCCTCCTCCAGGAATGTCCGTCAGCGATCGGCCGGCCTACAGTGCACAACCAACACCCCCTTCATACATGCCAACCATTCTGTTGGGTTCAGATGAGGATTACCTGCATACACCAAAATGAAGAGAGGCGTGCTCAAGATGCGTGGTCAGCACCCCATCCTGATAACTGGGACGACGCCCCCGCAGCCTCGTTGTTCTCATTCATTGCTGTGCCGTTTCGGAACATAGGCACATTGTCGTTTGGTCCAATCGTCTTCCGGTTGAGTGAGCCTTTGTCTTCGAGATGGGTTCGGCTGGCTCTGTACCCGCCGTCTACGACGATCCTGCACGTCGAGTCACGATCTTGTTCATCGTTCTCACCACGCTTGCGATCATATCCCGAGGCATCTCGAGACATCTTCAGAGAGCGAAGCTCGGTATAGACGATGTTCTTGTCTACGTGGCATATGTATGTATCGATCTACAGCGTCGACAAGTCAATCGGTGAATTGACGAGAGACAGGTCCTCAATCTAGGGCTTCTCATAACATGTTTACTCGGTGAGTCTCATGAGGTCGCCGTGTGAAATCAATCAACGCTAAAATTCCCAGAAATAAAACATGGAGCGGTGAATCTCCCCAGACTTGCCAAATTGAAGCCTGCGCAGAAGATTGAGAACAAGAATGTCAGTCCTGCTCGTGAACATACGCATTGGTGGCGATAGACTGACCATGTCAACAGCTCACTGTCGCTTTGGGCGTCCTCTATACATTAGCGATCATTGCAGTCAAGATCTCCGTTCTGTTCTTGTACCGTCGCATCTTCACTGTAAACGTTCGATGGTTCCAAATCGGATGGTGGGCAAACTTCATTCTGTTGATGCCATGCTACACCGTCTTCACATTCACATTGCTCGGCCTTCAAGTCACAAACAACCTGCAATTCGGCAAGAACAATTTGTCTCGGTACGGGTCGCAAGTCAGTGGATCCATCAACGCCTTTTCTGATCTGTCGGTCTTGATACTACCTGTTGGTATGGTCTCGACGCTCCTTCTGCCGAGACGCGAAAAAGCTGCTATCCTTGGTATCTTCTCGCTCGGTCTGATGTAAGTACTGGATCTTCCGACTTTTCGTTCAAAGGAGGGAACTGACGTATGCTCCTAGCGCAACTTCCATCTCCATCATGCGTACGGCACGCTTCCAGATCAAGCGTGATCACAAGTGGAATGCCGCATACTCCTTCTACAACGACATGATCTTGACGTCGGCGGAATGCTCGGTCGGTCTTATGTGCGTTTGCCTGATGGTCATCAAGCCCATCTTGCGAGCATCGAGGGACCTTGCCATCTCAAGTACACGAAGTCTACTATCCTTCGGATCTGGCAGTGGACGACAGGGTAGATCTACCGGAAGCTCTGTGCGAAGCGACAATGTCAGTCTTCAGTCCCGGAGACCTCAGAAGGATGGCATTACTGCTGTCTACGAATACGACGTTCAGTCCAAAGATTCAGGCGCAGCCGGAAGCGCCCACAATCGCGTATGAGACAGGCACTGTTAGCTGGATACGAAAAGTCATGTTACTTTTGTCGCACTGATTACGACTTGCGGCGTACGTGGAGACTTGCTTAGATGTTAGATAATGAAGATATAGCAAAATTGCCTAACCATTAGTCACGTTCTGCACAAAGGTCTTCGAGAGTTCAAGGCTGCAACCTTGCCACTCGGTGCCTTCAACATCGCAACTTCGGCTTTCTGACCTTGCATTAATTTGTCTCGGACTCCGAGGCTGACAGCTTGTGTCCCATCAACTTGGTCCTTTGTCACAAGGAAGACACTAATAACGCCCGATTAACCGGCCTAATTGTGGCACAGTACAACCTTGAAGGCAAGGACGGTGGTCTGCACACCGTCCTTGTCCATCACACTGCTTCTGCAGGGCTACGTAGTATTGTAATACAAAGATGATTCGAAAGTAGTACAGCACCGTTTTGAGGTCTGCCCCGCGTGGTGGGCCTCGGTAGGTTACACTTGCTGGTGTGACTAGGTAGCGCCTGCCCTCGAAGCTCCACCCATGCACTCACCTCTGAGTGAGGAGGAAGCTGCACGTGCTTGACCTCGACGACGCGTTCACTTGCCATTTCCCAATCTGATCCACACCCAAGGCCTGATAAACAATTTACCTCAACAATCAACACGAGAAATTTCCAAACATACACCACGAGTCTAGATCACACGGCAAAAACCTTTCATACAGTCAATTGAGCCGTGCAACCACCTACCATCATGGCCTCACGACCTTACATTCTCGGCAGCGGCCAGTTCGGCTTGACCTGGACCGAAGAGGACGTCACTCACCTACCCGAAATCTTACAAGACAACAACATCACTCGCATCGATTCCGCAGCAATCTATCCTATCACGTCACCCGGCACATCCGAGCACTTGATTGGCAAGAACAAATATGTCGAGAAAGGCTTCCAAGTCGACACCAAAGTCATGTGGCTTGCACCAGATGGGCGGGGTCATTTGAGTGCGGACGCGATTGAGAAGAGCGTCGGAGAGAGCTTGGAGAGGCTGGGGTTGAAGAAGGTACGCACCAACTCCTCGGACACCCGTAGACTGTAAGGGAGACTAATGAAATGACAGGTCAATGTCCTTTACGCGCAAGGCCCCGATAAATCGACTCCCATCGCCGAACAAGCAGCGGCCTTTGATACGCAGTTCAAGAAAGGCCGCTTCGATGCCCTCGGTGTATGCAACTTCAGTACCGAGATGTTGGAGGAGTGGCTCGCCATCGCCGAAGAGAAGGATTACATCAAGCCCAGCGTCTTTCAAGGCCAATACAATCTGCTGTGTCGGATCTACGAAAGCACCCTCTTCCCCCTATTGCAGAAACATGGCATTGCCTTTGTCGCGTACAGTCCTCTCGGCGGTGGCTTCCTCACCGGAAAGTTGACGTTCAGCAAGGGCAACGAGGATCTCAAAGGCACGCGATTCGAAGTCTCGCCAACGAACTACGGGGGTATGATGTACCGCAACTGGTTTGACAAGCCGGCCATGCACGAGGCTATGCGGAAAATTGCGAAGGCGTGTGAGCCGCATGGTATCAGCACGGCGGATGCGGCGGTGCGCTGGCTGCTGTTCCATGCGGCGTTTCCCGGTCAGAAGGGAGATGCGGTGATTATTGGACCAAGTAACGCGACACAGCTGGAGAAGTACGTGGCTGCGAGGAACCAAGGCGAGCTTCCGGCGGAGCTAGTGAAGGAACTGGAGACGGTATGGGACGACATCAAAGATGAGGCGGCTTCGCTTGTGGTTTTCTGATAAACTGATGGGGATCAAGCAAACTCATGGCGTGTAGACCTCATTCCGTGAGCTAGGAGGAGGCATGATGTGCTGCGGACTTCAAGTTGGGGGAGTGCTTTCAAACATTATCAGCCAGCTTCCGAATCGTAGCTGCGTGCTCTTAGGCATATGCTTCATCCGGCATGATGACACTTGTGCAAGTAAACGAGCAAGCGTAAATGTCGTCGCTGGTGGTGAAGCACGAAGTCAGACAAGTGGGGCTGGAGGTCCGTGACAAGGCCATCGCGACTCGATCAGGTCGAAACTCCTGCACCACCTCCTCAGAAAAAACTGGACACTTCGGACAACAACAAACGCAGAACACTAGCACAGCAACGTAACAACGCCGAAATAAATTTTTACATAATGCAAATCTGTCGCATTACTCTATAATAGTCTTCTAAAAGCTTTTAATAAATTATTTTAAGGTTGTGGCCGTGTTCTGGTGCTGAGAGACGGGGTTGCTTGTCAAAAGTGTCCAGTTTTTTCTGAGGAGGTGGTGCCTGCTCCAATACACGCCAAATCTGCACCACCGCCGCCACCTCTCCTTATCACGACCCTGAAACGCACGCATTGGCCCAAGATATGTCCCGCTGCAGACAGGGTGATCGTGAACGTGTCCAAACGACGCTCTAGGACGAACAAGGGCGATTCTAGACAGGCATCACGCACATCATGACCGCCTCCAACACCCCCATGTGGCCAGGTCATCTAAATCGGATGCTAGAGAGATACCAGTCCGCTACGCTGAAGCAGTTTTGCATGGTCTAGTGCAAAAGCCATGCTCTAATGATGCGGACACATCACATCACATTTCAACATCTCGGGTTGTCCAGATCTTGACGACAAATAGCAAGGCGCATGGACGTGATGAGTGATAATTCGCTAGGGAAAAGAGTATAGTGACAAGGGCCCAGAACAATGCGCAATGATACAGACAGCAATAGCCGTACAGGCCACCTTTTTCGTCCGATTCGATCCTTCAACTCCTCATCGCACCCTGTACAAGACTTCGCACTCAGCTGATCGTTTCTCTCTCTTGTTTCCGCTGCGCACGCGACACAGCTTCTGAGCAGGGAAATGCATACCGGCCGTCGCGCCCTCGACGTCTGACCAGCTGTTCTTCTAGAACCGATCCCGCTGCTTCGTTCGGTAGACCGTGTATCCGACATAGGCACCCGTCAGCGCAAGGCCGAAGAGGATGAACTTCATGAAGAACCATGTCCAGCTGCCCGAGCTCTTCTCGCGCACCATCGAGCTGGCGGCCTTGCCACCCGACTTATTGGCTGTGGAGGGCTTTCCGCCCGGGTTCTTCCTGTACAAGTTGTGCGATTTGACACTAATGATGTCGTGGTTATCTGAGAGCTCGCCGGTCTCAGCGGAGAAGCCTAGGTATGCGACCGGTGGGACCTTGAAGTTGGGGACCTCGAAGCATTGCGTCCATTCGTCTTCGGCCTTGTACTGAAGGTCGAGACGGAGGTATTGGTCTTGGAAGTAGGTGAGGCGAGCTTTGGTTGCGACTTGGGCGTTGCGGATTCCGCGGGCCTATGAGTGTTAGCAATTGGTAGGGAGCCTAATCTACGGGCAGGACGTACAGAGCAGCCAGCGACCTCGTTCGCCTTGCCATCGTTGTCCTTATCATACGCGGTGTGGCCATCGCCCTGCATGGCCATTATGTAGGGAAACACGGTGCCTGGTCGGTTGTTCTTATACGTATCGAAGAAGAGACCGAGTCCCTCGAACTTGTCTGTGTGGCCGAAGACGTTGCCTGGCTGCGCGCGCTCCTTGGTGAGCCACATTGCGAAGCCATCGCCGTAGAGATTGCCTTGGCCGTGGATCTTGAACTCGAATAATATCTAGTCGCGTGAGCTCTCGAGGTGGAGTTTCCGGTGGGATGAAGCGTACCTCCCAGTTGGTCGCAGTCAACGGCACTCTTGAGAATATCCAGCCGTCGCGCGATGGCTTGTCTGAGGCAAGTCGGACGTACTTGTCGGTTCGAATTATGGTGTCTCCGCCGAAGTCCCACCACCGGCTTTGCATGTCCGAATCTAGGTATGGCTGAAGCATGTTAGATGCAGTTCGCATTTATCCCTACAGGATGTCTCAAGACATATTCGCGGGCGACTTACGGGCTCGAGGCTGTGTGTCCGTAGCTATGTCTCTGTTAGCAATGCTCCCATGCTCCAACTCTACCAACCCACCGAGATGGCCTTGATATCAGGATCCTCCTTTAGCCCACCAGACCGCGCCAATGCGCCCGTCCAGCTCCCCGCCAGCAGGCACAAGCTCGTCCATGGTCTTGCGAACAGCATGGTTGTACAAGGATGCTCCTCCGCTGAGACCAGCTATCCCCAAGCTTTCCCCACAGTAAGGAAGGGTCTTAAAAGAATGGAAGAAGACTGAGCTCCTAGAATTGAAGAGGGAAGACACGCCGCGGTTCAATGCAGCTGCGAGAGTGGGAGAATGGACCGCGTGGGCGACATGGGCGTGCTGGTTTCAAGAAGTCGGTGTTGGCCGCGGTGGTGATGAGTGGCCTTTCCGCGTGCTGCAGGGGTCCCGCGCAATGGCGGCGGCGCGCTACCGAGAAAGAGAAAGTGCGACTGCGGCTCTTACTCTTGACGTCGACAACTTTTTCGAACAAGAGTATCACAAGTGAACGATCGGACTTATATCACGAACGCCCGTCCACAAACCCACTTTCACACACATACACCAAGATGGACTCATTAAGCTCCATGGGCGTCAATGACCCGTATGATGCCCTCCACTCGACCAGATGCCACCGCCGTTAATACATTGTACAGCAAAACCCAGATCATGCGCCAAGTCCAACAAGAAGCCGCCATGCAGAACGCGCGCATGCTTGTCGAGAAGCTGAACGAACACTGCTTCGAGCGATGCGTCCCCAAGCCCGGCACCTCGCTCTCCAAAGGCGAAGAGACATGCTTCACGAGCTGCATGGAGAAATACATGAGCGCGTGGAACACAGTGTCGAAGCAGTATGTCGCGCGGATACAACGGGAGAGTCAGGCAGGAGCTGGGTTACAGAACTTATGAGCGGCGAATAATGCTGCATGACCGGGAGGGGTGTCTGCCTGCGAAGTACCATCTGGGCTGAGCTATCCCACGTACATGATTGGTACAGCACGGCCATTAAGACGGAGGATATGTGGACAGGCACGGAATCACTGGGGGTGAACCTCTGGACGCATTTGGAGGACACGACGAATGTACACTACTGTACCATATGAGGCATTCGACATGTAGAACAGTATCATGGTATCTCTCAACGATCGCAAAGCTATGCCGCTATACTGCGAAAACCACACAGTATGCTTTCACCTCTTCTCTAGAGGCACTTACGCCTTTTGGCCTTTGCTGAAAGCCTTCTGCCTCTGCGCATACTCCTTGACTATCGTAGAGCAGCTCACTTCCTGACACAACCGCTTTCTCCGCTCTGGAGCCAGCTTGGTCGCAAACTCCAGTCCGCTTGCTCTCTCCACTGCCTCGATCGGGACCTCGAAGTCCGTCAGAGGTTTGCTGTTCGCGATCACGGCATTTGGCAGGACAAATGCACCAAGCGCGACTTTGCCTCCAACGGTTCCATCCTCGGCAAATATGACTTTGTAGAAATGTGTGGGAACGGCGACATTTGGAGGCGATCCGATGACCTCATATGAGACTCGCCATTTGCCATCCGCTTCGCGCTTGGGTAGGTAAAGTGGGCCAGTCACAATTCGAACGGAAGGATACGAATGTGTCAACCGTCTGCAGAAGTCCTCGAAATGCGCCCAGTAGTCGCGGTTGAACCCATCTCCGACCTGCGGACACATGTTGCTGAGCGCAAAAGTGTCGTCCATCGCTTCTTGACTCCACTTTGCGTCTGCAGCCGGTACTTGGTGACCACGATCATAACCACTTCGGAAGTAGTCCTTCAATCTCGCCCTGAACTTCTCAGGTATCGTTATGTCCTCCACGAATACGCTGTGCTTCCGATCTGCGTTGCTGTTCGCTAGTGATTCGGGGGTGATGTGCTCGGCGACCCATGCTGGGTTTCGTGTGCGGCGGTCGTACGTTGATGTGAGAGATGCAGCTGGGCGGAGATCGTTCACAGGACCAGGGAAGCCATATTGGAAGACGCCGCTGGGGTCGACGGGCGGCGCTCGAGCTGCGGCTACAGGCCTGGGAATGGCGGGGACGGATGAAATTGGGGTGGGTCGCGGAGGGCCAGTGACGGTTGTTGTGGTTGTAGACACTGTTGTGGGTGGGAGAGAATCCTTCTTTGCTGAATAGAAGGCTGCCGTTGCTGCTGCACCCGCTGCCGCACCACCTGCTGCAATGATTGCGAATGTGACTTTGGACATGGTGGGATCGTTGTTGTGACGGAGGTCGGTACGGTCGAGGTAGAGCCTGGTGGAGCAGTAGGGCTCTATTTGAGCACACAGAAAACTCCCACGGGACCAGAGGCTTAGTCGGCGCGTGAAGGGTGTCTCAGACGCGTCAAGTCGTGCTTGTGTGGTTCGCTGGCGGCTACTCCTCAAGGTCATCTGCGATTTGCTTAATGGAGAAATTCTGGCGCCTAACCTGTTGTGGCACTAGTCCCGCACCCACAGCCATCCGAACTTTGAGCCGCACATCTCGAAGTCATCTCAGTCATACAGGTCACGCCGCTGAACAACACAAAATCTCTGTTGACGCTTAGATGGCTTTGGACACATAGCGAGGGTGGTGCTTCCGTGTTTCATACAATTCCATGCAGAGATGTCGTCTTGGATATCAAGAGCGACCGAGTCTCGCAATGCGCAACTCATCACCACGGCCGTGGTGTCCGGTGCGCTGGTCGCCAGCACAATCCTTGGTTTCCAAAAGGCTAGACGCATGTATAGAGTGGCAGATCTGAAGGCATCCATACCAGAAATTGATGATCACCATCACGCAGCAAGGGTAAATATTTCCATCATATTTCTCTGAAAGCTCACCTAGGCCTGACATTACTGGCAGTTGACAGAATATGGCGCTGCATCCAATGTATTCGCTCCTAGTAAAGAGGATGAGCGGAGCACAGCATTAGCGGCAAGAGCACGGAGCGGAGACTATGACGATGGTATGCATGATCCGTTCACTTGGGTTCTCAATTGCTAACATTTACTCTAGAGCTCATCCTGGAGCAACTCGCCAGGAACAGGGTCTTTCTCACTGATGAGGGTCTCTCGAAGCTTCGCAATGCCTTCGTTGTTGTTGTAGGCTGTGGTGGCGTTGGCTCACACGCGACAGCAGCACTCGCTCGGTCGGGATGTGCCAGTATTCGGCTCATCGACTTCGATCAGGTCACTTTGTCTTCTCTCAACCGACACGCGGTCGCAACTCTGGCAGATGTGGGTACGTCAAAAGTACACTGTCTTCGCAAGCGCCTCGAACAGATCACTCCGTGGACGCACTTCGAGTGTCGCAATGAGCTCTTCAGTGAGCAAAGCGCTGCGGCTCAGCTATCGGACCTCAACGGACAGCAGCCAGACTTTGTCATTGATGCTATCGATAACATTGACAGCAAGGTTGCGCTGCTGAACTACTGCTCCAAGAACAAACTCAAGGTCATCTCCTCAATGGGCGCTGGATGCAAGTCGGACCCCACAAGAATTTTCATTGGCGACATTTCGGCAAGCACTGATGACCCTTTGTCCAAAACTACTCGGAGAAAGCTGCGCCTACTAGGCGTCAACGATGGTATACCAGTTGTCTTCTCGACCGAAAGACCAGGTCCAGGGAAGGCTGAGTTGCAACCTCTCTCGGAGGAAGAATTCGCGAAAGGCAACGTTGGCGAACTCGGTGTTCTTGCAGACTTCCGTGTGCGCATCCTGCCAGTGCTTGGAACAATGCCAGCTATATTCGGCCTTGCAGTCGCGAATCACGTCATTCTCTCAATCGCAGGCTACCCGCTTGAATACCTACCATCGAAATCTCGTGACAAGATGTACGACGGCATTCTCGGGGCACTACAAGGCGCGGAAGAACGTCTGGCGCGCGCACTATTCATTGAAGATGCGCAAGGCCTCAAAATACCGATAACTCAAAGTGACGTCGGATACCTTGTCGAGGAGGTGTACAACGGACGAAGCATCATTAGCGGACTGTCAACTCGTTTGGTGCTCAGTAGATGGAAGAAACCAGCAACAAACTTTGTCGATGAGAGCATATCGGGTCAGAAGAGCAGCACACTCAAGATGAACGAGTTGGTCTTAATGACGAAAGAGGAGGCAGCGAGACATGAAAAACAGGTAATGAAAGGGGAGAAGAGTCTAGACGATTTGTACGATCAGGAGACAATCGAGCGCGTGAGCCAGAGGATGAAAGAAGAGGCACGATATGAGCGATTCAGATAATGAACATTCACGGCCAACTGCAGCTCTCCGCTCAAACCTTTACCTTCATGAAGCCTCCACGTTCGACATGATGCCAACAACTGATTTGATTCTCGGCCTTTTTTGGGCGTCTTCCCTGCCTCGGACAACGTCGCAGGCGCTTCAACCTCAAACAACACAAACAGTGCTGGCCGACTATACACATTATCCGACTAGTTTTCAGATTCTGTCAGCCCACTACATAAACTCCGATCGCTGTAGAGCAAAGCGCGGCTAGGCTTGTTGGTAACCCCGATACTCCGTTCCCTCCGATGAGGCTCGCCCCAAAAGACGCTAAATTGACATCAGACTAAACCGTAAACGGACTCTCCCGTTGTGCATGACGTAAACAGGTCCGAAACTTTTCGCCGTCTCCAACCTTTGCGGCGCTTTTCAGATGGGTACGGAGGTATTATCTATGACGGAACGGCCACCGGCAGTACAGTAGCCAATGGGACTGCTACGGGCCAGACCGCAGATAACAACGTAAAATTTGTAGGGCGAGTACGGAAGAGGACGTCATTACCATCGCATAGAATAGTTTGAACACTACTTAAGTAACCGGGAGGACTCTCACTTCCATTCAATCAATCTAATTCCCACCTTACCCCCAACTACGGTCACGAAATCATAGAAGGACCACATTACACAACACCCAACATCACAATGGCAGCAACCAAGTTCCAAGGATGGCTAGGCAAAGATGAGGAGTCCGTCAAAGGCAAGATGCAATGGGGCGAGTTCGAGCCCAAGAAATGGACCGAGGACGACGTCGACATTGAGATCTCGCACTGCGGTATCTGCGGCTCTGATTTGCACATGTTGAGCTCCGGCTGGGGACCTACACCCTACCGTGCGTGCTTTCCTGAAACCTCGTTGCGTCTTTCGTACTGACTTTGTCAAGCCTGTGTCGTCGGCCACGAGATCATCGGAAAGGCAGTAAAGGTCGGCAAGAATGTAACGCACATCAAAGAAGGTTCCCGTGTCGGTGTAGGCGCTCAAGCCCGATCATGTTTGCAAAAGGATTGCCCGGATTGCTCAAACGGCCTTGAAAACCATTGCCACCGTGGCGTCGTAAACACTTACGGCTCCGTTTATCCCGGTGATGAGGGCAAGTCCTACGGCGGCTACGCTACACACAACCGCACAAACGGCCACTTTGTACTCAACATCCCCGAGAGCCTCGACTCCGCAGACGCTGCGCCCATGCTGTGCGGTGGCATCACAGTCTTCTCGCCGCTCAAGAACTACGGCTGCGGACCCGGCAAGACCGTTGGTATCGTTGGTGTTGGCGGACTAGGACATTTCGGTGTTCTTTTCGCAAAGGCGTTGGGTGCGGATAAGGTCGTTGGTATTTCGAGAAAAGAGGACAAGAAGGATGATGTGCTCAAGTTGGGTGCGGACCAGTACATTGCGACGGATGGCGATAAGGATTGGGCGAAGCACAATGCGCAAACGCTTGATCTTATAGTATGCACGGTCTCGTCGGCGAAGATGCCATTGAACGACTATCTGTCGCTGCTGAAGACCAAGGGAACGTTCATCCAGGTCGGGTATGTCTACTCCAAATCTCCCCTTTCTTTGTATAAATGTCATGCTAATAGAAGCTTAGTGCTCCCGACGGTGGCAATCTTCCCAACATCAACGCATTCACACTCATCGCATCCGGCATCAAGGTCGGCGGCTCGGCAATCGGCTCACCGGCTGAGATTGCTGAGATGCTGCAACTCGCTGCGGACAAGAAGGTCAAGCCGTGGATCCAGAAGCGTAGCATGAAGGAGGCTAACCAAGCTGTCATTGACATGGTCGATGGCAAGGCGAGGTACAGATATGTGCTTGAGAACTAGATCTAGTAGGAAGAAAGGATGGGGTAAGGAAGTAATGGATAAACATATTCCATGCATAGCATCAAAAGGAATTTTTTCGTCGGGGTATGAACATTTATGGTCGCCTTGATCCTGCGCCTCCATTCTACAAACTTGATGTAGCATCACTGCCCTTGTTTCTAACGGGTATAACATCACCACATGCAGCAGCAATTCGTGATCGACTAAACTTGTTCTTCGAGCTCTTCAGCGGTCACGCGGACATTCTAATGATTAACTCAACTACCTGTGATTATTCACGCCTCCTTGTACGCTTGCACGTTGATCGTTTCGTGCAAAGCGGAGGTGGCCAGGCTTGCGAATAGGGCTGATACAATGTAAAGACCGATCACGCATTCTCGCCGGACCTGGTGACTTCTTCAACCAGTGCTGAGCAAGCCACACAACCTCATGCCGCTATCAACAGCCAGGAAGATCATCAGCGGTGTTTGTGGTCAAAGAATGCAACGGTTCCAAACCTCTGTTCAGTATGTTCTTACATACTCAAAATAACCAGGACTTATCAAACCAAGGCGCCATTCTTTGTTCCATCAAGCCACACCAGGTATTCAGTTCAGCTTCCTCGTTGGTCACACACTAACAAGATATACCTCCTGGTCGTGGTTCGAGGTCAATAGTGCAGTGTCCGGCCACTTGTTGTTGATAAAAGAGCCATCAGAAGAACATGGAGACGACACAGCAGCAATCGCGAGACATTCATTTCGGTAGATAGAACCCGTTGTTGACAAGGCTCTTAGGAGAACTTCGCTCTTGTCCTCACTCTGGATGATACACGGTGAATCTATCCATAGTTGTTGCATGTGAAGATGACGAGTGATTATGACGGTGTCGGATTGAGATAAGAGATGAGTGAATCGAGCCATGATCCGGCAACAGTGAAGGTGAAATGAGGCAGCAAACGCGCAGCGACAAATATTAGTGTCCCTATGACAACCACCTCATATTGCCCGCGGCGTCTCTCGGTCCCGGTCTACTTATTCAACACGTCGTTCACTCCCTTTCACCTCCCCGAGTTTCACTTCTAGCGCGCAAGCGGGGGACACCCACACATGCACACGCCACAGTTGATCCCCCACTCCCATGCACAGATTACCAACAGAGTCTCGCATCGAGTCAAGACATCGCCACCCATAGCGCTAAGATCACTCTTGGTCACTCAAGTCACCGATACAACAAGCCCGCAAAACGCACAAACCATCGAACAAGTCCTTACGTCTGCGTCCGCCACAGCTTGCAGCCTGTTATTCTCACCACACGGGCCTTCTAAGGCCAGCGCGCTCGGTACATCCTCTACACACCAGCCCCTCAAACTCGAACTGCGAGTCTCTCACGATATATCCATTGTCTTGGCCCTCAAAGCCCTACACCATACGACCATCACACCCAATCCGCGATGCGAGCCCCCAAGCCCAGCGAGAAAGTCATCATCGCCCTGTTCGTCGTCGTGCTCATCTGCATCCTCTGGGGATGGTGGCTCAGTCGCTGTTGGCGCCGATCGCTCGACGTGAAGGTCCATGAGATGGAAAATCGGAAGGAGTCGGCTTAAGATGAATACCAGAAGCGAAGAGAAAAGAAGTTGGGGGACGCAGATGGCAAAACGAGGGCTTGGGAATTGGGTACGAATGGCAATACACCTGGAGACTGTCCAAGGCTAATGCAAAGTCAGTCGATATTGCAAGTCGTGCAACACACGACGCGAAGAACCGAGCGTACGGTAGCACAAGTTTGCCTCGAGCATGTGCGACCCCAGATCTCGGTCGCGAGACTCGTCAGACGCCCGAGATTCGAGATGCAGGAGCGAGCGATTGGCTCGCAGGTTGCGATATATGAGCGATCGACGGGAATGTTTCCGAAGCGCTGCTGCGTTGGCTGGGTATTTCCGGGCTGGTGTAGGACAGTGTTTGCCTGCTACTTTAGTTCTTGGGGCAAACTCACTACCGTCTTGGGACAGATAGCATTAACTCCATGCCCATATTCTCACGCGTTCTCAATGTTCCTTTTGTTTCCCTTGTCTTCTTCATTTCCTCTCATCAGACGCACAATTCTCGTCTAATCCCCTAACAATGCCGTCTGCAAACCTCATCATCGCCCTGGCTTTCGCCGCCGTCTTCGGCACCGCGCTTATCTGGCTCTGCTTCTACTACATCCATAGATACATCCATCGGCGCTGTCTCGAGCTCGACCACTGGTTCCATCTCATCACGCCGCCGGCGTGGCGCAAGGACTGTCGACATTGCGCTGGGACCGGGCAAGTTGTCAAGGTCGAAGTGGACGAGGAGGGGAAGAGAAGAGGACGGAGTAGAAGTAAGAGTAAGAGTAGGCGGAGAGACAATGAAAGAGCGGTGAAGATGTTGGGGGTGGGTGACGAATCGTGGAGTGGGGAAGGGAATGGTGGACAAGAGCAGCTGCGCATGCAGCGACCCAGACGCACACTGCCTGCTTCACCAGGCGTGCAAAGACAGAGTACGCAAGAGCAATATAATCCGTGGAATGCATGGCAGCCACATGGACAATCTTTGCCACAGATGGGCGTCGCATATCCACAGCCTGCAGCTTACCCAGCCATGTATCCGCAACCGTATCAACAGCCGTACCAACAAGCATACCCGCAAGCACCACAACACGCATCATCGTTCATGATGCCGCAAAATCGACAACAGCAACCTCCACCCATGGCAATGCCAAATCCAGTACCCTCATCCATCCCCTCGGTCGCACCCCATACCAAACACCCTCGGAAGTCCTCGACTCCGCGCTCTTTCCGGCCCCAGGCAGTCCCAGTGCCAAAACCCAAGCCCACGCACAGCCGCGAACCCAGAGAGCGCAAGGTAGACTACATCCACATCGTCGACGAGCTGCCGCACATCGTCAAGACGGCGCTGAAAAAGGACGGACCAGCCTCCCCGGCGCCGTCGTCTTCGTCCTCGTCATCCAGCGGATCCGCAGAAGAGGTGCCGCGGACATCGATACCGGCGGCGCCCGCGCGCTTCGAGATGCCCTTTCAGTTCCCGGCGTATCCGCAGATGGCGAATCGGTGGGGCGTGGCGGCGCCGACGAGTTTCCCGGTGCAGTGGAGCGGGAGTGGGAATGGGTATGCGACTGGGGAGGAGGGCGGGGTGAGAAATGTTAGGTACGCATACGCATCATCATCACCTTCTGCACGGCCGAGGGAACGGTCTGCGAGAAGTGCAGAGGGTAATACACCTCCCTGGTCAAACTTGAGTTGAATGGAACAGTTGGATGAGTGGAAGGCTGACGAGTTTAGACAGTAGTTACGTCCCGACGACGGAGCGGGCGCGGCAGAGAAGAGAGTATGTGGCGAGGAGTTGGGCACGGGAGAGGGGGAGGGTGAGTGGGTTTAGGAAACGTGGGTATGGGAGGCAGGATGAGGCTGGGAAAGATGGAGAGAAAGAATCGAACTCACAATCACATACGACTCGCAGCGGCAGCATCCCTACTTCTAAAGATGCAACGGCGAAGCCAGCCACGGATCAGCCACCGGCGTACGAACAAGTGCCACCCATGTCGCCAATGCCGCTCCCCGTTGTCGAAGAGCCATGTTGCGAGCGTGGGTCGCGCAACGGAAAGGAGCCTATTATCCTCGGGATGCCGTCGGGTTCGACTGACGAGCTTCGTCCGACGGCCCCATTGGTGCCGACTCCGTTCCTGGACGTACAATCTCTTTGCACTTCTTCTTTGAGCGCGATGTCGAGTATGCACGAGCAGAATCGGTAGTGCGATTGTGGAGTAGTGTCCTGTAATGCAGTTACTCGATTGTGTTGGGTTGGACGAACGAGGTCTGGAGTGTTGTTGGTGGCGTGTGAATTTGTGAACTCGGTCGGCACTTGTCAAAACGAAGTACGAATGTTCGAAGTGTATTCAAAGCGTCTTGCAGTAATAGTCATGCGTGCTTTACTGTAAAGAAATTCTTCTCGTTCTACGTTTTTGCCGTGGCAACGCCACGCTGCTTGCCACGACGTCGCAGGGTGTTGCCCGCAGTGATGCAGTGATCCGCGTGGGCTGCTCCTATATTGAAAGTACTACCTGGCTCTTCGAACAGGGCCAGGTGGAGGCCTTATATCACTGTAGTCGTGTCATGTCTCGGACGCCGTGGCTGGATTGGTTTGATACGCGGGTGTGTTAGCGTTTGGCCCCAGTGTTACAATAGACAACTCCGCATCTGTGAGCCTTACTGAAGGACTGTGCAATATGATTAGCTGACACGGTTCTGTCTTTCCGGGATCTCATTGGTGCATGCAAGCTGGGGTGCAGCTAGAAACTTGAAGCACAGTGCTGTATGGAGAATTTCACCGGCTGGTGAGGTTACTTGCCTAGAAAAGTCTAGGAGGACGACGATCACGGCCGCAAACATCCTATAAGATAGCCTGGACAGTTGCTCAATTAAGAAGGCCGAGTCCTGGAGGATTTAGAGCATTGCGACTCGTGAATGTCATCTGGTGCTGCGCCTATATAATCGAGCCGCTCTCGGCTCGAAACATTCTGGAGTGTCTGTCTTGACTTTTGGTCTGCTATACCAGCCTTGTTTCTGATACGTCTCTTTACATTTCGGCCATTAGCCAATACCGAAGCACCTCAACATGCACTTTCAGCATGTCGCAAAATGTCTGTTGGTTTTGGTCGCCGGATGTCATGCTTTGCCAAATGGGAATGGAATGCCCGAAGCCTTTAAAGAGGAGATCGTCCCTCGAGCAGTAGGCGGCGTAAGTCAAGAGCTTGACCTTGATCTTCAATGCATGCGGCTGATGAGAGTCGCAGTCCTGCAACTTCACGGGAGCGTGTGTAGACCCGGCGGTTCCGTTTTATGATCCTGGAGAATGTGTGGGCGAGAGTGACAGCAGGTGTTGCTATGATAGCGTTGCGTCTCAGGTAGGTGGACTTTTCAACGTGGAGACCTCTGTGACGAACTTCATTTGCTAATGCTTGAACGTTTTTGTAGTGCAATGGGGTGGGCAACGCTTGTGAATTCGAGCCGAGTGGCGGATTGGCAACATGTACCTGAAGCTGTGCAGAGCGTCTGACAGAGGAGGCCTGGCTTTCTCTACCAGTAAATACTTTCGGCTGTTATTCTGTCAGGGTAGGCGGGTTCTATGCACGAGCCGAGTTTGTCCGAAGAGAATCAATCGCTTTTGCTTGGCAGTACCATATTCATCGTAGACCTTGACGGTGGAAGGATAGATTCAGCTCAGCTTAGTTTGAAGTGAATGGTGTCGCCCCGCTTGGATATGATCAGATAATGTTAGTCATAGTGCCAACACGTACAGAACAACATTGGAACTGCGATGAAAGGGTATCGAAGAGAAAATGTAGTCAACGGATGTAGACGTGGCGTGCCCCTTGATTACAAGTCGCTGCGGATGCCTTCGGATCCAAGACTCTGCCATGACAACTTGGCAGAACCAAGCACGGAGATCAGGAAAAATCCGGTGGGGAAGGCAGGATTGCACGTGTCATGGCGTCCCAGTCCGCGTAGAAGCCCGAGAATGCCGGTAGGTGGTGGGCGTACCTGAGTGCTGATAGCGAGTAGGGCGGCCTATGCCGTCTTACAGATCAAGTTTGTTTGACAAAGCTGTTGTTCGCGACGGCGGTACCTACTGGAGCGACTGATCGTGAGCTATGTCGACGAGCAGCGTGTGGCTGCGGCGTGTATCAGATGCGAGGCCGTATAGAGTTACGAGTAGCTACCCGGCAGATGCCGGACTGCTTGGCGGGGAGGTCCATCGCAGCTCAAAGCAGCGTAAAGTGACGTCCTCGTCTGCCGCAGTCTGCTGCTCTCTATTATTGGCACGGCGAGATACTGCGGTCAGCGCACAATCTTCCACAGGTTTCGTCGCGATATGTTTTCTGCAGGTCCGCGCCAGTAGGGAGATGCATCACCAAGTCTTTGCCCAAGTAGTGTTTGACCCACACAGCGTGGTGCGCCGTCTGCTTCGACATGCTGCGGCTTCGGGTGAGACGTTGCGCCGAGTGGTACGCGCAATATACGCGTACACGGAAGTGGTGTTGGCAATTTTACGCATTGTTGGACAACGGACCGGATCGTAGGAAGTTGCTACCCAGGCGCCAAAGCTCCACGTTGTGCGACTGCAGTGCTGCTTCGCGATGCGGTGATTGTGAAGGACTTTCGTACGAGGAATCAGCTGGCGCGAAATGTGCTGATAGAGGCGCAGTCTCGACGCTGCGTATGCGTAGGGCGAGGGCTGAACGGTGTCGCAACTCGCACCCATCCAGGGTAGGGTTGTGGTTATACAATATACCATTTCTATATATACCGTATATACAGTTGTATATACAGAGGCCTCTGTATGAGTATACGCCAAGGTAACGCCAAGATAGTCTGGGCACACGTGAGACTGCACGGGGGCTTAGGAGACCCCTCATGCGTGATTTGGATCTGCCTGCTTACTCAGCCTGCACGTGTCCCTTGTGTCCCTTGTGTACTTGATTAGGCTTAGCGTGGTTTGGGTATACCATACAGAATATACGTGTATATATACAATATACCGTATATACATGTATACTAAGTGGTTATACCGTATACCCACATCCCTAATCCAGGGGTCCTCTGCGGCACGCTAAGCTGCGAACAAGGGCGTTCCACGAAACGGCTTTCTGCGACAGGTGCCCGAGGCGCTTTTTACACGGCGGACGCAGCAAACACGCAGAGCGCCAGGCCGCTTCGAGGCTACGGCGGCCCAGTGGCCGGTCTTGGACCCTTTGCTTCACTGGTCCGATCTGGATGCGCAGCGGAAGAACGTGGGTGTGGCCCGCTTTTCCCTCAGGCTAGCCCCAGCTGTCAGACCCTGGTCTCGGCTGTGCATCCCAAGCAATTGCGCGCTGGAGCACCTTTTGAGGGGAAAGGAGCCCTCAGCGCAACCTCACACCCACTCCCGTGCTCTGCTGTGCCGCTACACGACCGCCTTTTACATGGCTTGCGGCGCTCCTTTGGCACCAACACTCGACATCTCCGCCGCGCCGCTGCACACCAGGCCCAATGTCCGTCAAGCACCGCCGTCCGACGAACGACTATGAGCTGCTGCCGCGCGACTCCTTCGACGAGGAAGCAAAGGAATACGCCGAGACACATGCCTCGTCCACATCATGGCTCTCGCGGCTGGGCGCGAAGCTGCGCATCACCAGATTCCCTGCCCGTGCCGACTATGCGCACTATGTCACACCTCGGCGCCGCAAGCGATCCATCCTCCGCCTGATATACTGGACCATCTTCTCCTTCCCCTACATCTGCGCCTTCCTGGTGCTCTTTGCCAGCATCTTCATCCCCAGCTACACCGTGCGGCCCGAGCACTACAACGAGCTCCGAAAGCGGGCGTCACAGCAAACCGAGCCAGGCCGGGCGAACCCTTATGGCGAGAAGGTCTTCATCGCAGCCTCGCTGTATGAGGAGAAGGGCTCTCTCACGACCGGAGCGTGGGGGAAGGCGGTGCTGCAGCTGATCGACTTGCTGGGCCCAGAAAATGTTCACCTGAGCCTATACGAGGACAACCCTGACCTGAAGACGAAGCAAGCTCTGGCCGAGTTCCGCCAGAAGGTTGCCAGTGAGTTACAGTCTCTGCCTACGTGTGTCTAGTGCTAACAAAAGCAGGCAACTCGACCATCGTGGCCGAAAACCTTGATCTCAGCACCCTCCCCCACATCACACTTCCCAACGGAGAGGAGCGTCTCAAGCGCATCGCTTTCCTCGCCAACGTACGAAACCGAGCTCTCGCACCCATTGACAGCAATGGCGTCAAGTTCGACAAGGTTCTGTTTCTCAACGATGTCATCTTCGATCCTGTCGAGGCAACTCAGCTCCTATTCGCAACCAACATTGACTTCACCGGCCGCGCCAACTACGCAGCCGCCTGCGCCGTCGACTTCATCAACGCTTTCAAGTTTTACGACAGATTCGCTACACGTGGCTTCGACATGGATATCACAGGCATACCCTTCTTTCCATGGTTCACAAGCGCTGGTCGTGCAATCAGCAGAAACGATGTCCTCTCCCAGACAGACGCTGTCCGAGTGCGGAGTTGCTGGTCAGGCATGGTGGCTTACGAAGCCAGGTGGTTCCAGGATCAAACCGCCCTCGATCACCGCGCAGCCACGAATGCGTCCAAGGCTCACGACAAGTCTGTGGATATTCTCACATCCCCGCTCAAGTTCCGATACGATAAGGAGACCTTTTGGGAGGCATCGGAATGCTGTCTCATCAATGCAGATCTCCAATATCGCCAGACAGGGAAAGCGCTACCCTCAGAGCCTCGCATCTTTATGAACCCGTATATTCGGGTCGCATACGACGAGCGGACACTGTCATGGCTCTCCCTCACGCGCCGGCCAGAGCGCCTCTACTCTTTAATCCATGATATCCTCAACAAGTGTATGGGTATGCCAGACAGGACTAATCGAATGAACGAGGAGCCTGGCACCGTGGTGACTGATACCTGGTGGGTCTACGATGATCCAGTCAAAGGACTTGCAGCCAATGCGACCAACGAAGACTTTCAAGGCCATTGGACTCAGGTCGACCGAGTGGCGGAACCTGGTGGTTGGTGTGGCGGCTCAAATCTGCTTGTCATTAACGAGAAGCCCGAACATGGTGTTGGCAAGTGGAGCAAGATCTGGCCACCACATCCTCCGCGGGAGTGAGACTTTCACTACTATTTTGACAAAAGATTTCTTTATGTTTCTTCATTCAGTTCAGGTTGTATATTTCACAATCGTTTTAGCATAGCGTAGGCGTTCTGGAGGCTTCCAGCATTGCATTTGGAGCCAATCTGGTGGAACTCCCAGTGCTGAGTCGACGAGCGATGACCGCACCTGGAAGGTGGGACTTGGGGTCTAGCTGGGGTTGTAAGAAATGGCCACGATAAGCGGTCATTGTTATAGTGGTTTCGATATGAAGACCTGATAGATCTCGACAATGACCAAAATAGTTCTGATTCGCGTCAAGCAACATCGCACTTCATGGGAAACCATAAACTACAAACCTCTTTATTGCCTGTCGTGCCTGTGTGCCTGTCTGCTTTGTACGGACGTTGTTGTAATTGACCAATCATGACGTGACGAAATCAGATCAGTAGCGCCTTGGCACTGCAGACTCGCCATCAGGGTATCACTCAAACGAGCCGCGCCTTGACTTCACGCTCGATCTCCAGACTTCACGTTCGGCATACGCGCTGCAATCGTACCTTTTCGCTTCGTTTAGACTTCATTTTTAGAGTGTATATCTTTCCTCTACGGTAGAAACGCTTTGGTCGGAGAGCTTGGCAGTGCGACGTGACTGAAGCCAGGCGACATGGTGCTCGACAATGATACCCGTGGATGGATCATGGCGGTTGTGAGCGGGATAGGTGCGTCGGCTATATGCATGACATAGAGTATCAAGACCGCTGCTAACAAATAATAGCATGCACATTCGGAGGTAATACCGCGCCTGTACCCGGCTGTTTCTTGTCGGTCGTCCTAGTCTAACGGGAACCAGCATCAATAATATGTGTTGATCTCATTATCCGCCGGTTTCCTGGCAAGAAAAACTTCAAGATCGAAGACAGTGATGTGTTCTTATCGACAGGACTAAGCCTTTCCTTTGGGGTCATGGTATGCTTCACCGCTTCTGTCGCAAGGTACAGGAACTGATATTGATGCTAGATATTCTCATCCTTATACAGCATGCTGCCTTCAGCAAAGAAGTACTTGGAAAAAGGTGGTCTTTCACCAAGGGCTGCTACTTTGATCCTGATGGCATGTTTCCTGGTCGGTGCTCTTGGCATCTCAATACTGTCGCAGATCTTGCACCAATATATCCCGCACTCGGTGGTCGACTGCGACCATGAGCATGGAGATGAAGAGGAGGGGAAAATAAATGATGAAGAGACTGCCCAATCGCATCACCCTATGCAAGAGCAGGTAAACGGGTTGCCGCATGTTGACGGGCATCACGAGGGGCATGTGCATCGCTCATATGGGACACACGAGAATCTTGATCCAACACCCCCTGGTCGGAGACCGTCTTTGCACACGGCAATCTCGAGCAAGGTATCCCAGCTTGTTACTGGCTCGAAGAAGTACTGCGATGAACACGGTCAGTGTTTCGGATACTCAGATACCTGCGGAACCGAATGCTTTAAGAACGCTCTAACGACACGCCCTCCACGACTCCACACCGCCAAGTCATCTGGTCACCTAGCGTCTATAAGACCCTCTGGTGCCAGTAGAGCCCAAACATCTGCCGTCCCACACGAACGCCAACCTCTCCTTCAAGACGTCGACGAAACAGCACCCCTTCAGCCCACCACCTCCGGCCCAGCAGCCCTAGACGGCTCCGTTGCCAGCCTTCCATCCGTCAACGGCTACCTCCTCACTACTGCCAACACGGACCAAGACCAAACCTCTCTACGCAAACACTCTCGCTCCTCCTCGCCCTCTGCCTCAACGTCCTCGCATTCCCACCATGGCCACGATCACCCGCACGACCACACCGCCCCACAACACCACCACCACGTCCCAACAAACGTGTTCCTCTCAATCGGCCTCCAAACCAGCACCGCCATTGCGCTCCACAAGATCCCAGAAGGCTTCATCACATACGCCACCAACCACGCCAATCCCACCCTCGGCTTCTCCATTTTCCTCGCCTTGTTCATCCACAACATCACCGAAGGTTTCGCGCTCGCACTCCCCCTGTATCTCGCAATAAACTCGCGCTGGAAAGCAATGTTCTGGTCCGCTCTCCTCGGCGGCGTGTCACAACCTCTAGGCGCCGGTGTCGCGGCGCTGAGTTTCCGCATCGCCGGCCGGGGCAAGGGCGAGGATGAGTTGGGGGACAGGGTGTATGGTTGCATGTTTGCTGTCACGGCGGGCATCATGGCCATGGTGAGTTTGCAGCTGTTGGGCGAGAGTCTGGATTTGACGCATAGCCGGCGGTTATGCTTTGTGAGTGCATTCTGTGGCATGGGGATTCTGGGCCTGAGTAGTGCGCTTACGGCGTGAGGATGGTTGAGGAGCGGAGCGGGAGGGAGAGGATATGAGGGTGAGACTGTGAAAGAAGGCTGGGAAGTGTTGTGCATAGACTTGTTGGTGCGCGATGCAATGCAATGCATGGCTTGTTGATCTTGATGTTGATTTTCTCTTTCTTCAGGACACAAGCGCATCCAATCGTGCCCTGCTCAAAATCCTATGACCAGCGGCATACTTTCAACAGTCATTCATTACCACTTCCTTACGCTTACATATCCTCGGCTGTCCGTGGGTACTCGTCCACCGCATGCTGGATATTATGCACTTCGCCTCGCGCCTCTTCCCACGCCGCTTTGTTCCGTTTCGCCCAGTCAATGTGACATTGCGCGAACTCCATCTGTCGTGATGTCAGCATACCACCACCAGTCCCTGGTTCGTACGACTTACCATGTACCGCCGCAGATCTTCTTCCTTCTCCGCCTGGAACCTCCGCAGATCCTTCATCACGCCGTTACTTGCATCCTTGGTATCCTTCTCTGCTACACCGAGTGCCTGCTCCAATTGCACCAAACTGTCTCTTGTCTTACCAATTTGGTCTCTCCGTGTCTTCTCTGGATCAACGTCTGCCATGCCCCGGAACGCATGTGTGATGGATCCAAAAAGCTTGTTTGTGACGAAGTTCCCGCTTGCAGTCTTCTTGTGCGGACTCGCTGGGGGTGAGTGTGTGGTGTCGGGTGCGCCTTGCGAGGCTGAGGGTGTGTCGCCGTGTGTGGGTGGGAAGTCGGAATCAATGGATGCGCTGTCTTCTTCGCGTGGTGGAGGCTCGGCGGTGCCGCTGCGTTGTGAAGTATTTGACGGGGCGCGACTGCGAGCTGGTGGTGGGTGGCCGGCGCCTGTAAGATGTTGTTGTAGGCGTTTCGCTTCTGCTTCGCTGGCTTCGAGAGACTCGAGGAGGTTTCGCTTCTTTTCGAGTTCGTCTTTGGTCATGTCTTCTTGTATCCGCTTAAGGACGCGGTATCTGAGAACGGATCGAACGACGCCCGCGAATTGCGCGCTCTCGCGCATGGGCTCCGAGAAGCTTGCGCTAAGTGAAGAGGCTAGTTCTGTGGTTCCGATGTAGGTCGAATCTACTGCCTGTCCCACCTTTTCTATCGCGGCCGCGAGTGATTGTGATTGTTCAGATAATGAGAAGGCGTTGAAGCGAGCTCCGAGATCTGCCATGTCCTCTCCCCAGTTCCCAAGATGCATTAATAGTCTTCTATTGACCTTCTCCATGGGGCCTTGCAGCAAGGTCTCGATCTCTTTCGTGGTGGTTTCGAAGTTCACAAAGTATGGATCCAGCTCTTCTTCGGTAAGCTGCCGCGTCTCTGGAGGGAAGCGACCAAATATCTGTGGTCCCGGCGTTGTGTGCGCAGCTGCTGAGGGCAAGGCGCCGGTATTGGCGGGCGCGACAGGAGTGCCTGAGCTCGAGGTTTGCCCAACAGACTTGAGCTTCGCGGAAGATGATGGGACGGGAAGGTAGCTGTGCGCTTGCGTGGGGTTTGCAGTGTCAAGCGGCGGCGCTTTGAGGATCTGCTTGGGAATGTTGCTGACCGGAGGACTACTTAGGACATCGTTCTATTTCGCTTGGTCAGCTTTGTGCGCTGGGGGACATATCGAGGAAAGCGGACCCAGCTGGTGTATGGATCGAGAAACCTCCAGTACACGCCATCGTTCAGAACGTCCTTCATCTTCCGACAACGGTTCAGAAACACAGCCAACATGCGCTTTCGCAGCTCGATGATGCCCGCGTCTTCCTTCGCCTTTGTCGGCTTAGCCGCGTAGTCGGCAATGGTATGCTTTTCGGGTATAGGCGGTATTATGAGAGTGGGGTGTAGGTTAACGAGAGTTGCGCGTAACGAGGCGAACTCGGAATATCTGCGCTTTACTTCGAGGCCCTGCTGCTGTATCAGCACTACCCACAGTGTATTCTTTGGTTGTAATTTACGCCGCAGTTAATGGTGTATTGGACATATTTCACACCGTCCATGCCCGAGTTCGTGATGAGGATCAGTTGATCCGGCTGTTCGTGCAGCCATTGCTCCACGCGCGCGTCGTAACCGCTTTTCTTTGGTCGCGGAGGCTCATCCTCATCGTGCTCATCGTTGTAGTCGACATCGCTCATGTCCCGCTGCGAAACGTGCTCGGGCGACTCTTCTGTGGGGGACGAGGTCTCCGAAGGCGGCGTCGCGGGTCGGTATGGAACTTGGCAGAGTTTAGTACAAGATGCTTATAGCTCTATCTTATCATTTGGCAGCATCTTACGCGCTGCTGGCGAGGCTAGGCCAGGGACATCTGACGAGTTGGAATCATGGCGGGCAAATGAACCGTACGGATTGTTATCTTCGTCGTCCCACATGGTGTCCTATCTGGCAATAAAAGTTCAGAGGCTCTCCAGTGCTGTTTGCAAGACTATAGCGAGTGGACAGGTGGGATAGGTAGGTTGTGTGGCTGTATCGAGCCCACGGATGGTGTTGAGCTTCAGGCACGCATGGATGCGGCAGCTGCGGTGACGTTGATTTGTGGCCCGAGCTCCACGCAAGCCACCACTCGGCGTTCAGTCGTCTTTACCTGTCAACCCTCGTCCTCACAATCCATCTCCATGTCAGCAGTCATTAAGAGACCGACGCAAACTCTGTTGATGTTGCTGAAACCCACAGTTGCCGGGATGAGGCAATTCACTGGCCATACTTTGCTTTGCAGCATGATTGCTGTTTCCATCGCCCACCGTTGATTGCCCCATCTCAGCGACCTGAACCCATGAAACCCTGCCTGGATAACCATGGTACCTTATGTAGCCCCAGATCACAAGTCAGAAGCGTCTTGATGACAGCTGGAGCTCACTTAGACGCAATGGTGATGACGCGATACAAGATATTTATGTGCCAAGGGTTCTGTAAGAAGACTTGAGTATTGCTCATCGCTGATTACCTCTAAGAGCATTGTGTATGACACAGTTCGAAAAAGAAGCGAGCATAAGGCATGGTATACGCAATCTCCGGCATATGGAGATATTGCTCTGCTACATTTCTCATGTATCACTTACTACCTTGACCATTCAACTCTCTAGTCAATGTTCACGATGATTGGCGAACCCTTCGTCGCTTCTCTTTCTTCCCCTGTTGTGGTGTAGCTGAACTCCAAGCGTCTGCTGTCACGTTCATCGGGCGTCATTGCAAATTGATGCAGCCGGCGTGCTCGTGACGCAGTGTTTTCTATCAACGCGTACTAGCTGGCATACATTTCGTCTGTAATCTGCCCTGATTTGCGCGAAGCATGCCCTATTCATCTTCACCAATCACGCTCATCTCATACGATGCTCACTAGTCACCTTCATACTGAACATGGCAACAGCGAGCCCGCAAGACCCCAGCACCCAGATTCTTTCCGCTCGCTCTCTTTTGGAAATTTTCTCGAGTTTGGCATCTCACAGTCGTCACATCGCCCTTCAATGCTCTCGTCTCCGATCAATCGATATATCCATGTCTAAGAAGTCGTTAGCACCTGCACCTCGCCTCCGAAACAGTGAGGACAAGCTCTACCAAGCCTGCCTGGACGCCTGCATCAAGGGCCTCGAACGGATTCCTGTCGATACACGACAAGCCAGAGGTACGTGCACTTTATCTCTTCTCTGACTTTTCCACGTGCCTTCCTGTTGCCAACAGCAAATCCCTCACAGCAACGGCGAACACAAACAACAACAACACCCTCAACGCGAGTGTCTACACCGCCACACCTACACCTGACCGCTCGACCACTCCACCTGCGACTCCACAGTCTGCGACCTCACTTATCTCTCCTCCCGCTACACCGAGACAAAAGACTTCGCTGCCGTCTGCACTTTCGCCTGCATCCGAAGCAGCCATGAACCGCGCGCCACTGCATGGCGCTCCGGCTCACGGCCACCCGCCCCCAGTCCGAAGTCCACCAGCCCGTGGCACTCCCCTGGGCTTTGGTAGCCAGGATGCGCGCAGCAACCTCGCTGTTCAGCCTGCAGCGAATGCCGGCAGCTTCAAGCTCAAGAAAACAGCAGTCAAGATCGTGGGCGCCGCTGCGCCTAGTATTTCATTCAGAGGAGTTCCGGCTACGACCTTTACAGTGCCCACTGTAGGAGCGGCCCCCGTGCCTGAACCAGTCAAAGCAAAGCCTAAGGAAGCCGAAGCGTATGTACAAGACTGCGACCAAGTGCATAGCATCGCGATCATGCTACCTCTCACCTGCACTTACTAACTGACCTGCCAGTCCCGAGCCCGCAAAGCCTGTGTCCAAGCCCGCCGCAGCTGCTGTCGCTCCGGAGCCTAAGCCACCCAAGACTGAGCCCCCCACAACGATTGGTGCTGGAGAGTCGGCCTTAGACGAGATGTTTGCGCGTCTCAATGCCCGAAGCCTTTCGGTGTCTTCTGGAGCTGCTAAGGAACTGTCGGCAACAAGACCTGAGAAGGCAGAGTTCTCGTTCGGTGAAGGATCGAATACCAAGACTACGCCCTCGGAAGTGCTCGACAGCTACACTGCCAACCTACCGGCGACACCGGTCAGAACCGAGCATTCAATCGCTACTGCTGTTGCTTCTCCTCCGACGCGAGAAGATCAGGCTAGCTCGTCCAAGGAGGAAGAGCCGAAGGGCGCTATCCAGCTAGATAGTATGTCCGGACTGGACCTGGAGCAAGAGTACTTCCGCAAAGCAGCCGATTACGTCCGAGCTCTACCGGCTGGCGAGACTGTATTGGTGAAGAGCATCAATACTGTCTCTAAGAAGTTGCGCCGCTCATACGCCACAGATACCGAGCTCAGCATCGCCGATATCGAGAAAATTACAGCCCGATACGCCTTCGCCATATTCAATTATATCAACAAGGTCGAGAAGAGCGCAAAGCCCATCGCAGTCGCAGACGCCAAGGAGGCCCTAAAGGGAGCCAATGGCAACCTACTCTATCTCTACATTAAGCTGGTGGATGACGGGTATCTCGCGTTGAACGACTTGAACAGCATCAGCAGGCTATGCAACACCATCCTGGACATTCTTCCTAACCCAGAGCCCAAGCCAGCTCCTGTAAAGCCCAATGCTGAGCCAGTTGTGGCGAAGCCAAGCGAGTCGAAGTCATTGCCGAAAGGCCCCGTGGATAACCTGAAAGCATGGCCTACGCAGGAGAAGCGCGAAGCTCGTGAGTGATGGCCCTGCGCCCAGTGGTCGCGACTTGTCAAGGATTCACACTGATAAACTGTAGTTCCGGCGTACCGTGCCTGCATTCTGAAAGGCGTCTCTGGTGTTAAGAGCATCAACCAGCTCCAAGCTCTCGTATGGGGTGGTAGACTTGAGTCCATCTCCTTGCCAACTTCAGGTGCAGATTGGGCTGTTGTCAGGTTTCTGACACCTGAGGCATGTGAGAAGTACTTCAAGGCCACTGAGAACGGCATCGAGGTCCAGGGAGACAAGAAAACTGTTGTATTCGTCGAGAAGCAGGCCGCTCCTAGCTCAATAAACGACGTCATGCGCAACTGCACCGAGGGCGATGCCTCGAGATGCGTTCGAGCGACCGACGCCGAAGACAACTGGTCCGATATGCTCCTCATGAAGCTCGCCAAAGGAAAGGGCACGTCAAAGCGCGAAGTTGACCGTATCAAGCGTGGCAAGACAGCCCGAGGCCGCTACTACATCGAATTCCGCTTTGCCAACATCTACCATGCGCTCCAATTCAAGCGCCAGCTCATGGACGATCCTGAATGGGAGCACTGCACTATCGCATATGCTACAGATCCTTGTGAGACCGCTCGTGGCATTCACTACAAGGACGAGGACGAGGATGGTTCAGCTGCAGGCTCCTTCGCCTAAACGGGTGCGGACGTAGTGCTTCCGGTGGTTGATAGTGTCGACGTCTTGGGCAATATCTACCACAACGTCAGAAAGAGAACGTAGACCTAGGCAAAATTAGCCTTCATCTGGAGAATTTGTGTGGAGTCTGGGGAAGTGGTGGTGATTTACGGAAATTGTCCGAGGGACGGGTCGACTTAGTGTGTTTGAGATGGTTCTTAGTGTACCATCGATTCACCTTCGCACAACATGGATGGCAGAACGGACGAGAAAAGCCTCTAAAAGCTAGCTAGCATCAATGAAGGATTGCTACAATCAAGTGGTCACGTACATGGCAAACAAGTAAGCGTGGCACTACTTCAAGTCCCTTCCCGAGCTCAATACCATGCACTGTGCCTGAATTACCCACATCATTACTCTAGAGCTTATTCATACTCGATCCTTTGGTATCACATTCAAGCCAGGCTCTTTCAGCACAATAAGCTAAAACAAGCTTCGAGATTTCAGTGAAGCTATAGAGTCGGCTCGTAGGACAGGACACGACCCGGATGCTGATGCATGCTGCGAAAGCAGCACATGTAGCAGTTGACGGGCAGCAGAGCGCTCTTGCTTCACGGTACGTCACATCCAGCAAGTACATACGACAAACTGGACCTGTGTTTCAAGATCATGTTGGATCAATGCCATGCTCATCCCATCTCCGCAGCACCGGGATGTTCCCTGACGACTGCGTGAGTCGAACAGAGGCGCGGAATTCCGGTACCCACCATACCGACAGATGGGTATCATCAACGCATCTCCAGCGCGGGATGCTATCTCCTCCCATGCTTACGTTCGACGCTGCGGTGCGCTCTCCCGGCTTCACATCCTGGTCGTTCGATAGTCGCTGGTGTGGAGCCTGATGTCCCTTCCACGAGGTGCATACGCACAGTATTAGAATCTCCTACGCACGATGCCAAATGAAAGGAGATACTTGGTGAAGAGCAGCAAAGTCCACCAACATGCGACCATCTTCCTTTTCCTGTGCCTTCGCAAGGATGCATTCTCTTGTCAGACGCAACAGCTCGGACGCCGTGCAACCATCGGAGCATTTCCAACACTTGCTTTTGCGAGGATTCAGGCGATGGATTCCGTGGCTCTGGTTAGCGCGGGGGTGCGTCGCAACGGCGCGAAGAAGCGTGAGGCGAGTTGCGTTGCTTTTGGACATGCAGGAGCGTATGGAAGGGGCCATTGAGTCCCCTTGACGGACTGCGTGCACGATGCGCCGAAGATCAGTGGGGACGAGAGATTATGACCCGCGCGCGAGAAGACCAGGCCCCGGTGCGAATTCGGGATCACAACGACGAGGTCGACGACGATGGGGAATCGTGTTCGGATCCCGAGAAAACAAAAGCCGTTGCAGCAAATCCTCCGACCCAAAAACAAACATTGCAACTTCGTACCTGGCGTCCTTGCTCGCGGCACTGCATTTTTGGCATTACATCACACCAACGCAGGACGTGATGCTGCCGTGCGTAGCGCACCATCGGCCTGCCTTCCTGCTTTTTTCCCTGCATCGTGCCCAAACGGCTCGTTCGGTGGTGCAGTACATAAACCTGCACTGCACGTCCCCGATGCTCAGCGTACCGCAGTACACCGGAATAGCCGTTTAGTTAGTGTGCAGGATTTCGTATGAAATTAACATACCCCCAGTCGCGTCAGGATCATGGCCCCTGTCAGGGCCGAAAAGGTACCTAGCTGTGGCGCAGACGTCGATGCGTGAAACAGGGCGCCCCGCTGACGGCCGAGGCGAGGCGGGAGCGAGAGCTGCTTTCACGTGTGGATAGGGTGGATGCTGTGAGGGTGCGGCTAGGCGCGAATGAGGAAGAGATGGCTGGGGGAGGGCGGGAGGGTGTCCGTTGGGTGTGATGGGAGTGCAGATGTTGCGGGTGGGAGGGCAAACGGTGATCCTTCGGGGAATTTGGCATTTGGAGTTTGGAGTCTGGAAGGCTTGGAAGGGCTGGACTGAGATTAGATGAGATGGGATGATGATAAGGATTGGGAGACGGGCGTGTTGGAAAGCAGGATTGAGTGAAGGATGCGTGATGGGAGGGATTTGTCTTGTTCCATCAAAGTGGTTCAGTGACATTCGTATCGCCATCGCCGTCCCGCCCATCTGGTCTTGCTTTTGCTTTTCTGAACTCTATGCTGCACTCATCACTACGAAGTTAGACTACTCCACCCATCCTCACAACCACAATTGGCCAAGACTAGCCATCCAAAAGGATCAGTCAAATCGTCATTCTTTTCACAAAAGCACAACTCCACACCCGCAGCCTCGACCCGTCGCCCTCCCGTTTCAGCCCCCTCCATTCCGCCGTTCCTGCATCTCGCGTCCCACCGCATCACCGTGGCTGCCCTAGCATACTGCAAACCGCAGCCCGCAACCGTCTCGGTAAATGTCAGACTCGATACAGCCAGCATGTCCCACCCGTCTGGAACGCTTCGAGTCGGCGTTTGATGAGGAAGGGGGCAGAGGAGCCGTGTTTCAGGGCCTGTCGCTGCTCCCCACGCACCTGACGTTGTCGCGCTCTGAGCGTCCGCGGAACAATGAATCACTGTGATGCCTTCATGTTAGTGATGTGCGGAGCGGTGCTTTTGACGGAGAATCGCATGTAGTGGAAGGGGAGGAGACTATTGATTTTCGGCGACGTTGTGGGTCAGGAGCTGAGGAGGTGAGCTTTGCTTCTTCCATGCCCGTCGTCTGGAATCAGAAGTGATCGTCCAAAAAACTCTCTCAGATCCCCATCACGAACGGATTGACCCGTCGTTCGCGGTTGTCGATCGCTCTTCATCGATCGCGCTCGCAAATAGCACCAGCGTTGGTTATGTTGGCCATAATCACCGCCAGTTGCACAACAAACAGGTAAGGCTGACTGCGTAACGTATCCGCCGGCGCTCAATGTTGTGTTACCACAAGCGAGGTTGGTGGATTGTGTCGATTGATGAAAGCCATTGCGCATGCACATAAGACGCGCCGTTCCTGTGGAACAGAACGGTAGGCGGACAGTGAGGCACGTCGCTTATGTGCCGAGTGAGCGTGGTGCGATGCTTATGCAAGGTGTGATAAGAACGGGGGTTTTGTGCGATCTGTTCCGCCTAGGCGAGGAAGCGGTAGATGTGCCGGCTATGGTAATGGAGTGGTCGGTAAAGGCTCAATTGATGTTTGCGATCTAATTCTGGACTTGTCGCGTCGCGTCGCTTTGGTATCTCGTGTTTGTGTCAATATCGCGTGGCTGCAGTAAAGCCATCTGCA
>TARA_R110002003_G_scaffold110_2_pt1 | contig 43063 bp, 42 predicted proteins | sample TARA_R110002003 | Tara Oceans TARA_R110002003 (sample SAMEA4396441) | marine metagenome | biome: Westerlies Biome; feature: [SRF] surface water layer (ENVO:00010504); material: water (ENVO:00002006), including particulate matter (ENVO:01000060) such as... | depth 5 m | reverse complement strand
CCCCCCCCCCCCCTATGCCTTTTCAAAACTACATATGAACCGTCACTAACCCAGCATGCAGATCCCCATGGAAGTCCGCGCCATCGGCACCATGTTGAACACGGTCACCTGCTGGTCCACCAACATCATCATCGCCTCCACCTTCCTGTCCATGATGAAGGGCATCACGCCCAGCGGCGCCTTCGGCTTCTACGCCGCCATCTGCTTCTTCGGCTGGCTGTTTGTCGTCTTCTGCTTCCCCGAGGTCAAGGGCATGCCGCTCGAGAACATCCGCGAGGTGTTTCACCATGGCTTTGGCGTGCGGTATGCGCGCGGCTGGCAGAAGGAGAACAGGGCGTTTGCAAAGGTCAATGCGGGCAATTCGCAGGCTTTTGGGCATTGAGTTGCTCTCCTGTCCCTGCGTGCTGGGGCTTTTGGCACGGGGATAGAGGTGCATAGACGGGCGGCTTTACTTTCGATGCCAAATTCTTTCTTACTCGGCGCAATAGACAGCCATTAGATTTCTAACACACGTTATTGTTATGATACACGCCGATTTCCAATGTTGCTGCGAGACTTATGTTATCGGCCATGAAAGGTTACCACATCACGGTCTTCAGGCACGCGTGCAGGCAGACAATTCATCCGTGTGGGTGGAGAGTAACTTTTGTGGAGAGCACCCTGTGTCGGATTTGTGTGTCGTCGTGAAGAAACGCCAAGCTAAAGTCGACTCTTCAATCTTCAATCTCCTCTGAGAACCAGGAGCCGCGAGGGCCATGCCCGCAATGGTGATAAGTCTAGTCGTGTCCTGTCCTGGCACATCGCACGAGAAGGTAGCGGCGCCGCGTGGAGATAGCCTCGGGAAGACGGTTTCCCAAAAGCAAAGTAGCTCGACTTCGTGCTTGCGACGTGCGTGTGTCAAAACGTCTCACACGAGCATGGTGCGAGAAGCCTTGCAATTCGAAAAAGATGACGTATATTCTCGTGCGAAATCACGTTGAACAACAACAGCCAAAACGAATATATATGTACTTGAACATTCCCTTAAAACCTGAAACGAATGGATCTTGTCCTGGTATCATATCATGCGCTGCGCCAACCAAAAACACCAAACAACCCAACCATGCAAGAACAAATAGAAAACGCTAAAGCTTCAAAAGGAATGTATGAACAGAAGACCGCCAAAGGTACAACAAGCCGAACAACAAGCAATCTCGACTGAGAAGCACGCAATCACCTCCTGGCAGGACTGCTATAATTCCTAACCTCCTTCCTTCCCTCGTCGTCAAACCCTGCGCGCTCCATCAGCTTCGTGAAGGTGGTGTTGCTGCTGTCCGTGGTGAGTCTGTTGTGGTTCTCGCGCATACCCGGCGCTTTGGGCGGTTCGAGGAAGCTAGGCGCTGGCATCAGCACGTCGATAGTTTCCGTGGAACCCGTGCGCGTGGGCTCAGGGCGGTGCGAGCGAGTGCTGCGATGGGATTTGTGTTTTCGTCTTGGCGTGTGTCTGGGCGTTGTGTATGGGTCGTTGGAGTTGCCTGCGCGAATGGCTGGGGGCGGGGGAGCAGGGTTGGATGGAAGGCCAGTTGCGAAGCCAAAATTCAGCTTGGGTGTTCTGTCCCACATGCTTTTTATTCTGGGGGTCAGGCCATGCACGGCTTGGGGCTGGTTCACCATGCCGGTCGCTGAGTTGGGAGAAGGCTGAGCAGACTGCGAGCCGCGGCGGATGAAGTCTGTTCGTGCTGCGTGCTGAGGATCGTAGATGGGGTCACTGATCTGACGTGCGACGTGACCAAAGTCGCCAGAGTACCGCTCCTTGGACTGGGACTCGCGGCGTTTCTTGATCACCCAGAGTAGTCCTATGGTGCCGAGTGCGCCGATGACGATGCCGGGAAAGAAGCCTGCGGCGAAGGAGCGACCATCGAAGCCGGATTGTGTTTGAACGGGTACGACTGCACACGAGCTGGTTTGTGATGCTGATGCGGGCCGAGTAGCGGACGGTGTTGGGCTGGCGGAAGTGGGCGATGCTGATGATGATGAGTCCTTGAAGCACATGTTGCTCTTGCAATTGTAGCCCAGAGGACAACATTTGTCACTACAAGTAGGCAATGCAACGCCGTCTGTGACTGAGAGATGCAGCTGGTTGTCGGGATGCAGTGTAGCGTTGAGCTGGCTGATGTCGCAAGTAATGGGTTGGATCACAGCGCAATCCTGGCCAGTCGGGCAGCAGATGACTGACTGGAAAGAAGCGCTGTTAAGAGATATGCACGATGTGCCTGCTGGACAGCAGAAATCGGTCGGAAAGCCGCTTCCACATTGTTGTAGATTTGCTTTGCCTCCACATACTGGCGCTTGTCGTGCAAAGATGTGTGACGGTTGCGCTGTTGTGATTGCTGCAGAAAGTAGGAAAAGAGTAGATATCCTTGAAAGACGAGGGAAGACTGATGTTGCGGCCATTGGGATAGCGGTTCGAGAAATATTCAGTGTGGCAGATGTATCGATATGCAAGACTGGGTGGTCGACCGGCGAACCTCGAGATGGAATTCGAATGAGAGTGGGTTATATTAAGGCGGTACTTGAGGAAATGCGATATGAGAAGACAGTGCGAAACAGACTTGCAGACTAAAGGAACGACAACCCTCGGGAGCAACTGTGGGTATATCTACATGCACAACTAGACGTGGACTGACACCGACTACCGCAAGTGACGTTCTCCATGGTGTCTTTGGGCTCGCTGGGCCGTACAGCGTCGGCCGTCTCGTCGCCCAGGATCTGCAAATAGCGCACGCGACGCGCCGAGTGGACAACAGCTGCTGTATGGAATGTGCAGCCATGGGCTAGCGGCGTAACAGTGGCAGATGACTCTTCGCGGTGTTTGGCTATGCATTTGCGAGCAGTCGAGTGGATGAAACAGTGTTGCAGGCGGCTGCTGTTTGGGGTTGCAGCGCGGGTTGGCTGGCGCCACGTCGTGATTGGCTGGGGCTCTTAGCGCGATGTCGTCCTGGGGAAAAAAGACGAGCTCGGTGGAAACGACAAGCCAGCGACTGCTGCTTCGACGCTTCCTTATTCAGCACTCGCCATCATGATAATACGCTGCCTGGCCCAGCGGCCTTCTGCCCTCCGGCCCTTAGCGAGAGCCTCTTGGGTATGCACCCCGCTGTGGTCGTGCAATGGGTCGATTGGGTACTGACGCCGGCATAGGGAGCGCCGCGCTTCACACGCAGCAAATACACGCTGCCCGTACTGTTGAACCATGACGAGCTGCAGCAGCGAGGAGTCCCGGGGCTGTTCAGCCCAAAGGGCTTCAAGACGGCCTACACCGACTACCAGCAGCACATGATTGAGGAGCTGAATGCGTCCACCAGTGGTATGTCGCGCCCAAATGACATGGGACGGGTCGCAGAAGCTCAAAATTATGGCAGGCACCGAGTACGAAGGCCAGGAGCCCAAGTCGCTCGTCCTCGAGTTCGCCCGTGACCCCACCAAGGCATACGCCTTCAACATCGCCAGCATGGCCTTCAACAACCACTTCTTCTTCCGCGGCATCAACACAAACCCCGACGTGCAGTCGCAGCCCGCACAGGACCTCACACATCAGATACGGAAGGACTTCTCGTCAATGGATACCCTGCGCGAGACCTTCCTGGCAACTGCAGAGGCCATGTTCGGCCCCGGCTTCGTGTGGCTCGTCCAGACGAACGACTCACAGTTTGGCAGCCTGCGGATACTGCCCACCTATCTTGCAGGCTCGCCACTGTCTGGTGCACACTGGAGGCGGCAGTCGCACGATCTAAATACGCACAACGCCGACTCATACCAGGCACTGAACAAGGTCGGTACCTTCGGAGCAGCGGCCAAGCAGAACACGGGATCAAAGAAGCCTTTGGGCGGCGTCGACGTAATACCCTTGCTGTGTGTCAACACCTGGGAGCATGTGTGGTTGCAGGACTATGGCGTAAAGGGGAAGAGGGCGTTCCTAGAGGCGTGGTGGGATAAGATCGATTGGGAGCTGGTCAGGCAGAGCGTCAACATCGCGCCCAGAAACTCCCCAAGACAGTTCGAATTCGAGTAATGGTGAGTTCGCTGTACATTGCATGTAGACTTATGTGTATAAGACGACCAGGGTTGCATGACTTGCATTAGATGGTGTTGGGCGTGTTTCTGGCGGATCTCGCTGTACTACTACAAAGCATCTTGAAGACTTGAGAACTTGCCGTCTCCCAACGAAAGCTGCTAACGTGCCATCTCGCGGGTTACCACACTACAGTGGAAGGGTGCACTGGGTGGTCGCTGCCCGACGCTTCCGGACTGTTCTTGGCGACCGGACTTTGGGAAGGCACCTTCCACGTACAACAGCTGCACACGATAACATTCACCAATCAACAGACGCCAAACATGTAGCAAACATGCGCGACGTCTTCTTCACCCACTATCATGACATCCGAACCCTACAATGCCGCCTTGTGTTTCACATGTCTGACATTAGGCAACGCGCTATCTAAGTGCCGCAGGCTTCTTTATAATCCTCACCGGAATCTCTGCCACCACATTCTGGACGAACATGCCCGGGCTGCTAGGCTGATTCTCTGACAGCACCTTGTCGTTTTGTCAGCTTGAGCCTCAAGAGACTGTCAGGTGGCCAGCTCCGTCCGCATAGCCGGCGTCATGTGTGCCATACCATTGGCGCGCTCTAGTCCGCCACAGTGGCAGTTTACTCATATTTGTCGAGGAAATCGACAACATCCCATCCTCACGGTGTTCTACATGACCTCAGCGACGCCTTTATCCAGTAAGAGTCGCTGGCGAGTTCCGTGGCCTTCGGATGTCGATTGTCCTGATCCTGGGAGCTTGCACACGGTAGTTGTCACCTCAGGCGAATCTCTAGCACCGCCTCAGCCGTATCCGCGGTATGCATGCGAAGATCCTCGCCGAGCCTGCAGTTCGACATGTTCGGTCAACAGTTCGCTTTGCTGCATGGTCTTCCTAGCCTGCAACCAATCGCAGCGTACTGGTCTCCGCTTCTGGAGTCCCGGTCAACGTCGCCCTGCGTTAGACGCGCCATGACCTCACGGAGAGCGCAGAACACAGATCGAAGGAACTCGATACTTCTCGGGTATCCCCCATCGTCTCCACTTCATTTCTTTGTCTAATCCACCTGGACGTTTGATACCCCAAAATGATGGCGGTGCTCGACTCGATATTGCCAGTAGTTTCGCGGAGCTCTGCGCTTGCGCTCGGGCTTTACCGTGTTGCCGCCTCGTGTCCAAATGAGGCTGCGAAGGACCTCATTCATGCTGCAAGTACAACAAACAGTTTTGCCTCAACCCTGAAGCAGATTGGTACGATCATCAAAGAAGACGATCGTTTGCCTTCTCACGAGGTATGTCGCACTTCCTAACTGCGGCAATATCGCATCGTTCCTGGCCGCATATCCAACCCCACCAAGGCTGCTTGCAGCTATACTTGCCACATGATTTCAGGTCAAAATTACCTCAACCTCATGAACGAATACGTTCCTTGAGATCTCTAACTCTTGTCTCAGCATGCTCACAAATTTTCAACTGTCATAACTGCTTCAGGTCCAATACTCACACGACACTTAGGCTATCGAGACATTAGAAGACATAATCGAGCAGTCTCAGATTGTGTCGTCCGAGATCGAATCGCTCGCTTCCATTGCCAACGATGAGGAACACAACACAAAGGATGGTGGTCATACCAACAGTCACCAAGTTTCACGCCATGATTTTGCTCCGACAACAAGGCTCTCATATCTGATAGCCCATCTTGATGCCTTGAGAGCGACAATTTCTGTGCTACTCCAGACCCTCAATACAGCACAGAGCATCATTTGGTCCAAGTAAGTCTCAATTTGCATTTTGTCGACTTGGTTCCCTAGTTGCCGCCTCCTATGTAAGGTCCAGCATATGCGTACCACAACAGGCTTGAGAGCGCCATTGCGGATGGGTAACCAAATATATGGTAGAGACAAGTTTGTATGCTCAGGACTAACCATGGAATAGGCTGCGACCGACAATATCGCCACAGCAGGCTGCGAAGGCTGTTGCAAACGAACGGCTCCAACTCGAGACACTGATCACCGAACAGCAGCTGTCGATCTTGTCCGCCGCAAATCTACACGAACGTCTGTCCAAGCCTGGTTCACTGTTGTTGATGGAGGCAGACAGCTCTCAGAGCCTCATTGCAGCGGACCAAGGAGAGAATCCATGTCCGGCTGATCTTCATCGGTTTCAGTGCCAAGACGAACGTTTTGCGAGCCTCGACAGAACATCATCAGTCGCATCAGATTGGTTGAAGGCCGTCCGAAACATCACATTCTCTCAATCCGAGAGGTTGCTGGACAGATGGACTTGTTTGCCACAAATTGACTCTCAGTTACGAGAGGCTGAACGAGAAGTTCGAATGCATCAAAGAGATTCACAACAACCCATGGTTGAGTCGGACAGCGAAGACGACCGAGACCAGCGTCAGAAGTTAGCAGGTGCTGGTAGTAGGCTGAGACCTTCACAATGGTCTGGCAGCGTTCAGCCACTGTTCACCGAAGCCAATGCCCGTCCCATACCCAAGCGAGATTCAAAATATGGACCAACGGCCCCACTATCGCCTGCAGCATCACCTAGAAATTCAAGAAACAGCCTTGCCGCACCATTGTCCGAACAGGATGCGCCGGTTTCACCGCGGTCAAGCATTGGAAGCCTTCCAGTCGAGGCAACGGCTGCAGTAGAAGCCCAAGAAGAGGATGAAGACATCGATCTCGAGATACCATGGCAGCTCTGCACGCGCAAGTACTACTGGAAGTACATCGATGGGAAAGTAGTTGGTCGCAACACCGACCAGCTGCCTTCCACTGCCTATCTGGAACGCGGTAGTTGGACCGAGATCATGGCAAGCTGGGTGTGCAAAGAAGCCATCCGAGAAGCGGGCTACAAATTCACACAAGTTCAGAAAGACGTGCCAGATGGAAGACGTACCAAGTTCGAAACGTGTTTCTGCGTTGAGCAGCCTCTACAGTTCGAGCAGGTGAAACAGCTTGTGGAGCGGACGGTTGAGATCTACCGTCAGAAAAAGCCACCGTCTCCAGCACCACAAGTCCGACGCTCATCTTTCAATCGGCCGCCTCCAATCGATCGCGATCGAACACCCGTGCCGCACAAGACCCACCCACCAATGGGTCGTCCTACAGGCTCAATGCTCGTTCCGCCCCATGTGCCTCCTCCACTGAGTCGATCGATATCTACTCCCGGGCCCGGTCCACTGCCAGGCTTCCACCAAGCGCAGAATCCACGTGCGTCAAACCTACATATACCCATCCCTCCCGGACCATACTCGACATCCATGCCGCAGGGCCCGTACTCGCCTCAGATGCCGCAAGGCCCATACTCGCCACAGCTCTATAATTCTCCACAAACTATGTATCCACCGAATCCTACTTTCAACAATCCGCCGGGTCTACCGCCCCATCTCCAACCGCATAATCTCGGCGTGCCGCAGTCGCCCTTGAGACAGTCGCACTTGCATCCGAAGTCCAAGTATGATGATGAGTTCACGACGTCAGAGTCGGACAGTGGTAAGGATAGGAGGCGGCGACGATCGAAGTCGAGGAGTAGGGATGTGAAGAAGAAGAGTCACAACAAGAGCAAGGCTGCGGGAGTGTTGATGGGGGTGGGAGGACTTACGGCGCTGCTGGATGGGTTGAGTGGGTTGTGAGATGATACACGGCAGACTCACATACGTTGAAACTCATGATGATGATTAGATTAGATGCGAACGATTTGATGATGAATGACATGCAATGGTCTACATCTCTAATCCCAAATGCACATGATCTTAACAAATACCCAGCCCGACCATACCGACCTTTTCAAAGCCACTATATCCCAGCCCAAACGCCTCGCTATGCATAAAGTCCCAACATCCCCCCATCGCCGAACCACGCCTCACCGACTATCAGGCACATCCGGCAACCGCTCAATAACATACTTCCCTTTCGCCACGCTCACAATCGGCACACCCGGAATCTTCCGCACCCTCCTCTTCAAATCGCGATCGTTGGTCGCAACCAGGTAAATCCGATGCTTCATGACCCTGTCCACAATGCAGTCGTCGGCATACGTGCCCTTGTGGTCGCACTTCAGCCGCTCCCAGCGCTCGTCGCGCGCAATGCGCAGCGCGATGCGGTATTTCGGCCCCAGTTTCTCCAGCTCGGCCATGACGCAGGTGGTGATTATCGGCGTCGCTTTGGCGTACAGGAGGTCCATGAGCGCTTTATCTAGCTCGAGCTTGGCGTGCACCGTGTGCGAGAGGAAGTTGGTGTCGACGAGGACGGAGTAGGGCGGGCCGAGGGCCGTGTTGGCTTGGAAGAAGAGCGCGGAGGAGACTTGCGGGCTGGGAGGGTGTTAGTTGTGCTGTGAAGTGTGTGGGGGGAAGGGGGAGAGGAGAGGGGAGAGGTACATTTCGCGCTTGGCTTGGGATTCTTGCTTCTTCTTCTCGGCTTCGATTTCGCCGGCCATTTGGTTCTTTTTTCTGGGAGGGAAGGGTCAGCGCGGTGTTGTCGTGGGCTTTCTGGGTCGAGAGAGTGTCGCGTACAGTCTGGCATCGCGTTGGCCTATCGGAGTCAGTCGTTGTAGAGGAATTATGTTCTGATAGTCGTACCGATGACTCTCTTCACCTGCGCAAATTTGCGCGTCTTCTTCTGGACACCCATGGCGGCGGCGTGGTGCTGGCAGTCCGAGGTGGCAGTATCGATAATGAAGCTCGAACTTTTTGGTGGAGCAGATGCCAAGAGTTCGGTCGGCGAAAATGGAGGGAACGGCCGACGCGCCAGTGACGCCTGCTTTGCGGCAGGGGCCAGGAATAGATCAGCAGCTACGCAGCGGCAGGGCCAGTTGACACCTGCAGCTGCATGTTGTGGAAGCGTTGTTGACTTTTCTGCCGGGCCCCGAACCGTTCATTGTCGTCTTGCACGCACTGCGCAACACGCCGCTTTGTGGGCACTGAACTCGATCGCATTGTTACTGTCTTCTCGCTAATACATCCCGTCGTCGCATGCAAATTGCGACATTCCAATCGCTCGGCAAACACCAAGCGAACCAGTCCGCGCTCAGACTCGTTGCCCGGCACGATCCTCGACTCCGCCCCTGCAGCCCCGTCTTCTGTCCTCCACCCACACCTGTCGCACATCGACTGCTCCACCTTGAGCTGTCTTCCACTCGTTTCAACCCACATTCGGCCCTATCGTCATCTGGTGTATCCCTTCATTCTCTCTGCGCCTCAAGCGACCAACTCCTGCGGCGGCAATACGAACACGACACACGCCTTTGCCGCGCCACCCCCTACCGTAACCTCACGCCCAACACACCCACGATCTCTCGTCTCGACTTTCGTTCACCACTACCGCCATGCGACCCTCAGTAGGCCTCGTGGGCCTGCTGCTCGCCGTCGCTCCCGCTGTCCTCGCACAAGTCAGCGACCTGCCGAACCTGTCCAGTCTGTCACAGCCTGACGGCCAGGGAGAATCCGCAACCAGCGCCCCAGCACAGTCGTCGGCCGCCGCACGAACGACCGATCGTCAAACTGCACAGTCGTCTGCCGCACAGTCGACAGCCGCACCACAGAGCTCTGCCGCTGCAAGCCCAACCTCCAACGATGCCTTCCCCACAGTTACGCGACCTGGCGGCGGACTCTCAGGCCTCCCTACGCTCGCCGGTGTTGGTATCCCGGACCAGAAAGTGCCAGACACTGCCGCAGCTCCCTTTATGCAAAAGTCCGACCTTCCTGACGGAACCGTCTTCATTTGTGTCGGTGCGATTCTCGCTGCCCTGGCTGCCGCAGTGCTCGCATGGCGTGGTCTCGTTGCATGGTCGTTGCATCGCTCCGTCAAGCGCGCCGCCATGGCTCAGAACATGGCTGATATGAAGGCTATGTCAGCAGTGCCTGGCAAGAAGCGCGGCATGTACAACGTTGTGGGTGCCAACTCGACCATGTCTCTAGACCATCTTTCCGCTGCTCCCATCGGCAGCTCAAAGACGTCAAAACCGTTCGCGCAGGCTCCTGGGGGTACGCCGCCTGGCAAGTCAGCCTCTTCTTTGTTCTTCTCTCCTACTGCTGGTGGCGCGGCTGGACTGCGAGACTCGGTGAACCGCTCGTCGAACTACCTTCCCGCAGGCTACTATGCTACTGGCAACGCGGCTCCTGCCCAGGGATCGCCCATGACACATATTGGTGGGCACGGACAGAACCTGTCGGTCCACTCGTTAGCTCCAGGGAATCGCTTCAGCCGTCACTCTGGTGTCTCACCACCCGACTCACCTTCTCTACCACCATCACGCGGAACCTATGGCCGTGCGCCACCGTCGCGCGACGGTCTCTCCGTTTACAATCGCAACAGCGTCGCAACACTCGGTACACCAAGGGACACCAGGAGCGGAGTGTTTGGCCATAGCAACGACAACGTGAGCCAGCTGTCATTAAATGTACCGGGCGGAACCAGTGTAGCAGGTGGTCGCGCACCCAGCGCGTATCTGGAAGATCTGTTTGAAAACCACGGATCCGGTCCAAGAGAGCGGTTCTAGAAGGACCTGGAGCAGCAACCTGTCAAGCAAAGAACAATGAGCGTGCGCGAGTTAGTCAGGAACTCGTCGCTTGCGTGGCGATCTGCGTATGTGAAAGGGTTGAACCGTGCCAAAACGGTTGCATTTGCACCTGTAAGGAGGTATACCCCGCTGTGGTCGACTGAGGAGTGTGCAGAAGACGAGTCAAGATGAAGTGGGAAGTCTTATTATTGTTTTGGCAGCGAAGCGCTCGGCCCTTATGCACAGCTTGCCGCTTTGCGTCACGTACCTGATACTTGTGTTGAGGTTCCCTGCATGCGCTAGGTTTCGCTACTTATCGTCCGTCTTTGCATGCTGCGGAACCGGGTTGGGGTTCCGAGCGTTTGGCGATTATCTTCATCTTGCTTTATCCTGTCGCTGTATTATCATTATGAGTATGCGAGCGGTCGCTTCGTTTTGTTTTTTTGTGTTCCTGGAATTGGAGGCGTCTTGGGCGTTTTGGCGAGTGGGCAAGGATATGGAAAGGAGCATTGCTGGTGTATATAGTAAAAACTGTGCAGAGTGTAATGAGCGGAATCGAAGAAGACTAGGTTATTAACAGGAGTGCATTGTAATTGAACTGTGTGCTTGACGACGCTCAATGACTGGAAATTGTCGGGTTCGTGGTTGTGTCGAGTTGTACAGAGGTGATGTGTACGAGGTGCTGATGGAGCCTGTTGGCGCGACGAAATGTTCGTCCTGAGGAGATTGAGGGGCTTCACGGCTTCCTACCAATGCACGTCGAGTGACATGTCTTTGGTACTGCTCTTTCTAGGCAGGAAGGGAGTTATATTTCAGCGATGTCTCAGCAACTTGCTGCTTTCACAGCATTACGCAGTGGTTCATATCCTAGGCGTTCATCTCACCTTCACAACTCACTTGAAAAGACAACACCATGTCATCGCTAAGTAGGCGATTGACTCTTCAGTACCACTACGAGCCCAGGAACCCGCAGCGTTTGGAGATGTTTGGCTACAATCAAGATTCACGATTGTACTCGCCAAGGTCGCTAAATCCGATGGCGCCGGAACGTGGGGCAGATGCATGCGTCGATAGCAATTGGACGTCATCCCGCGAAAATTGAAGCCGCAAATCGGCTCCTCCAACTCCACCAACGCAAAGTAGTTTACCCTCCTCTGACTGGTAAGACTGAATGCATATCAGAGTTAGCCTACAGATCGCGCTGGAGCACTAACTGCCGATAAGATCTAATAGCCATTGGCGCCTTACACGTGCAGGACTACCCCTCCTTGAGTCACTCCTAGGCGTTTTCAAGACGCGCCTGTATCAGCTGTAGCAAAGCTGTACACAAAGCCTCGACACACAAACCCACGTCTAGCCCACATACATCTGCAGAAAGTCTTTAGCCTGACCTCCACAACACACGTCGTCGGCCAATTGTATCCGTCCGTGAGCGCACTTGCATCCCTCCTCAGACGCGACCATTAAAACCCTGCCAGCTGGTACTGCGGCGCGCGTTTACACACTGCAAACCCCAGATTGCGTGCTAGCATAAGAGTGATGGATCTGGTCAACTCGTACGTTCTAGCCTCCTCTTCTAAACCCCTCCTGCTCTGCTTGTATAACCATGGTCTTTATTCAAGATGAGAATGGCACGAATGGCGCCGGAGATGTTGCGACAAGACCACGACAGGGCAGCAGGAGTCTCCCAATGATGACTGACATATTGGGATACAGTTTAAATGACCGGTTGCTGTTCGCGGTACCCAAAAGTATGAAACTACACTATATTGCCGTGGACGAGGCTGATGACTGCAACAGAGGGCCGCCTCCACCAAGTGTGCCTCGACCTCCTCCACGGCTCAGACATCCAATTCCACCGCCACTCACGGCTCGACATCGCGCTCGTCAAGAACCTCCCGCTTGCACTCGTCTTCCTCCCCGCCGCCGATATCCCCACCTTCGTAGGCGAGGGCCGTGTCGATCTAGGCATAACCGGGCGCGACCAGGTCGCCGAGCATGAGTGTGTCGTACCACCAACAGCAACAACAGGTGTCGAAGAGCTCCTCGATCTCGACTTCGGAAAGTGTGCGCTGCAAGTGCAAGTCCCGCAGAAGGGCAGCCTGACCAAGCCAGAAGACTTGATTGGGAAGAACGTTGTCACCAGCTTCACGAACCTGGCCGAGCAGTACTTCCGCAAACTGGAAGCGGAACAAGCAGGCGGTGCAACCAACGGCGACTCAAACGGCCAAGCGAAGTTGAAGACGGTGATCAAATATGTCGGCGGCAGCGTCGAAGCAGCATGCGCACTCGGTGTCGCAGATGGCATAGTCGATCTCGTCGAGTCCGGAGAAACCATGCGCGCAGCAGGCCTAAAAGCCATCTCGACTGTCATCTCCTCCAGCGCCATCCTCATCAAGTCGAAACACGCATCGGACCCGAAACTCGTTGACCTCATCACAGCCAGAATCAAGGGCGTAATTAGTACGTCCCTGTCCCTGTCCCAGTCCACACCCTCCCCAAAAACAGTTTCGCTAACACAGCCCAGCGGCCCAGAAATACGTCCTCTGCACATACAACGTCGAGCGGTCGAAACTCGACGCGGCGCGCAAAATCACGCCGGGCCGCCGCGCGCCGACGGTCAATGCGCTCGAGGAAGACGGATGGGTGGCGGTGCAGGCCATGGTGCTGAGGAAGGATATTGCCATTGCCATGGACAGATTGACGGAGATTGGCGCGAGTGACTTGATCGTTACCAAGATTGAGAATTCGCGGACGGGGGATTAGCGCGCTTGCTTGTGGGCGGGGGATTATGTGCTAAGATGTGGACAGTTGGGTATTTATCTAGCATACGCGAATGGCTTGGAGGGTATGGTTCTGCGTTGTTTGTAGCTAGATGGAGGGAAAATTAGATGGCATGCTTGTATGGAAGAATTGGCGGGAGTTGGACTTGGATAATAAATGGACGTGGATGTGCGAATAAGACGCGTGATAAACATAGACGCTTGTTGGTTATGTGCGCTGCCAGCGACGGGCTGGATATACTGCATACTCAGGTTCAGGCTCGTTCTTGATCCTTCCCTTCCACCATAAGTGACGGAAAACGACACCACCGAAACTCATCTGTATCACCTCCTTGCCGCGCCGAAACATACCAACACAGGCCACCCATTGGACATTGATCTCATCTTTTGGTTAGCATCGTTCTCTAGACGGTGACGGGTACACGATTAACACAGAGCCAGTAAGTAGTCAATTCCAGAAAATGTAAAGTTGGTGGGTAAGTGAGTGAAAGCTTTGAAATCTTCGTGAAGTTTGTATTGTATAGATGATGTTATATGAAACTGAATTGAATTGAGTTTTTCCGCTTTCCTCTGCTATCCAAACCCGTAAAGAACGCAAACGCTATGCAACGCTAATTCCGTCAAGAAAAGAACACGCTCAGAAAAAGACTACACCGATGCTGTTCATGGCCGAAAGGAGCGAAACCCAATCCTCATCCTTCTCAAAAGCACCATTCCCCCAGAATCCTTTACTCGATATTGATCCTCCGCGACTGCGGCTTCGCCGCCTTGGGTACCACGACGCTCAAAATGCCATTTTTCAAACTCGCCTTAACAGCATCCTGATCGACGCGCGCCGGGAACGCAAACGAGCGATGGAACTCGCCGACACTGCGTTCCGAAACCCAGTATTTGGTTTCTGGCTCCTCCTTCTTGCCTACCTCCTTCGCCGACTGCTTGGCGACGTCCTTGTTACCGTCCTGCTTGGCGACATGGGTGCTCGACTCGGCCTGCTCATCTTCGACGCTCGGTTGGTGTTTATTCTCGAGTTTCTTCTGCTCATCCGGGGCCTCGACGAAGCCCTGGGGTCGCTGGCCTTCTTCGCGGACGTGTTCGTGGCGGCCGGAGATGGTCAGGGTGTTGTTATCGGTCCACTCGATGGTGACGTCCTTTTGCTCGATGCCGGGGAGTTCGCCGTGGAGTTCGTAGGCGGACTTTGTTTCCTTGACGTCGAATTTGGGCGTGAAGGAGCGGACGGATTTGAATTGGCGGTCGAGGTCGCTGAAGGCTTGGCGGTCGTATTCGTCGAAGAGGCGGAACATGGGCGCGAATTCTTGCGTGAAGCGCGGGAAGAGAGACATTGTTGCTGGTGTGGTGGTGAAGGGTCGAGAGATGGTTGTTGGCTTGCTGATGCGGTGGAGGTGTTGTGGAACTCGTCGAATGCTTGTGCGCAGTGGTTGCATGAATGTCTTGCTGATTCTTTGTTCTGGTGAGCGGACCTGGAGGCAGCGTCGACGTCGTTATATACTCGAGACTCGAGGTTCTCGAATCATCGTGATATTGCTGGAAGTTGGTCGTCGCGTCAGGGGAGTTGGATGATCGAAAGATGAAGAAGTTCGGAGAAACTTCGGCAAGCTTCGAAATGGCGATGTTTGACGTCAACGCATAAGCATGTCTCCTGATCGCACGACGACCCCGCACAAGGAGCCCATTTCGTCCAATCAGTTTTCTAGCGACGTCCTTTTCTTCCGTGTCTCGTAGCCCCTTCGCGAGAGGAGCCCTCTCGAAGTTTCGGTGGTGAGATCACGTGATCGTATCACGGCTGATTATTTGTCGCACTTCCTTCGACGTTGACGCCATGCCAACGTAGATACTGAAGTTCTGGGTGATTCCATCGTCGATACTTGCCAACAGTGGGCGACATAGCTGCACACTTCGTGCTTCTGCCATCATTGGACTCGTGCAGCCTGGTGCGATTTGCCAAAAGTATTCCAAGGTGCATCATGTCAAGTCGCCCAATCATCACATCCTAGCCATGAATATCTCTTATCCCGGGATCCCGATACGTCTCAAGCTGATTCCGACCTCTCCGAAGGAGATACTCAATGGTGCCAAAGTCTTTCTTTCCCACCTCCATATGTTTGCGAAACTCATTCCTGCAACGTGTCAGCAACTACCACCCCGTGATCAACAGCGACTTCATCTTCTGACCTTGCATAGTCCCGAAAATGGTGTCTTGTCTCCTGGACGGTTTAGTACACTATCTGAGCTCTGCGTATGCTTGCGCACCATTGGTTTTTCTTTCAACGCGCGCAGACATTGTCTGTACAGTGACAGGACGTCTCGCTGAAGGCCGGAAAGTCTCGCCATGATATGTTCCTTCACGCACGAGTATGAATGAAGCTTGGAAGGAGATGTGCAAGTGTCGAATATCTATCGCTGAAGAGTCAAGGTGATAAAAAGGACCGTGCTTCCGACTTGCGCAAGGCTGGCCGAGAAACTGCAGCCCTTAGCCCGATTAGCAGCGACGATGATGACGACTTCAACGTGACGTTCACGACATGGTGGTTTTCTGCACAGAAATGGTACTGCGCAATGTTGGGCAGCGCCGATTTCGCTTGTGCGATGTCAGGATGCAAAGTTTCAGGGCAGTGGGCGGCAATGCACCCCGCTCCGGCGTCTGCAGTGCCAGCGAGCACAAATGGCCAGCGAGGATATAAGGCATGAGTTCCGTTTTCATCGCAGCGACTGCGATTATGACTTCAAGCTCTGGATACGCGATGACTTAGTTTATCAATGCGACTTTTGTAACTTCTGAGTTCCTGAAGAGTAGCTGGTGATCTTGGTTGATCCACACATGAGATGTTCAAGGCCCCAACGAGTGTCGGGACTGTCCCCGGAACGTAGGCATCTAGTTACTTATTTACTTATATTCTGTATTTTGGACAGTTGAAGAAGTATAGCGAAAAAGAGTCATACAAATTGGGTATAAGCTATGTACCGACCTGGACAATAGTGAAGAAGCAGAGGAGCACTAGTGTTATCAACTTGGTCAAGAAGACAAAAAAGAGATACCTTTGAGAAAAGAGGGGAACTGGCAACATTGTCCGATATCCAATACGGCTCGATATTCCAGCAACGAGCGACTCTGGAAATCGAAGCCTGAGAGCATTGGCAGCATCATGCTGAGTAACCTTCGTGACAAGTTGCTTAAGCAGATTTTTTCCCTTTTGTGCGAGATCAATGATAACGGCGTGTAGTTGGCGTAGAATGAGGTAAGAGGCGGATGCCGTGCCGCGAGTGAAGAGCAGGATCGCTGGGCAGACACCTGGTCACTCCCCTGTCAGCAAGAGCCATGTGTGTGCTCGCAATACCCATACCCTGAAGTTAGTCACGTTCGACTTCATCGCCGCCCTCTGACCTTTTCCGCTTGCGCCCGTAGTAAGAAGACCAGGGATCTGGCGACACTGGGCCTGCCTGGTCGTCGTGCTGACCATCCTCAGTCGTAGCGACTGATGGAGGTGGTGGTGTATTCGGTCTCGAAGACTGGATGTGCACCTGACTGTTCATGGTGGGTGTCTGCCTTCCTGGTATGTCCCCTTCATCGATGGTGGATGGAGCTCCTTCGCTCGACGAGGCGTACGATGGCTCGCTATTTTGAGCTGTTCAGGGTTAGACACAAGCAATATGCGAGATCACGGTCTTTCCATAGCGCACACTGGGAAGGCATGAATTCACAGGCATGTCATCGAGGAAGAGAACCCTCGTAGTGAGGGACACAGTCGCGACAGCAAGTGACGCACCTGGTGGTTTGGCTCGGGCTGCCAATCTATCCCGCTGCTCGATCACAAGAGCAACATCTTCTTTTGAGAGGAGATGTGCATCCGCACTACTCCAAGGGCGCCGCAACGGTCCGGGCCGTTGTCGAGGAACTCTGTCAGGTTCCAAGGTCATCGCGCTTGAGGTGTACTGAACGGGGGTGGCCTCCTCGTACGGTATATCGATAATAGGCGGCCGGGGCCATGACTTCTGCTTGCCATTCGGCTGGAACAACGCGCCCGTCCCAGCAAACTCTGTGGAATCGATCCTTTTGTGTTGACGAGAAGACGGCGGTGTCGAATGCGCGCGGTGTTGCTCGTACGTCTTCAACGGATCGGGATAGAGTTCGGAACTGCTAGATGTGGGGGCCATCGTGCGGGAAGAGATGGTCGAGGATGAGTGTGAAGGGGCGCCGACAAGAATGGTGTGATCGTGGTGGTGGTGAAGGTTAAGAATCGATGTGAGTTTGATCAGTATGATTATCCTTTGATTGAACCTGACTTTGTCTACCAGCGGGCACGAATCGACGATATATGTACGGTAAGGAGGGGACGGGTATGAGAAAGAGAGTGATATGTGCAACTGACGAAATACCATGAAGCGACGGCGTATCCGTGGGCCGCAAATGCGCAAAGGCTACGCATTCAAGACATCGCAGTGTCGGTACTGAGTGCTCAACCTTCCATGCAGATAGACAACCAATCGTCTGGCATGCTGGTCTATCACGGCCGTCCCGAAGGCGTCGAGCAGTCTCCAGCGGTATGGTTTAGAGTGAAAGCGGCCCGCCAAATGCACATGCAGTACCCACCAGTTTGTGCCGTTCTCCGGTAAAGGTAGCGTATCCGCGAGGGAGCGGTGGGTCATTTGTCATTGTCGAATCAGGCTCTTCCGTTTCGACCGAAGAGTTTGATTGAAGTCGGTCACAGCGATGTTTGCAATGATGGGCTGTGACGAAAGATTGAACCTTCAAGCCTGTTTGTATGGTAATGGCTTGCGATCAGTTCACCTGCATTAGGGCTTACTGCAACGGCAGTGGCTCGGGAAGAAGAGCAGACATTTGGCTTCGGATCGTGGTCATACCACATTCTCCGACACGCTTCCACACATGCAATCGCGGGAAGTAGATTGGGGTGCTGATGCGATTCGTCTACTTGAGGGTCCAACAGCTGGCCATCGTGAGCGTCTCACCCGTCGCGGCGTCATTTGAGCTCGCAATTATGGCACAAACAATTCGATCTCGAGAATGGCGTACCCCTGGCCGACTATCACGCATGGCGCGGGTGCCCAGAAAAGACTCCACCGCCTCGCGGACCCAAGGGAGCGGGTCAAGCAGTAGGCCGAGATTGCGAAAGTACACTGCGCCGCGGCTTCGACGCGCCAGATCCAATGCCTCTGTGCGATGCCCATCTCATGGTGCATAGAGGAGATTGGCAAACGCTAGCGGCGATTCTCGAGAGGACGGTGTATTCTGCAGAATCGCTGCGAAATGCAGGTCAAAGCCAAAGGCCCGTACTCTGCCTGTTGGAATCCAATGTTTGGTAGCACTCCATTTGTAGCAATGAGCGCACAATCGACCTGCCATGCTAGGGTTCTGACAGTTCGTTGCACCAGATAAGATCGTTGTGTGACAGATGATTGACATGAAGCATGATTTCCTGAAGCATCAATGGTAGACTGCCGACTCCTCACAAGACGAAAAGTGGAGCACACTCACCGGACCATGCAGCTGCAAGCCTCCTGTACCTCAAAGGGATGAGATCTCTGGTTCCGTAGTGCGCCATGCAGCCGTTTGCGGAGTGCGTGCGAGGTAAACAGGTCCCAGCACTCGCGCTCTCACCGCAAGTTGCCTTGCGATGCTCTGCTTTATCGAAAAGCGAGCGATTGAGGTTGCTGCAACTACCCAATGTGCACGATGCTATCGGTGACTAATCATGCATTGGGTACTTGGCACATGCAGGAGGTCGAATGCGTTCATGACAAGAACGTCCGAGCCTTGTTATCCCAAACAATGTTCGCAACATAGCGAAAAACTCCATTGTCTCCCATGGTTGGGAGGCGGTCAGTGGGAGCACTGAGTAAAGTCTTGTAGTCGTTCATCCCAAGAGATAGCGAGCACGACCGCATGTCCTCGGGCTTCGGACGCAGATGAAGTATGAGCTTGCTCGTCCAATGTCGCAGGAATGTGATCTGATTGATGTGATTAAATAGCGATATCGTTTGCTCGGCTATGACCGACATTGGTGTTACACCCTGCAGCCTCGCCAGTTTTCCGCTCCATCGTCTGAAGCAGTGAGCCGGGTACGGAGGCCGTGAGACGCATTGAGCTTCTAGAAGTGCAATACCATCTTGAGCCGCACCGATCCTTTGTTCACCCAGGACCATGGTCGGTCGCTGCGGAGTACATCATGCCGCTCATATGGAAAGGCGGTGGAGCATTCTGCAGGTCGGTCGAGGTAATACTATTCGTCAGAGACATGCGGAGCAAGTGCACGCATGAAGGGAGGAACGTGACCGCTTGCGGGATAGTGTGTATTAGTTGCTCGGCGAAATGCGAGCGGTAGCAAGTTGTGGGGTAGAAGATGTGTGACCGGTGAACGACTGGCGGTGGAAAAAGTGACTGGGATCGGCAGCTCCTGACAACGTCAATTGGAAGGCGCAACACACAACACCACGTCGACTGCACGCCTTGGCAAATGATCGCCGGGTGCTTAACTGGATGCGACACAGCAGAAGTCATCACTGACAATGGTTGCAAGTAGAAGTCACGGCGCAGCCGAAATTACTCCTGTTGCATGCTGAACACATGTACGTGCATGTGTCCCGGTATATCTTTGAAGCCCCGGAAACGCCGAGCCTCATCCAATTCATGCCATGTAACAAGAAATCGCGCGAGAAATGCTTTTAGTGGCCGTTGACGCCGATGAGCGACCTCCGCTTCGACACGGCGTGTGCGAGCTCCTCGAGTACCTTCTCGGTATCTGCCCAGTTGATGCAAGCATCAGTGATGGAGACGCCGTACTTGAGACCTGACGTCGTTAGCCCTGGCGTTCGCCTATGTAGGACTGCAGACTTACCCTCCTTGCCCTCCTTGGGCACCTTCTGGTTGCCCTCGTTGATATTGCTCTCGATCATAACACCCATGATGGCTGTCTCGCCTGCTTCAATCTGCTCGGCCAGCGCATGCGCGACCTTGGGCTGGTTGTTGTGGTTCTTCTCGGAGTTGCCGTGGCTGCAGTCAATCATGAGCCGTGCATTGAGGCCCTTGGATTCGAGCTTCTCCCGCGCCTCCTTGAGGCTCTTCGCATCGAAGTTTGTGCCCTTCTTTCCACCGCGCAGAATGACGAAGCAGTCATCGTTGCCAATGGTGCCAACGATGGCGACCACGCCGGGCTTGGTGACGGAGAGGAAGTGGTGCGGGTGCTTGACGGAGCCAATGGCATCCACGGCGACGTCGAGAGTGCCGTCGGTGCCGTTCTTGAAGCCGACAGGGAAGGAGAGACCCGAGGCCAGCTCGCGGTGCAGCTGCGACTCAGTGGTGCGTGCGCCAATTGCTCCCACGCTCAGCATGTCGGCCAAGAACTGGGGTGAGATGGTGTCGAGCATCTCGCTAGCAAGAGGCATGCCCCTCTCGGTCAGGTCGAGGAAGAGCTGCCGTGACACGCGCAGGCCCTTGTTGATTTTGAACGAGTTGTCGATGTCCGGGTCGTTGATGAGACCCTTCCAGCCCACCGTGGTGCGCGGCTTCTCCAGATAGGAGCGCATGACAATGAGCAGGTCATCCTTGTACTTCTCCTTCAGCACCGTCAGACGGTCGCAGTATTCGAGCGCAGCCTTGGGATCGTGGATGGAGCATGGGCCGATGACGACGAGCAGCCTGCGCTGGGCGTCTTTGCCCTGGACGATGGCGACGGCCTCATCGCGGGCCCTGAGGACAGTCTCTCTTGACTTGGCCGACTGCGGGATCTCGCTCTGCAAGAGGTCGGGCGGGGTGAGGGGGTTGTAGCCACGAATGCGCCAGTCCTCTGAGTTGTGCGGATCGCCAACGGCTGGGTTCTCGATGTGGAACTGTATGGCATGGTCAGAAAATATATGACGGCAAGCTACTAAGGCTCGCAACATACAGACATTGCGCTCTTCTTTGGCGTAAGTGAATCTCTTAGGAGCCACTCGAGAAAGCAGAGAGCACAGTGCAGATATATCTTCTGAGTCAAAAAGTCGCCTCTGGTCGGGACTGATCGTTCTCGCGGGATCGGCGTTGATGTGATTGGCGGGCCGCTTTCTTCACAACATTGACCGTACGATGCATGGGACTGCCCAGGTGCCCGGGGCTTATTCGACGGGCAACACAACAAAGCCAGCCATTGTTGTATGCGCTTCGAGCATTTCACGACCACAATAACCGCTCTGGACTACACGTGCCCGGCCACATCCGCTACATGCTGCATAGTCGGACCATGGCGAGCCCGGAGACGCCGCTGTGCTGACTGCCCGGAACCATTGTATGCGCAAGCTGGACGCGGCAGCTTGACAAGCAATGCGCAACACTCTCACGGGCCCTGGACTCCTATATGGAGCCGTGAACTGGTCTCAGTCGAGGCTGCGACTGCTGTGTAGGGCCATTGATCTCGAGAGGTAGGGTGCTATGGACAACTCGGGAGCTACGTCACAACCATGACATTCCCACTACTCCATCACAGCCCGCGACACAGCATGCTCATCTCCATTACTACGTGCCTGCTCAGATACAAGCACTTCCGATTTATCCACTAACACCAGATCCACAACAATGGGCGGTCTCGACTACGCTTCGCTGCTCTCCATCCCCATCAGCTACGCAACGTGCTCTCTCGGCAGCCCCTCCAACCCTCCGCCACTCCTCGACCGACTGCACGCAATCTCAAACGCCGGCTTCGCTGCTGTCGAGCTGAGCTTCCCGGATATCCTCTCGTACGGGCAAACGCTCCTCGGTCACGAAGTCGGCCCAAACAACTACGATGAATTGTGCAAGGTCGCTGCTGCGATCAAGGAGGAATGTGGCAAGCGGAACCTGGGCATCATGATGCTGCAGCCGTTCGCCAACTTTGAGGGCTGGCCAGAGGGCTCAGACGGCCGCAAAGATGCCTTTGAGCGGGCGAGAGGATGGATTCGCATTATGCAGGCCTGCGGGACAGATATGCTGCAAGTCGGCTCGAGTGATACACCGCTCGAGAAGCTAGACAAGGGCAGAATGGTGTCAGATCTGAGAGAACTATGCGACATGCTCAAAGAGCACGGCTACCGATGCGCCTACGAGAACTGGTGCTGGAGTACACACGCGCCAGACTGGAAGGATGTGTGGAATATTGTCAAGGAGGTGGACCGCCCGAATATTGGGCTTTGTTTGGACACTTTCCAGACAGCGGGCGGCGAATGGGCCGATCCAAGGACAACTTCAGGATTGGTTGACGACGTCTCCAGAGACGAGCTAGAGAAGAGGTTCAAGAAGAGCCTCGACGATCTAGCCAGCAGCATCCCCAAGGATAAAATCTACCTCCTCCAAATCAGCGATGCCTACAAGGTCCCTGAGCCTCTCAAAGACGAGAGAGACGACTCCGGCCTGCTTCCGCGCGGGCGCTGGAGTCACGACTTTCGACCGCTCCCATACAACGGTGGCTACCTGCCCATCGTCGACGTTGCGAGAGCGGTGCTACAAACTGGCTTCCGGGGCTGGTTCAGCTACGAAGTGTTTGACGGCGGTGCAGAGGGTAAGGGCACAGATGTGGACATTGTTGCATACGCGCAGGCAGCGAAGAAAGTGCAGGACAGACTGCTGGCGGAGTGCGCTGGTCATGAGGTACCTGAGCCTACGGCAACACGATAACTTGTGCACGCCAGGAATAGCTCACAGTACAATGCCTAATGAGTATGCCAATTGAGTACGGACTAAAGATCCAGACTCACTGATACATAAAACCCGATCTCGGCATCGCCACAGCGAGTGACAAATCCCCATAAATGAATCGCTGCCTTGATGCTGACAGCAACAGTTGACCTGCTCTAAAAACATCCATGATTCAAAAGAGATGGAAATACTTAACATGACTTCTCACAAGCAGCGCATAACAATACCCTATCCCTCCCCACACCACTCACAACCCACAACACCCCGCCGTCGCCAACACCACATCCGTAACCAAAACCAGCACCAACGTCCTCGTCGCCGTCAGCCGAACACGCCTCTCCGCTGCACGACTACACACAATCAGCACAACCGCACCACCTCAGCACACACGCCCGGGATACGCGCACCATCCCGACGCCGTACTCCCCGCCTTCGTCTTCGTCTTTGTGCTCGTCGGCGCCGTAGCAGTACCAGCCGTCTGTGTCGATCTCGTCCTCGTGACAAGCGTGGTTCTCGGCGCGCCGCAATGCAGGCCCGGATACGGGTATGGGCAGCGCGAATCGGGCTGGAGGACGGACGTGAAGACGTCGTATGGACGCGCTGTGCTGCGCTGGTTTGGAGGCGTGGATGCGGGGAGTGAATTTGTAGTGATTGTTGTTTCGAGGGTCAGGGTACTTGTACTCGTACTTATTATCGTACTCGTGCCTTCTTCGTCCATAACATCATGCAGCGCAGACACAACGTCCGCGTCTGCGCGGGCATGCAGAACGTGGTGTGGGTGGGTGAGTGCTGGCGCGGTTGCGCGCGCTTGCAAGCCGGACATAGAGTCTGAGCAGCGGGTTGGGGAGAGCGCGGCGGCGCGGAAGGGGAGGAGGCTGGATGGAACGGGTTGGATGACGAGAACGGTGCTGGACGCTGCGGCTGGTGGAGGCGGGGGGAGCGTTGGGTAGAGAGACGGGGTGGAGAAGATGAGGTACGGGGGTACGGTTGTGCTGGGGGGAAGGACGGGCACGGGCGTTCCTGGCGGTGTGGTTAGGACGAGGGTTGTTCTTCCCTTGAGGGGGTCGTCGTGGGGGAGGGAGGTTAGGTTTGTGTAGATGGGTGTGGACTTCTTCCAGTCAATTGTGCTTGAGTTTGGGGAAAGTGACGGGGTGGTTGCGGAAGGCGTGATTGGACTGGGTGAAGGAATTGAGGAGTTTGAGGATGGAATGGGACTGGAGCTCGTGTATACGAACGAGCTTGATGCTCGCGGCGCGGGTGCGTGGATCGGATAGTCCCATACGGATCCCATTGTCGCCGAAGATATCGATGCATAAGATGGCGGCGCAGTGCTAGATGGCGAGGGTGCAGGCAGTCCAGGTCCGTACTGCAGGAGTGCGCTGCTAGAAGCCGATGAAGCGTGTGTTGGCCTGAAGATACTTGAAGATGCCGAGCTGGAACGTGATAAAGATGGTGCCTGTCCTGGAAGTCCTGGACCATCCGATGGCGGAAGGCTGCTGAGCGTAACACTCGCGGAACTGACGTGGGAATTGCTGTTTCCACCTATGCCACCAACAGAACCTGGGGTGCTGGAGGCTGTGTCTTCAAGCGTGACGGTCTTCGTGATTCGGATAGTTGTAGTACTGTTCGCAGCTTTCGAAGCTGGCGAATGAACGATGCTAGAAGGAGTGGGATATACCGTTACGTATTCGGTCACGTAAACCCACTCAACGGGTATACTTGCTGATGCTGGTTGTACTTGCAGCGTAGGAGATGCGTTGCAATGGTTCTCATGCTTGCGGATAAGAGCTGCACTTGCTTGGCTGATGGAGAGAATAGAAATGAGGATCCTCATCATCTTGGATGATTTTTGTCTAGGAAGAATGATAGCGGAGATATGAGCAGTTGCGTAAAATGATATAAGTTTAGAAAGGTAGGCTTGGAGCAATACTCAAGAAATGCACCTGGTTCGTCGGCGCATGTTTGCTGACGATTGCCTTCTAGTCGTGAAACAAAGACTCCTGGTACAATGCTCTTGGACCAATGTGAAAGAATGGGAGTCCGGTTGAGATGATGCGGACAAAGCATTATCAATACCACTCAGTTGAGTTTCATACACGTCCAGGCCTTGCATTGTGAGCCACCCTACCTGAGATGCTTGAGAGCGACTCCATCGTTTGAAAACGTTGGATGTGATCCCGGCCGCCAAGAGTTGTTCGCAGGCTCATCGCGCGTCTCTGAGCCAGGCCGCTTCACTCGCAGAGCTTCTTATCCTAGCAGCGAAGACTGGTCAATGGCATGTCTTGCAGTTGAAGTGGCCTCTGTGAAGAGAATCCTTCCTGGCTTAGTGGATGCGATGAGCAGAAGCAGAGATTTGAGGTTGACGGTCGGAGTTGAGCCACTTGTCACTTGTGCCAGCGGTAGCTGTAAGCCTCATCATGCTTATGGTTGTGATCCAGTAATGATCTTGGAAGCGTTGTTAGGACGTTGGGAAAGACAGATGGGAGTCGCAGGCCCGGCATCCCCATGCGGACCGTCACAGCGCCAAACGACCGGCCCGCCCTCCGCATTCTCAACGGCTGTCCTCTCCGCTCCAAAAACTGTAATAGTGTATCCGAGACATCGACGCCTATCGATCATACTCACCGTTCGCCTATCCCGCAAGCCTCGCGAGGTCGAGTGGGCAGTATGTTCGTTCGAGCTTTGTCCTTCCCCAGGGATCGGCGGCCCGAAACCGCGTCAAATTGCGGTTCGAGTTGTGCTTCTTTGCAAGACGCTCAACATTCTCCGCACGTTTGTATCAAGACCAATATGGCGGACGGAAGGACTTCATACAGCGAATCTAACCAAGAAGGTTAAATCCGGCTAATGGGCCGCGACGCGATGTGAGGTTGTTCCTGACGTTCCCGCGCAACCTTATATTGCCATCTAGATGCATACAACAACACCACTCAACACACCGTCTCAAAGAGCATAAGAAGGCTTGGGCGGTACGTATACCGTGCTTAAATTTCCACGACCCAACGCTCGTAAGAAAGGGCCTGATCATCATATCCGAGGTATTTGGACTGGGACATCATGCCGTCAACGAGGAGCAAGAACATCATCATCACGGGTGGCGCGCGAGGCATTGGCCGCTGCACAGCACGACATCTGCTTTCGCAACCGCAACAACACAAGCTCTTCATCGTCGATTTCGATGTCGACGAGACGACGTACTGTGTGGACGAGCATCTTGCAGCCTACGCTCCTCGCGTCAGCTACTCAATCACCAACCTCCGCAACCCAGAAGAGATCCGAGCCGCCGTTGCAAAAGCCGCAGAGTTCTTTGGCGGTCGCATAGACGTCGTCATCAACAACGCCGGCATCGCACGAGGCTTCTTCAACGCAGGCAATGGCACCATGGAGGATCTCGCCACCGCCGAGCAATGGCAAGCCTACATCGACACCAACCTCAGCGCGCCCTTTTACATGAGCCAAGCCGTCATCCCCTTCATGAAGAGCCCCAACAGTCAGAAAGAACCCCTCGATCGCTCAGAGGACTTGAAGCGCACCGACGAATTCAACAATCTACCCTTGAACCTGCACGGCGACGACAAGCTCGACGAGGGCGGCTGCATCATCAACGTCTCGTCGTTCCGCGCGCACCAATCCGACCCCGACTGCGAAGGCTACGCCGCGTCCAAAGGCGGCATCCTCGCTCTCACGCAGGCCATGTCTATCTCGTGCCAGCGCTGGGGCATCCGCGTCATGGCCATTTCGCCGGGCTGGGTCAGCGTGCAGCACGAGTGTAAGGCGCGGGACCTTGAGGCGGCGGCTCTGCAAAACGGGTCGTACAAGGCGGTTGCGCCGCACGAGCCCGAGGCCGTGGCGCTGCGCATGAAGGCGTGGGCGAGCGATTTGCCGGATATTCACCACAGGCAGCACCCCGCGGGCAGGGTGGGCAGGGGCGAGGATCTGGCGGAGATGGTCGAGTATGTTATTGGGGCGGGCTTCTTAAGTGGGCAGGAGTTGGTGCTGGATGGGGGCGCGAATAGGAGGAAGAATCCGCTTATTTGAGCGAGCGATGCATGGGGAGGGAAGATGGAGGATTGAGATTGAGATTCGTGGATGATGGACAAACGGGAGATTTTGAAGGGCTGAATAGTAAAGCAAATGTTGAATTCAATGGAAAGGTCCGGATCGCTCGAGTTAAATGCAATGTGCCCATCCTGTGTAAAGCATATCGACAGCGTGCCCACAGTGCTCGCTACAGCTCCTGGACTGGTACGGCCCACGATTATGTACGGTGTTCCAACTCGCAGAGTTATCATTGGCGACAAGCCTGAAGCCATTGATGACGCTACTTTCAGTGGACCGGTTTGGTAATACACGCGGCATTACCAACAAAGCCCTTGGACGAAAGGGTACTTGTCTTCGACTGGCTCAAAACCGCGACATCCTGACGACGGATTAGCGACGCTACACTTCATTTCATGTGTCTCTTGCATACAGCTCTGTGTCCCAGCCAGGTCCCCAGTGTGTTGCGAAGCCATATCTTCAGCTGAGGGCGCGCGAGAAAATGGATTGCTCTGTGGTGTTGGATGCTTGGAATACCACCGAGCCCACACGTCACCATTGCGGTCTAGAAGATTGCCTGCAGAGTGGTTGCGTCGATGCATCGGCAGTGGAGTTGTCGTCGAGCTTGGCGAATTGAACCCTCGTTGGATGGTAGTTGGTGTGAAGATGTCTTTGGCAACCACAACTCTGCCGGTGTCAATGTGTTCCGGGGCAGGAAGAATGTCCTTGTAGACGTGGCGATTTGATCTGTATCGTTGCACAGGCGGGATGACTTGTCGATGTGTGAGCCTTGGGAGGGAGCTGTTGACTACTGGAGGTTGAGCAGGCCCCGGGTCTGGCCGTCGAGATCTAGCTGGCAGAGTGTGCAAGGCGACATGGTTTGAGACCGGGTTCGGCTTGCCATGTGTAGCATTCTCGTCTTTCTTTATCGTTTTCTTGCGCCCAGCGAAAAGAGTCACGAGCTTTTGGATCAGTGATTTCGACGAACGTTTTGGATCTGTGACAGGCTGTGATAGGCGAGCCATCTCTTCTGCTTGGTGTTCATTGAGAAGCTCACCACCGTCGACCATAGATTGAGAAGACTGCAGTATGAGAGATTCAGAAGGAGAGTCTGGCCAGTCATCTGCAATGGCAGAGTCGCTCTCAGAAGACCGACTGCTTCTTGTTGCTACTCCCGCCACAAGCTCGCTACGAAGTTGTCCACTGTGGGCGAGCTCTTCTTTGGATAGGACCCGAGTCCTGGAAAACGTAGCTATGTCCTGTGCGGTAACCCCACTGGAGTCTTGGCACGCAGCGGCACCAGATCGCTCCTCGGTAGCTGCTCGCTGTTGACCTGTGGACTTCTTAGATCGAAGCGCGTTCGTGGTTGCGATGCGCTCGCGAGGAGCAACATTGTGATTGTTTTTGACAATGTTGGGCTGCTTCTTCCCTTCCAGTCGCACTTTGCTCTTGGTGAACGTCTTGAATTCGCGCTGCGGGAACTGGACGTGGGTCCGACCCACTGCACCCATATTGAGAAGTTGACGGCAGGATCTACGAGAAGCTGAGGGGTGAGGCTTGCTCCTGAGGCGCTGCTCTTCAGCGTGACGCTGGTCAATAGCGCAGCAGGTGAACGCCCTCCAAGCTTAAGACGCCTTTATGTAAGTGATGTGATCTTGTCCGGAGGGTTGAATTGAAGTGATGGGTTGCGGTGCCTCGAACAGGAAGGAGTTGTGCGCATGTAGAAAGAGCTCTAGGGATGGAGCTCTAGTACTGGCAGAGAAGAGTGCAGGCAAGTGAATATGGTTGCAAACAAGCACTGTGAACCCACATGGTAAACAAGTAGTAACGGGAGAAGTAAAGTGAGTGAGCACTGTTCATCGCAGAAAGTTTTAGGACGCAGTGCCACGTGGGAGTGTGCACAGTGAATGCGGAAAGTGATAGGAGCTTCTTAACGACTCTTTTAGGTAGGTTTGGACGCGTTTTAGACTCCAAGTGGCGAAATGATCGCAAGACACCATTATACTGCTTTGATGACCATGTTAGAGATGCCATGATTCTACTGGTGCCCCTTCTGATCTTGCTACAAACGCCTGGTCGAGCTGAGAGGTCAGACCTCACGACTATGTGACCGTGAGGATCTGGCCAGGCTGCACCCAGGATAGCCCTTCCTCTCCGCGGCGAGTTAAAGTTAATGTGCCAGACTAAGCATTGTCCGCACAGATATACGTGACTGGACACAGACTTAGCAATTGTGGGGAAAACGTGAGGGAGAAGCAAACCATTGTTGCCACGGACAAACGCATCGCCCCAACTCCGAATGACACGGCCCTCTGCAACCTCTTTGCATCGCTCGAGCGCGATGTTCATGTATCCATCGACGGATTGCAGGTCACCTGAAGACTTAGAGCTGAGACGAGAGATGGATGGTGCACGTACCCTTGTAGACAATGCCCGAGTTGAGCTTGACGGTGACGGGAGCGCCGATGATCTCGCTCAGGAAGCCGCTGGGATCTCTTGAGTCGCCCGCGGCCTCTGGTGCTGGGCTCTCGCCGTTGGTGGACATGGCGGAATGGATGTACGAAACTATGTAGCAATCGGCTGCACCAGTCGGATACTGCTGGCAAGCGCACGTACGATCTGTAGCCTGTTAGGTCGGTGGGGAAGCAATGGCTACTATGGTGGCTCCTGCTGTGCTGAAGTGGAGTGGACTCGCTAAGGTAAGTGAATGTCAGGGCACGGGCCACTGTTTTATGAAAAGCGTGACAGCGCGTCAGCCCCACTTGGCGACCGTTCAGCAGGCCGTGCTGGGAAGTCGCGACTGGCACTCACTTCACTGCGCTACCCCGAGCATGGCCAGCAACTCTCCACAGTCACCCTCTATGCCAGCGCCGTTATCATGACGGAACCTGACGAGGGCGCGCCGGCGCCGAAGAAGCGCTCGTTCTTCAAGCGGGCAGCCTGGCAGGATGCACCCACCAAGGAGGGGGAAGACATGTTTAGCCACGCCAGCGAGTTCACGAGCATCGTCGCCGAGCAACACCGCCTGAGCGAGGAGAAGCGGCGGAAGGCCAGCGAGGAGAAGAAGCGTCGACTTGACGGCCGCGGCGACAAGAAGCGGCGCAAGGTGTCGACCGACGGCGAAGAGCCCATACAGCCCCGAAGCGGGTCGGCCAGCTCTGCGCGCGCCACAAGGGCGGGCAGCAAGGCGTAGGTATACATGCAAGCTGACTTCCCCACCTGCCGCTGATACAAGGACAGACGGAGCAGCACACCACACTCGCCCGCTCCTGCACGCCCCCCACCCGACTCCCTCTCCGCCCGATACGACACGCTCGCAAAGTCCGCCTCGTCACGGGAGAACAAGCAGTCGGTCGTCATCGACCTAGGTGATTCCGATGACGACGATGACAACGAGTTAGGCTACCAGTCCGAGGCTTTCAACACCAACGCCCATCTGGAGTACCCCTCATGGCAAGACGAGCGCAAGCAAGACCTAGCAGTGCGCCCATCGAGGCCGCACCCCGACGATGACGACGAGCCCGAGGAGGTCCTCGATCCTGCGCTGGCTGCGCTGGCCGCGAGAGCACGAGCACGCGCCGCCAGCAAAGCGCAAACCGTGCCCGTAACCAATGGCAAGCCCGCAAAAGCGCCAGTAGCTCAGCTCTTCGTCAAGCCAGAGATACCCGCGGCAAAGCCTCTCATGGTCAAGGTCCGCATCGATAGCACACTCGAACAGACCCGCAACGCATGGTGCACTAAGCAGGGCTACTCGTCTGACATGTCCAAGAGCGTCTTCTTCACGTGGAAAGGCACCCGCGTTTACGACAGCACCACCATCAAGCGGCTCGGTATACAAGTCGATGCGAAAGGGAACGTCTCCGTCGAAGGTGACTCCAATATCTACGATGACGTCAATCTGCCTAAGGTGTACGTCGAAGCGTGGACAGATGAGCTCTTCCAGAAGCACAAAAAGGAAGAAGCCGCCGAAGCGGCGGCACGGAAATTGGTTGCGGCGCCGCCTCCTGTCATCGAAGAGAGGGAGTTAACGCCAGAGCCGACGCCCAAAGTGAACAAAATACGCTTGATTATGAAGGCCAAGGGCAAGGAGGACTTCAAGCTCTTCGTCAACCCGGTGGGTCACTTTGTCGATTATGACAAAGCCTCGACTGGCGAGCTAACACTCACTGGTCAGGACACCACATTCGGCCATATCGCGGATGCCTACAAGCAGCGCAGAGATGTACCAAAGTCTCAACCAATCACCCTGATGTTCGATGGCGATCGTTTGGCGCCCATGGACACAGTGGCCGACTCCGAGGTTGAGGACATGGATTCCATTGACGTTCTCTTCAAGTGAGCTATGAAACATCTGCAATGATTTCGACGTCACGACGTGCCTTTACTTTTTTGATCTATCTTACGGCGCGATATTGGTATACCAGAAGCTGACCAGCGAGGCGTTGGTGGAAGCCGGCCTTTTTGGCAGCACAGCATGGGCAACGAACGAGCAGCTATCTGCCGTCTTGCCTCTTGGTAATTTTTACTTGTTTCATGGATTGCATTGAGCATTTGCGCAGCACTCCTAGTCTATCCTTCGGCGAACTATACTTGCGCCATCCTCCGCCGTACACGGATCTTACCTCCATGCAACGGCAGCTTCAGCCACACGGTGTCGAGCGGTTTTGGCCTTACTTTCATATACTCCACATCATAGTTCAGCAGCATGTGCGCAAAGAATACCTTCATCTCGTTCAAAGCGAAAAACCGACCCGGACAGGCGTGCCTGCCAAAGCCAAACCCTAAGAAAGCGTCGTCCAGTGTTGCCGTGGATTTTGCCTTTCGCTCGGGCTCAGCCGCTTTTTCGAGGTCCTCCTTGGTCGTGAAGCTGTCCACGATATTGGTGACGTTGTTGGGATCTGCGAAGCGGAACGCTTTGAAACTGCGAGCCTGGGGATAGATACTTTCATCGTAGTGGACTGGCTCCATCGGTACAGCGATCATGGTTCCTTGAGGAACGTGCACATTGGACACCGGCAGTCGAATGCCCTCAGGATGTACAACCTAATTGCATCAGTCAAATGCAACACCGGAAAACGAGTCACTCACTGTTCGCGGCAGTCCCACAATCGCGAACGGGTTCAGCCTCATCGACTCACGGATCATTGAATCGATGAGCTTCAATTCTCGTACCGCGTCACGTGTCCACGAGCCGCCGAATTTGGCGAACACTGAAGCAGCCTCTTCTCGTAGCGCATCAACAAAACCGAGTTCAGGGTCTGAGCTGAATAGGTCAAGAATGACGTTCTGCACTGTGAAACTGGTTGAATGCAGTGAGATGTCATTGACCAAGAGCAGGCGATGTGCGACACGCTTCGGCTCCAGCTGGCCCGGGTCCCCTTTCGCAGCTGCCGCATAACATTCGTCGATCAGCCACTGTAGGCCATCTTTCTTCAGTGGAGGTCAGTGCTCATGCTCGGCGTGGATCGCGAATAGAAGCTTACCGGTGGCGTCCAACCGCACCTTGGATTTGCCTTGAACTTTGCAGTGTTGTCCAATCTTTCCTTCACAAAAGGCAAACACCCTTTCATGGCTTTGCGCCGTAGATACCAGCAGTTCGATCCTACTAAGAATCCGGTAATGGGTTTTAAAGGCTTCGGCGATGCGTTGATAAGCATGGCGCCTGCGAAGATGCTCATAGCGTGGTCCCGAAGGTCATTCAAGAATTGCTCATCACGACCTTTTGTGTTTGATTAGTTCACTTCCACGACATCGACGATGCGAGACTTACACAATGGCGCACCGCAAAAGGCCCCATTACTCGCACCAGCAATGAGCTTCAGGCAAGCATCCCAGACTTTGACTTCCTTCCATTCGCCAACACCACCGTCGGCGACCTCACCTCCCCACCATCGATCAAAGCCGCGTGCAAGCTCGTCAGCCATCAGCGGCGTCAGAGTCTCAAGGTTTCTAGTAATCTGATTGCGCACAACATTGATCTGGAAATCATTGTCCGCAACTTCCTTATCCCACACGGTCCACTTGGTCTGAATTGTCTCAGACTGTGTGGCATGAATGTCGAGTATGGATTCTGGAAGTGAATAGACGGCTTTGATAAGGCGAGGAGGAAGAATGATCATTGCTCCGCGGTCAATGCTGGGCAAGATAAAAGGCGAGTTTTTTGGCGCGTACTAAACATTCATCAGCTGCTGAGCAACTCTTGCGACTCCGTGCCAGGCTAGCGAAGATAGATGGTTTTAGAAAGCTGAGATGCGTCCTGCTCAGCACCTCGATGGAATTGCGGCATATCTCACCTTGCGATACCCTTCGAACGCCCAGTCCTGTGTCCAGCGAACAGATTTGAGCGTCGCCCATACCCAGGCGAGCCATTGTTGTTTCTGAACACCCACGGACGGCAGCTCGTCCCAGTGCTTAGATTCGGGCTTCCGCGAGAACCATGCTCGAATTGCGTGATAAACCACGAAAAGGACTGAGAGCGGGAGGAGTGCTTGCGTCGGGGTGATGATGAGCTCCATGATTGCACAAGGAATTCAAGAGCGCCGAAGTCTCATTGAAGGGGCCATCGAAAGACAATTGAACCCTCGTGTTCATCGGCAGCACCGTAAAGGCCGTGCCGCAGGTCAAGCATCAGCTCATGCATTTGACACTAATGCCGCGTGTTTGCTGCATGGCTTATTTACCAGGGGTTTCCTGTAGGATGCGCGTAGACCGTGGCCTTCATCAGACTCTACCTAGCCTCCAGCATGTCGCGCTTAGTTCTCTTTTCCTCCGGTTGTCGTCTCGGATCGGCGGCACCTGTACCAATCTCCGAGTACGTGTCAAGATGGCGCAATGACACCAACAACACCTAGATTGCGGCGCGTATTCCAACACTCCGGTCATCCGTTGAACCGCAATCATCTATATTGATATGACGGTTGCTGCAAGCGTTCCAGCAACGAGCCATTGGGAGCAGAGCTGCACGATCGCAGAGCAACAGCGTCTAGACTGCACTCAAGAGACGCTACTTGTTTGGCACAGTTTGCAGAATGCAATGCAGTCGCTCGTTGCGCGAATACGCTAGACACGAACCGAGCCGCCAGCCAGCCGCGCGGCACATGGCGCGCAGGTTCTAGCGACAAGGTGGGGTTTGTTGAACGGTGAGCTGGCAACGGGAAGCGGTGGCGCCAAACGCACGTTCATGTGTACTTTGTACGACACGAAAGGCATGTCACTATATGAATGTTCAGGACCAAGCTCAGGGTTTGCCTCTCGTCGTCCGTTTCTCATTTCGGAAGCCATGAACCACCCTCGGCTACAATGGGACTTTCACATGAAGCTAAGAGTGGGCAATGACCGCGATGGGAGAACCGACGCGCTTGATGACCAGGAGCGGAGCCACCATGGCCACGTCACACGGAGGCAAACCCCACTGATGCTACCATCTGTCGATACTGAGTCGCGTTTCTCTCGCACCCGCTCTCGTCGTGCACGCGGACTGGACGACGGCATCACAATTGCTAATCGGAGACGGCAGAGCAAAGCGCGATAATCTGCAAGAAGCACATGGTCGCGCCGAACGCTGCAGCTGGCGGAACTTGGTTACCCGTTCGCGGAAAGACGTCCTTGCTTGCATACGTGTCTAGTATGCAGCAAAGTCTCGTTCGCTGACATATGCGGTGAGGGAAGTGGACTAGACGGAAGCGCTCGCTAATGATAAATTATGTAGGATGGGCTAGTGACATTTGTGGATATTGTCATGGCCCCGCGGCAGTCAGATCGAACCTCACCGGTTGCACAACCACCCAGCAACCAAAGCTCTGGGAAAATCATCTAGGGTGCGTTTCCAGTGAATCAAGGCAACCGCAAGTCTTCCTCCTCCAATCTTCGAGCCAGACCGTACAACAGAAGGGCCGAAAGCGCACAAAAATGCCAAGTTTAGCAAGGCTCGGTTAGCAATAGCAACAATGCCGACCTTACGGAACTTCCTGACCTAACAGCGCCCTTCATGAGATAGTGACACACACAGAGCCGAGCCGTGCGCGGTCAGACAGGTTCTACCATGGGCACCATGATTAGTGTTGTTCACCCAGTCGGAGAATCCCCCGCTGAGCCTACAGGATGCCGCGTGGGGTCATTCAGCTAAGCGCGCAGCTTCATGGTGTAATCTGGAAGCGTGTCGTATCGGCCCTTAGCTCGCGTGGAAGGCAAACTCATCCGATTAGCAGCAATCAATCATCGAACCCGTATATTGCGTTCGCATTATCCACCAGGGTCTCTCCGAAATCCGGATTGTCGAACAAGTGGGGACTTCCGGCACGATCTACGATTCGTCAGACGGCCTCCAGACCAGACAGGAACACCTTAGGATACATTAGAGCCGCAGCCATACCCATGTCTCTTCGCTGTTCCCTGTACGACGCTAAATTCGCGATGCCGCATGCTGCCTGTCAACACCGTCTCGCTGGTCATGGGCGTTCCATCTTCGTTCTACAGCATGGACAGCATTGAAACCGGACAGAAGTCGTCCCTAGTACGCTAATTCTAGGGTCCTTCCTGGCGGTCCCCGAGCGTCATTTCTTTGGCGGGGTGCTGTTTCGATGCATTTGGGTCGAGGCGCGAAAGCACATGCAGGAATTGCTCGCTTCTGAGCTCGTACTGTATCGCTGCGGCGCGGCCGACTAAGGACGCATCTCTAGTCTGATCAGGTCATTGCGAGTGTGGAACATGGGCACCTCGGATAGGTCTTGTATTGAGCTACTCCCCGAGTTGGCACTTTAGTATATCTACTAAAGGTGGTTTGCTTTCCTCAATCCCAGGTCTTACATTAGACTTCAGCCGGAGGTATTCAACATGGATTACCTTGAGTTTAGAACCATTTGGCCCTCGGGCTTGAACCCAGCCGTGAATGCAGCAAGCAGTGTCGTTGGCATTGTATCCCTCTTGTTCTTCCTAGAAGCCCTGGTGGCAAAGAAAATAGTAAGCCGAATGCACATGAAGTGAGTTCGACATACTAACTAGGAACTACAGCCAAGTGTATCACAAGTATTCAGGTACATCTTCGGGCCGTTTATTGCATGCTATCAAAGATGGGCTTTCCTCTTCTGGGGCCCGGATATCATCCAGGATGCATTCAACAAGGCGAATGGCAAACCATTCGAGCTCTCTGCGCCCGATAACCGTTACGTCTTCGTCTCAGACCCAAAGCAGATCAGGGAGCTTGATAATGCGCCAGACACGGTACTGTCCCTGCAAGCAGCGTCGAAGCAAATGTTGCAGCCAGTATACACAATGTACGTCTCAAGTACAACAAAGAGTATTGCAAAATCTGACCAAAACACAAGGCATGGATTCAACTGGTTCGACCGACGTGGTACAGAAGGTGTCGGGTTTATTCGCGCCCTCAGGACCCTGCTCACGAACAATTTGCCCCAAATCTTGCCAGACTTGAGCTGTATCATCCGCACGAGGTTCGAGCAGCTCCATGCCGGTCATTCTATGGTGAAGGGTAAGCAGCTCACCTGTATTCTGGCGAATGCTATTCTGAGGGGTAACACTTTTGAGCAGGCAAGGTACATTCGCCGGTATATCACATGATCGTGAAGCTGGTTGTTCTTTCGAACGCCGTCTCGTTCTTCGGGAAAGACTTAGGCATGTCCCACCCTCTGCAGACGTCCTCCAGCCAACAGCTAACTTTTCTCAGCAAAGGATGAGGGTTTCATGATATCTGCACTTGCATATATCGAGGAGACCTTGCTGTGTGCAGAGATTGTGCGCCTTCTGCCAGGCTTCATGACGCCCATTGTTGGGGGAATTATTGCTAGGAGCATCAAGTCACACGCGATTATCTTCAACCGGCTGCTACCAATTGCCGAACAGCGCTGCCTAGAGCGAGACCTTGCGAACTTGGGTCAAGCGGTTCCTAAGCATGTATGTTCAGCTCCTCACACGAAGGCAAAACAATGAAGCTGACAACTGCACAGAACGACTGCATCCAATGGATCATGGAGACATCACCGAAGAACGCTCCATGGACACCAAAGCGCGTGGTCCATGAGCTGATGGCCATTTGGTTTGGTTCCGTGCATGCTGTCTCGACCGTTAGTTGTCTCAAAATCTTACGCGTTGCTCAAACTGACGACTTATAGACTGTAACTTTCGCTATTCACGACTTGTGCCTGCACCCAGAATATGTTGAGCCTCTCCGCAGCGAATGCCAAACACAATACGCCGATTTCGAGCGTTCTGGCACAGGTCTACCCCTGCTCGACAGTTTCATCAAGGAGTCTGCACGCCTAACACCCGTTGAGTCATGTGAGCTAGCTTCCGCTCCACTTACACGACCGACAACTAACAGCCAACAGTGAGTACAAGACGCTCTGCGCTACAGCCCTTTACTCTCGCTGATGGCTCGCACGTCAACACCGGCGACTGGTTCTGCACGCCCGTGCGCGCCATCATGACCAATCCCGTCGACTACCCCGAAGCCCTTCAGTTTAGTGGCTTCCGCTTCGCTGATCCAAACCTGGTACGAAGCGTGAGCGACAAGCAAGTCAAGTTCGATCAGGTGATGCAGAAGAAACCGACGAAGTTGACTGATGCGGATATGACGTATCATGTCTGGGGAACTGGCAGGATGGCTTGGTAAGTTGCATCCTCTATATTCCGGCTTTGGAGTTCCTAGCTGACGCCAAAAGCCCAGGACGATACTACGCCTCGGCTGTGATGAAGGTCATCCTAGGCCAGATCATCATGAATTATGATTGCGAGCTTGCAGATCCTGAGGCGCCGAGGTGGTGGACGTGGAGATCGAGTATGCTGCCGAAGGAGAAGACGATGGTCATCTTTACACCGGTGAGGTGAGCAACCAGATCAAGAGAGCTCGAACGTGTACACGCTTTTCATGATCTCCTGTCACCTCTGTCATGCGTCACGGCCTATTTCCTTGTCATACTAGATTGTTTACGGAAAGCTAAATGCTTTAGACAGTCCTTCCAATGTTGTAGCGCTTGGGAGTAACATGCAGATATCAGGCTCGGACCAAATCATAACTCAACTCGAAACAGTGTCAGCAACTTCATCTCCGAAACACTCTTTTTCTCCCAAGATCCTAGTTCGGAAGATGCAGTTTGTTGTGTCCAAGCTTCCATGTTACACGACGCACAGGTGTAAGCATCATTTCCTATTTTGCCGCGCGGCGGCTGGCCTTGCTTTGAGCCGACCAATCGAAGCATCGACGTTGATTGCTCAGAGTAACCGCAAACACGAACTGCATCCGGCCGTGAGTATCTCACCTCACTCGACGATGGCGATGGCGATCTGTCGTTTTATCTCCAAATCTGTCCCTCCGCTCGTCGATCACACCGATGAACCTCTCCCTCTGCCTTCTCACCACACCATCCATAACCCCTTCATTCTCCCCATCTTGCAACCAGAACCACCAGCCTTCCCAATGCGCCCATCACAATGTCCTCGCCCAGTGAGAAAAAAACCCTCCGTTTCTGGGGCACCTTCGTCGCCCTATGCATTCTCTCCTTCATCTCCGCCCTCGACGTCTCCATCATCATGACCGCGCTGCCCACCATCACGGCCCAAATCGGCGGCGCGTCCCAATACATCTGGATCGCAAATTCCTTCGTCGTCGCCTCGTCCGTGCCCCAGCCCTTGTTCGGCCAGCTCGCCAACGTCCTCGGCCGCCGCATTCCGCTCATCGCATCGACCGCCCTCTTCGCGCTGGGCAGCGGCGTCGCGGGCGGCGCACACAATGTCGCGATGCTAATCGCCGGCCGAACGATCCAGGGCGCGGGCGCGGGCGGCATCTACGTGCTGCTGGACATTGTGTGCTGCGATCTGGTGCCGCTGCGCCAGCGGGGGAAGTATCTGGGCCTCATGTTCTCGTGGTCGGGCGTGGCGGCGGGGCTGGGACCGGTGGTGGGCGGGGCGTTGGCGCAGGAGAATTGGCGTTGGATTTTCTACATGAATATTCCCATCTGTGGTGTTGCGCTCGCGGCCGTGTTGGTGTGCATGCGGCTGAAGAAACATACGGAGCCTCAGGAGATCGATTACGTAGGCAACATCGTCTTTATCCCGAGCGTGCTGGCTGTTCTGCTGGGGTTGGTTATGGGCGGGATAGAGCATCCTTGGAGCTCGTGGAGAGTCGTTGTGCCACTTGTTCTGGGAATCATGGGATGGCTTGGATTCCATGTTCAGCAACACTTCGCCCGTTTCCCGAGTGTGCCAGAGCGACTGTTCAGCAATCGTACGTCTGCGATCTGTTTTGCTTTGACATTTTTGTCGTCGATTTGTGTTCAGGCTTCTGGGTACTTCTTGCCCATCTTCTTCCAGGCAGTCCTCGGTACCACGCCGGTACGATCAGGCGTCAATTTTCTGCCCCTGGCACTAGGAATGCTGGTCTTTGCTGTTATTGCGGGCGTGCTGATGGAAAAGACTGGCAAATACAAGCCGCTCCACGGCGCCTCTTTCGCCATTGCTGCTATTGGCTTCGGTCTACTCACGCTTCTCGACGAGAGCACCGCGAAATGGGCCATCTTCCAATTGATCTTGGGCGCAGGTTTGGGATTGACGCTTTCGACACTTCTCCCAGGCATCATGGCGGGTCTGCCCGAGTCGGATGTGGCGTCATCGACAGCGACATATTCCTTTATCCGTACATTTGGCTATATCTGGGGCGTTACTATTGCGTCCATCGTGTTCAATGGCGTTTTCAACCACCATCTTCCACGCATCTCGTCCGCAGACCTTCGGGCGCAGCTGCGAGACGGCCAAGCCTACGGCTTCGCAAGCCAGGCCCATCGCATACGGAACACAGTGCCATCAGAAGTGTGGTCGGAGGTCGTAGATGTATATCAAAAGAGTTTGCGAGTAATATGGTACATAGGAGCAGGGATATGCGTGGTATCCTTCTGCCTAGTATGGATCGAGAAAAGCATCCCATTGCGCAAAGAACTAGACACGCAATACGGCATCGACAACGATGTCGAAACATTGTCGAATGCCGAAGACAGGATCAAGCTCCAGCAACTAAAGACAGACTCGAGTAAGTATAAAGCGTAACAAAAAGATTTCTCACTTCCGTTCAAACTCTTGCAACATGACTAACAACCGATACCCCAATTTCGATCCCCAGTGCCCCACGGGTTTCTGATACGCCCGTACCTCTACCCATCCTTTCTTCCTCCAGTACGCACCATTGAGCTCCTCGACCGCCTGGACCCATATCTGCACCTTGCGCTCGCTTCCACAGTCTTCGTCCTCCACTGCTCGCTCGACAAGCGCACCAACACATCGCCCAGCAAGACCCCGTCGCATCCAATCCACCTGCGTCGTCACCGTCTTGATTTCCCAGCCCCTCTCTCCAGCCGCTACATAGCCCTCCAGGTCGCCGTGCCAGCGCGTCATCGCCGCACACGCAATCGGCCTGGTCTCGTTGCGCGGGTCGTAAATGACTGCGAACGCGCCGTCATCACCAAGCTCTGGATGTATCGAGTCTGGATTGGGGAAGCGAGGGCTGGGATCTGGATGCCAGTTTTGGTTCGACTTGTAGCGATACCCTTCGTTGACGAATGTGGTGATTGTGTGTGCGAGAGCGGGATCGAAACGGATGGCGGATGCGGTGTGTAGCCGGGGTTGCAGAGCCATGACTCCTGATTCTCTCATGATGCTGACTGGATGAGATGGCGCGTCGCTCAAGCTGTTGTGCTGCAACCTTCCCTCTACTGCTCATAAGTTTGCGTTGCTTCATACTGCCGTTATCAAATGGTAGGGCGTAGGGCGTGATTCCTGTGCGCATCCTCTGCAGCCACGCTGATTCGCCAGTACGTACGAAGAAGCTCGTATCTTTTGAGTTGTAGGGCCTAAACAAGTGGGTCCTTGTCGCAATTTCGCATAACATAACAACGCGCTCGAAGCATTTTATGTTAATTTACTTACTTGCTCTTAAGGTATTCGGAAGCAGTACACAGATTTTTTTCAGTTTTCAGTTTTGTCGTTGTAGCATTGTAGTCATCTGAGGATACCATGTTCCTAGACCTATAACTCAGAAAATACGAGCTTCTTCGTACTGTATTCTACCGATGGCTTTCGAAGTCTTTGAAGTCGCGCGCTGAGTCTTTTTCGGCTGCATCAAGGTGAACATTGGAAGATATTTGCGGCACATGCAATGTAGCTCCGAATAAGCTGCACCCCGTGCGAGCCCGCAAGTTAGCAGTAGCTTCGGTGCCAACCTTACCGTCTTTCTTTGGCCAACTCTTCCGAGCTCATGCGTCCGAAGTGATTAGACGCACCTCCGTGCACTCGAGTTTAGTCCTTCTTCAGCAGGCAGTACGCCATACTCACCTCAGCACATCCACGAATAAGTACTATGGGAATCTGTAGCAAAGATCTGCGGACGGCTTCGTACCTGATACCGTTTCGAAGTGAAGTTGGTGCACACTGAGCAATGTAATGCCTAGAAACGTTTGTATTATGAAGATATGTCTCCCCCAAGTCTTTCATCGTAGACCATTACACACTCCCCCTACAATGCGCCCCATCTACAGGCAGACAACTTTTCTGCTTACAATCCAACCATCGCACCAACAACAATAGCTCCAAGCAGACCAACCGCATCTCCAACACGAGCTCCCGAATTCGTCGACTGTTGCGGCGGAGTGGACTATCAACAACATTAGCATTTGCTTCAAACCTCTAGAGAGCACTTACCGAAGTGAAACTTGCCGTCGCATTCCTGCTAGCAACCACACCCGACACCGAGCTCGTCACAGCACTCACCGCCGCCGACAAAGAAGCCGCCGCACTGGTCGCAGCACTTGTCGCAGCGCTCCCAGACACAGGCGCAGACGTTCCGGAAGCCGTGGCAGAAGCAGCCGCGGAAGAGCTTCCTGTGTGCACCGCAGGTCCAACATCAGGCTGCTTTCCCGGCAATGGCTCGGTGCTCAGTCCGCAGCTCGAACCGGCGGAGCTCAAGGTGTTGCCGTACATGCGCCAGATATTGTAGTTATCTGGGCCGGCGCACTGGAGGCAGTTGTTGTAGTTGGTCTTGAAGGCGTCGAGGTCGCATTTGTTGGGTTGGCGGGAGAGCGTGATGGCGGTGCCTGGAGCCGTCAGATTTGATGTTGAGCATGGGAAAGTGTGGTGAGATGCTTACCGCAGTTGTCATGGCAGTTGTAAGACGGTGTACCTGGGGCCTGGCGCTTGAGCAGGGCCGCAAACACCGCGTCTTCTGCGTGTAATTGTGTGGCGGCTGCAATGGCAACGAAACACGCTATCAACATCTTCGAGAAACCCATTTTGTCAATTGTTTCAGGGTGGAAAAGGAGGTAGGTAGCGAGCGTAGAACAAGGCGCAGTTATACTGACGGCCATGCAGGAACGGGACCAGGCCGGGTTTTGTAGCTCTGCTGTACCTAGAGTACGCCAGGGTCGGATTCAAACGGCTCGCCAAGCTCGAGAGCACTACATGCTCCATCAAGGCTGCCGCTGTTCCCGTTACACGCGTGATATCTGCCAGAATACGGCTCGCGTACATTCGGCCGAACGTCGGAGATGCAAATTTTATCAGATGGGCTGATAAGATGGCGCAGCCGAGTGAATTGATTAGCCTAATCGAGGCAGACCAACGCCTCTTATTGGCTTGGCTTCTCTGCCGTTGCTCACTAGCGCAATCAGATAACTTAAAATGCGAATCCTGGCATCCGGATAGCCTGCAACACGAGCGTCCACCGGGTGTGATTGGTGCTATTGCCTGGACGGAATGGTTGGCGGCGACGGTGTCTGGCGATTGTTCAGTATGACGATCGTTAATGATTGGAAGCATATGGCTGCCTCGTTATTTGAGCGACTTGGCGACGCAACACACGACTCGATGCAGGTCGGGCCAGCGAGTCTGTGGTTCTGCACCGAGTGCACATGACAGCATCTATCAGCCCCGCTCTGTTTGCATGTGCGGCATTCATATCGCGCCCGTGCAACCCTACTACTCTGATCAGACACACTCAT
>TARA_R110002003_G_scaffold207_3_pt1 | contig 43169 bp, 47 predicted proteins | sample TARA_R110002003 | Tara Oceans TARA_R110002003 (sample SAMEA4396441) | marine metagenome | biome: Westerlies Biome; feature: [SRF] surface water layer (ENVO:00010504); material: water (ENVO:00002006), including particulate matter (ENVO:01000060) such as... | depth 5 m | reverse complement strand
CCATCGTGCCAGTAAATTGTCCCTTCTTCTGCTGAGGCAGCATCATCTGCTGCAGTCTCAGACCCTGTTAGAGTTAGCATAAGCATAGAGTTTATAGCTTGCCACCGCACTCACTTCTCCAGAATCTTTAATGCCCATGTCTGTCGTAGCCATCTTCAAGGCTAAAGCACCGTCATTAATAGTGTCCTTATTGTCAGAGGATACCTGCACGTTGCTCTTTCCCAAGACTCGGCGCGAAGCTTCGTTGGCCGCTTTGTAGTTTTGGTCTAAATTAAGCATCGGATTACTCTTTGCGCTGATCGGCTTCCGCAGGTGAGGAGGAAGAGAAAGCGCCGGGCCAACTGAAGGAGCCTCTGCAAGCAACTTCTCAAGCGGTCCTGCCCAAGCCGGAGTGGGAGTATCGTGCCGCGCAAGGAAATGTGCTCCATTAGTCTTAGGAACTGACGTCTTCGTCACGACTGGTGTCTCAGTCTTATGATCTAGTACGGCGCCTGGTTGGTATGCTCCAGATGTTGACTTGCGAGAAGCAACGGTGGCGCTTGTGGGTGGGTCACCTCTACGCGTTAAACCCGGAGCCTGCAGGTGTGTGTCACTATCGGCTTTGGTAGAAGGGCTGGCAGTTGCGCTCACAACGGTATCTGGCTTCGCAGAGGCAGATCTGACAGCGGCTGATTGAGGCAGGAAAGAGCGCGGTTTCTGGACCGGCCATCCAGCGGCTGCCATGCGTGTGGCAGCAGCGCCATCGATAGAGGAAGCATCGACAGAGGAAGTGGCAGAACCAGAGCCACTGCCGTACCCGTTGAGCCCTCTCAAGCGAGCTTCTCGCTTGAGCGCGGCCTTCTTCTGTTCAGAGTAGGGGTCTTTGTTGAAACGCGCGTCTTTCAGCGTGCGCGGACGAGCAATTGAGTCTGGATCAGGTACCCTACGAACGTTCAATTTCTTGTACGTGCATTCTACACACTAGCGTTACTTACCAGTCCTTTGCTTCGGGAGGTGGCTCGGGGAAAGCATCCCACGACGAGAGGGGAGCCGCTGCTGACTATTAGCTTATGTTTTTAAAGCTTAGATTGCGTACGTGGAGCACTCCTTAGCAAAAGCAAACGAGCCTCTGAGCACTCATATCGTACCTGTGGTTTTCTTCGTCATATACGGCATGCCTGAGCGTGAGCGATACTTGGCGGTGGAGACAGCGGCGGTGTGGGCGATAAGGTGTTGGGGGTAGAAGGTGCAAAGAAGCTTTTGATATGTTGCGCTAGCAAAGTCGAGGTGAAAGCGGCTTGCTTGAAGGTGGGTGACCATCAGCCACTCTACGGAGGAACAAGTTCTGCGAAGCAAGGAGCGATAGGATATGAGAAGTGAGAGGTCCGCAATACTTAGCACGGCGTGAGATGAGTTGAGGATATGAAGCAGCAGCACTGATATGGTATCACGAGGCACTCCCGGGTAGGTGTTCTATCCCTCACGTCGGAAGCTATACGGGAGCTCGTCGCTGCAGCAACCTTGAAAGGAATACTAACTTGCTTGAAACAGTGCAGCAATTAAACGGGCGCGGCTCGAGAGAGTGATTTTGGAAGTGATAAATGCACATTTTAGTTAGATAAGCTAGAAACCGAGTTTGTGGAGAAGGCAGATATGAACAGCTATGGAGCGTCTGAATTTCGACTCCACAGCGACTCAAAGTAGTCATGTTCAGCTGGCGAGCGCCTCGTGGCAGTCTCCCCATGCTAGTAGACCTACCAAAGTATTCGAGTTGTTATTCGTTTCCTTGTCAGGGCATATTCGATGTTTGCGAAGACAAACGCGGAGACGCACTGAAACAAGTCAAATTCGCTACCGGTGAATGATCCGTCTTGAGCTAGCCACTTTCGTCCTAGTGTTGACCCCACGTGAGGACGTGTCTCTTCTGCGAAGCTCCGCCTTCCATATTTCAAGACACCTGCAGTGCATTCGCCTGCGCGATCAACCCATTTCCGCAATCTTCTCCAGCCAATCACGATCTTGAGCTGGCGGTGGCGTGCGTCTGCTCGTCCAGGCTGTTGGTTACCCGATCGAGCAGCAAGCGGACGGCATACCAGGTGAAAGCAGTTTGCAAAGCCGACAACAGCTAAGTGAGAGCCTCGATTCCAAATCCCGACCAATGAAGCTGGTCTGCGCTCCATCACGCCTTCCGCTCATCTCAAGACCTCGACGCTGCTTCCGAACTCACACGTAACCGCTGTTTCCAGCATTCGCAAGTCAACTCCGCACAGCGGCCGCCATTCACTTCTCACTCGCCCTAATCTTGGAAGTTCTGCGCAATATGCCCAAGCGTACTTACTCTTCGCGCGACAAGAAACGCGAGGTATACGAGCAGGAATCACGCCGCAAACGAACCAAGGGCGACAGCGACGACGAGCTGAGACCTGATCGCCCGCATTCAGCAGCCTCGCTATTGAATAAGGGTCTGAAGCCTAGCCAACAGCAACCTGACCCCGAAGATGACGTGGTGTCAAACATCGCACAACGCAATAAACGATCTTCTGTCCTTGACCGTGCGCTCAATGGCGAGCTCAAGTCCATCAAGCCCAAGGAACGCAACATCTATGGCAGTCGGCAAGACTTTGAGGTGACAATGCAGAGCCAGAGAGCCGAGGGAAAGAACAGCCCGAGGCCGAGCAGCAGCTATCTTCCCACGCCGCCGTCCGAGCTACAGCTGCAGCAAGCGAAACGACTGAACGGTTACTTCCCGGTGCTTAATGGACAAGCCGGAAAGCTTGTATCTAAGATGGCAAGGCCCATCGTCAAGTCAGCTACCTTACCCCCGACTAAGCCTGCTGTCAAGCCCACCAATACTTTGAGGGTCATGGAAAACATCATCAAGTGCGCTAAGCCAAAAGAACCATACACTCCAAGACAGTACGACGCTGACAAGACTCCCGCTCCACGTAGAGATCTTCCTGGCGATCGACTGTCGAGGAATTCTAAAGAAGCCAAGCTGTAAGTCCCGTCTCTGGCGACTGTCGAAACAGTTGCTCACAGTGACAGGTGGTCAGCGAACCAGAGCAGCTCGCCAATTTTGCGTCTTCCGGGAGAGGTCCGCAACCGTATATACGAGTATGCGCTTGGTGGTTACACCATCAACATCTGTTACGAGACGTACCGCACCACGTACATGAACGACCAGCCAGTCAAGGAGGAACCGGTCTTCAAGTACCATTGCATTGTCTTCGACAAACCCACCAATCCATACTTGGAGAACCGCATGGGTAAGGTCGGGATATCTTACAGCTTTACACTGCTCAACAGCGTGTGCCGCCAGCTGTACTTGGAGACTGCTATCTTGCCATACAAGCTGAACACGATTGCATTCGGCTCGCACAACATCATGATGAACTTCCTTCTCTTCGAGCGACGCCTCTCTCGACAGCAGCGCTCTGCAATCACCAAACTCGTCCTCCCGGACAACCTTCCCGCGTCAAACATCCTGGACTATCTGCCGAAGCTTGAGAAATTCTATCTTGGCTTCGACCGTGACAACAACTGGAAGGGCTGGTATCGTGTCATTCGCGAGGATGGTCAGAAACCGAGAATAGTTCACAACAACAGGTGGGGATGAAGGGCCGATTGTGAGAACAGTGTCGATCTTCAACGTTGCGGCGCGCATGGTTTGCGCATCTTTTTCAGCATGGGATCTAGGCGCATCGAAGGTGGGCATGTACATGCAAGCATTTTTGAATATCGGATCAGGAAACATGATACCCCACGACAACGGCGTTTAGTCTTAGCAAAACACGAGCATCTCGTATCGAAGTAGCCTTAACTTGAATCCTTTGCCGTGTGCCTTTCACCCATTCCTCATCTCCATCATTCCTCTCCTCTCAAGCCACAGCCAGCAACACGCCCTCCACATTCTCGCGCCCAACAATCCCCTCCTCCACCATCTGCTCCAACACCCTCGCCACATCCGCACTCCTGCCCTTCCACGTACCCCTCACCGCCAGCGACCCACCCGCAACCTCTTTCAAGATCTCCGCAACAATCGCCTTCGCGTCCGCCGCAGCCCGCACCTCCGCCGCCCCAGCTTTCTCAGCATATGTTCTCGCGCCGCGGTAAAACACGCCTGCATTCCCCACCAGGACCATCTTGCTCTTGACCCACGCCGGCTTCGCGTCCGCGAAAAGCGCGATGCGGAAGCGGAAAAGATCCGTGTCGCCGCGCGCGAGGAAGATATCTGCGAGCCGGGCGGCGGAGAGGATGGAGGTGTATGGCGCGGACGCGAGTTGTGTAAGCAGACTCTGGGCCTGTGTGAGCGCCGTCCATTGGATGTCTACGTCAGTGGCGAACGTCGGCGATGCGGGTGCGTATTGGGTTCCGTCTGCCAATGCAGATGCAAGATCGATCAAGGCGTCGGCGTAGGAGGATTGGATGTTTGCTTTGGCGAGGTCTGAGCTCGCGGAGCGTTCTGGGCTGCTGGCTACTGCGGAGAAGGTCTGCTCGACTGTTTGTGCGTATGCGGTGGAGGTGCTGCGGCCGCTGCGGTAGGAGACCTCTGCGATGGTGGCTTGGAAGTTTGCAGTGGCGAGGATGGCATCGTCGCTTGGTGTTGTGGTTACTTCTTCGACCGCGGACGCTCCTATCGAGAGGGTAGGGCCGGCTTTGGGCTCTTCTTTTGCTTTGTGGGACGGGGTGGTCTCGATGAGGTTGAGCAGCGCTGGGATCTTTGCCGTTGCAGTTTCGGTGCCGTCTTGGGCTTTCTTTTCTATGTTTGATAGTTCGGAGGGGTCGTAGAGACCCAGGAGAGTAGTCAGGGCACCGAGTTGTGCTGTGCATGTTTCCAAGATGGCCTCCGGTGTCAAGGGTTCTTCGACGGTTGCCCAGTCGCCGGGCGCTTCTGATGAAGTCGACGCAGTTTCGGCTGCCTCGTCTTCTTGGACATCGTTGAGGGAAACACCACCTTCCCATGCTTCTTGGTACTCTCCAGAAGCCTGCGCTTTGGCGATCTCAGTCTGAATCTGCTCATACTCGCGCTGCTGACTTTCAAGACATCTGGTGAATATGTCTACTGCTTCCTCAAGGAGTGCGCGCGCAGGTACTTTGGCAGTTTCCTGGGTCCCTGATTCGAGGAGCACTTCTGCGAGGGAAGTAAGAACTTGCGCAGCGTTAAATTGGATGTCGGTGTTTGTTGGATTAAGCGAGATAGCAAAGCGGTGAGAACTCAGTGTCTCTTCAAGTAGGGCTGTTCGGCTACCGAGTTGAGACACTATGCGCTCGTCTTCTGTGATGCTGTACTCCAGATTCGCCCTGCAATTGGTTAGCTTCGCCTTCAACTTCATCATGGCTTCCCTCCTCGATTGCGCAAAACTCACTTATTGTACGCTAGATCGAAAGACTGCGGATAACGCTTCAAGCCTTCGTTGTACATCTCGATTGCTCGATTGAAGAATCTTGTCGCTTTTGCAGCATCCCCGGCGCGCCACTTGCCGGCTGCTTGCTCGTGCTCATCTGCGGCTTCCAAGAAGTCATTTTCTGACTGTGGTTCTTGAATCTTTGCCTTCGACTTTGGCTTCGGCTTTAGGAAGTCTTTCTTCTTGGGCGGCATCTTGACAATGAAAGAGAGATGCTGGATTTCGGAAAGTTTTAGTGAGGATTGGGAAGGACAGTGGCAAAGGCTGCGTTCACGTATTCGGATTACTCAGCACCACGTCTCTACAGTATGACTCTGTTGGATAAGGCGAAAGGTATGATATGGTCTAAAGTCGTCGGAGAAAGTCACGGTCTCAAACATTTTCTGGAGGTCGCAGCTTTCCCTGCCGATCCGCCCCGCTCGCAACTGTACTTCCCAGCCCCACCACGATCCGTCTCCATCCCTCACTCACTTCAGCTTCGAAACATCAAACGCATCCCACCATCGGGATTTATCAACCAGGTAACCATTTAAGTCAAAAATTACACCTTCCTCCCTTAGCAGCTCCAGTTTTGATGTCTGATTCTGGCCGCTGGGCGCGTTCTCCCAGTCGCCTTTGTACCCGCCGACGAACTGCGACCGTCAGCGCTTCTCAGCTTCACAGATTTGTAGACATACCCCGGTGCTCGCAATGCACCTATGGCATGGGATCTCCGGTGCGAAAGGATTGACGCGCAATGCGCCGCCGACTGCTCGTGGACTGCTGTTCACAGCTTTCGCCATGGCTGCGTACGACGTAATTCGACCCTCTGGGATCTGTTGCAGAGCGGCGTAGACGCGTTCTTGGTACTTCGTTACTAACTGCTGCTTCGACATTGAGGACGACTTTTGTGGTACGAAGTTTGGGGTGAGACGGCGAGTTGAGCTTTACATACGCGTGTTTTCTAGGCAGCTAACGCGTGGTCACGGGAATGCTTTGGAATTGACCTTTCACAGACGTCGAACAAATGTCCGTGCGCCCTTCGCAAATGTGTGCTTGGATGTTGCAGCACTGAATAAAGATACTCCGGCCGTTGACTGCAATGTTCTGGCCGGTTAGGAGAAATTGATTTATACCTAATAGTCAATCGTTGAGCTCTGCCTACCGCACTTTCCGCCCGAAGTCACAGATAGTGGATTATGAGGTATATGTGCTGCACGCTCATGTGAATCGGAGCATAGTGTCCAGAAGTATCGACGGAATCTATGTTTATAAGCTCCAGACCTGTCGTTGATACTCATCTGTCCCAAGTTTGAGGACGATGCTAACATGAATACAACAAGGACGTCCAAAGCACAGAAACCGATGATCCCTGGCTTAGCAAAGACCGAGTTCTGATGGAAGCCACTGATATGAGTTTGATATGAGTTCAGGAAAGAGGTAAGAAAGGCTTCCATGGGTGGTCAGTGTGTCCGCTCGTCGCACTTTCGCGCAGTCTCCTTGAGCGGTGCGTGATCCCCGGAATAACGACTAATCTACACCATTCCCTCACAGAGACGTTAATGTCCACGTCTCTTCGGCGATGGCTGAATTGGGTACTCATTACCGATGGCCTCGCGATTTGATACCAGTGAGGCTGGCCCCCGTGATCAACACCGTCATCGCAGGTGGGACGAGCAGTTCGTCACGGACTGCCTCAGAATTGGCTGATCGCTGCGGGCCGGGCTCCACAAGATCACATAAGGCTATCGTGCCCGCATTGCAAATGATTCGCAGACAGTGTTTTGCTCGACCCGTGCCGCCCTCCCTTCTCCGTCCGATAACGGCTATGACCAAACTGAGACCAAGCCGGCTGCTAGTCTTAGACCCGCTCAACAAGTGTCATTTCTCTTACTCAAATCTTGACATCCAGCGGCTATCGATGGATGATCGTGCTGCATTTCTTCTGGAGGAGATGCTCGTCATCTTCGAGGACAAGATGCGGCCACTCCACTAGACACGTGAATTGGTTGTAAATCCTAAACACTGAGGACAAGGCTGCTGAGACTTCGATCTGCATATTGTCGAAGGACTCGCGGAACATCGAAGAAGATGCGGATTGTACCTTGGATGCATGCTTCTGTGCTCTCTTCGTTTAGCGCAAGCGCTCACGCCTCTCATTCGGCAACATTTCCAGACTTGGTGGTGGGCACGATTCCAACGAGCAAGTTCAACGAGCTTGCATACGGGGAAGGAGCGGGTTCTCGTGCCAGACATCGTAAGTGAGACCCTAACATGTGGACGCTACGGTCGTAAGCCCTTTGAGGTCTCTTATTGGCAGTCCTTGTGGATACACCCTTCTCTATTGGGCAAAGTGCAGTCACATGATCGAATTCGTCTGCGGCCAGTTTCGCGCCGTCACATGGGCAGAGCACGAATGAGCGTGTCAAGGCGGGGTCTGAGAGACTCGATGGCTTGGGCCTAACCTGGATGGCGGGATGGACTCGAGAACAGCCGTCGCTCCACTTGGGGCGCGACTGAAACCTTGAAATTGTTGAGATGACTCAGGTGGGCAGGAACTTCGTTCGGTCCTTCGTCAACTTCGACCTTGCAATCCCTCGAAAGTCCATGACTGCGGGCTTGCGACGCTCTTGATGTGTTGTCAAGTGGCGAGGGCGATCAAACGCTCAGCCTCAATTTTCTGCAGCTAAATGGCCAAGACGCTGCACCTAGCCACACTTCAGCTTTGCCTGGACGGGCTTTCCGGCTGTCCATGAGCGAATCCTGCATGTCTTCCATGCTGCATAAAACCGGTCACGAGAATAGCAGCAGATGTCATGAGAAGCGTTGGATATGCCTTGCGCAAATGTACAAAGAGCATATGACTCTTCCGCATGAGGAACTAGGGCATTCCGTTGCGCTGCGAGCTCTGATTGAACAGTTGAACATACCGCACATCCTCTGGAAGCCCAGTCGGTGAGCGTTTCCCAACGGACTGTTTCAATCCATTCTGGGAGGGCTGCAGACGGCACATGAATGACCTAAATCGTCCGCCCTCTCACGATGAAGCAAGCATACAAGCGATGGCTGATCATCGCGCGATATGTTATGGCTGAACGAAGCAAAGCAAGCTGAGAGTGATTGTGCCGGAGCGAGCTTCGCTGCGATGTTGAGGCCGCATGCTGTGGTCTCTCGTTAGGTTTCTTACCTCAGCTCTTAACAATGGCAGCCCTGTCACGGGACACAGTCTGAAGAAGCGGGTGAACTGCTTAATGGCTCTGGTTAGAGGCATTGAGCCTCTGAAACGGCATAAAGTGTGTGGGTAAACGACTGCTCGCGACCATGGGCAGACCAATTGGGCATCGTCTCTGGCCGCCGCCAACAAGGGCTCTCTGCGAATCGTCGCCCTCCATCGCATTCGAGCAACTCAACTGGCTGCCCTTCTTTTCTCGCGCCTCCACCCGTCCACCCAAGCGCAAGCGCCCGCAACTGAACCAGAATGCTCCGTGCCGGGTCAGCCCAACATCGCAAGGCCGCCGGCGTCGAGATGGTCGTTGGGGGTCTGCGCGTCTTTCTGCGCTTGTTGCGACGTTATACATACCCAGAGCCGTCTGTCCCCCCGCCAGATCCGCAGACCATTCTGAACCAACAGTTTGACGTTTCCATCATCGGTCTACTTCTCCGCATAATCTAGGACACCATTGAGGCGGGCCTTTGCACTGGTTTTCGACCCTCCAGACGGCCTTCCCGCGCACCTGCCCCACTGAGGCAAGAAACGGTTGGATCTCCACACTTGCTAGGACGGCCCTGGAGAGGCCGTGGGACGCGTGAGCATCTACTGGGGCACGAGTATAACATCACCTCGCGTCTCGTTGCTGCTTGTACGTGTCGCAGTCGACTTTCGTCCCAATCGCGAATCCTTGCACAGCCCCAAGTCGGGCATTGCCGAAACCGCGCCACAGCCTGCCTGCACCGGGCCTGCCGGCATAAGTGGCGTACGAGGAAACGCATCAGGGCCTCACCGAAATTCCGCAGGCTCGACGTGGAGTTGGCTGGTATTCTCGTGCTGGATGACTTATATTGATGGACTTGCGACCTCACGTTCCTGGACCATAGCTCTTTGCCACCCCCGTCCCGGCACACTAGTCCTCCCGCCAGCACCCGCTCCGTCAAATAGCTTGACGGTATCTCTCCGAGCTGAGTGCTGCTGACGGTCCCAAGCACTCGACCATTCCGGAACTTCAAGGCCCCTGTAACGCCGCCGCTCCTGTTTCCCTGTCTCAGAGTCTTACAGGTTACCGAGCACATGCCTTCATGAGTTACTCGGCGCACACAAGCCTCTTTAGTACATCCAGTCGGGTCACACAAGGCTACCCGACATGGCATCATATAAAGCACAATTCGCTCCCCCAAGAAGGATGGAGGACCGAGCGCCGACCACTCGGTTGCCGCAACGATCGGTTACTCCAACCACAGTCACATCTCAGTTATCCTCAACCAGCCAGTCCAAGTTACAGAAGAGGAGGCCTTCGCGAGATGAGCAGTCGTACACAAGCAGAGGCTCCGCAAATCAAACAGTGCCTGTGCGAAGAGTCTTTCCATCTCAAGGACGTGGTCCAAGCACAGCTTCAAGTACTCAACACCCAGCCATAACAGCTTCGAGGAATGTGCCCCAGGGTCAAACCTCACGTCTACCAAAGCTTGACGTGCCTAACACCACACGCACACCTTCGCTTGCATCTGGCTCGTCCGCATCAACCATCGAAAGTCCGCGGTCGAATGTCTTAAGAAGAAAGCAGACAAGTGTTGGAGTCGCCAGTAGTCGACAAGCTCTGCGCATCAGAGACGACTCCATGTCTTCTCAAGACGAACGGCATCCTGGAGAAGGGATTCCTGGCGGTTACAAAGACCCTTTCTCGGAGACTGTCCTCGGCATTTCCCTTCCGCCTTCCTCTTCGATCCTCGCACGTTCCGAACCCGAGATTGAAGCTTATGGCGGTGGACTGTACGATTATGACATCGGTCCGAAGGACATCCTACCTCTACCGACACCGCAATATGCACTTTCTACAACACCATCGACACGTTACTCGGGATCTCCAGGGCCCTTTAGCGTTTCCTCTACACCCACATCAATGTCGTCCTACTCTCCCGGCACAGCTCTATCCAGAAACTCGCATCGCACGAAACAAGCTAGTCCACTACAAAGCAGACCACCAGTTACCCGGCACAGGACACCGGACGAAGCCAGCTCCCGCAACCCCAATACCCTCTCGACTGTTCGCGAGTCGTCCACATCTTCGTCCTCGGCGTCAACAGTTGTTGCTGATGGTGGCAGACACAAAGAGAAACAGTCACCCAATGGCCTCGCAACTCTGCCACAGAGTCCTCAGTTACCGAGTTCCACCGAGGCTACCACGGCACGACCACGTGGTCAAGCGCCTCCAGAGTTTGCTCACTTAGCGGAAACTTCGCCAGCTCCCTTACCACCAAGTCGACGACCCACTCGGCCCAGCCGAGATGGAACTCCAGAGATCATGGGCATGCGGGGTCCGTCTCCAGTGATACACAGCAACATGATGGCCTTTCCCTCTTCCCACAAACGGACGCCCTCTGCGGAATCCAAGAATGGTTCGGCGCCAGCTGCTCGGTCTCGGGTGGGTGTACCAACGAAGGCACCTTCTCGTATCCCATCTCCAGGTCCCACGTCCACAACAGCGCCACTGTCACGCGCACCACCACGCGGACTAACACCAGATCTCCAAAGCGAACGAGATGCGCGAAGGTCGAGCACGCTTCCCGCGCCGGCTCCGGCTGCGAGCCCAAGCAAGACAGCTAGGTTTGGCTTTTTCAGTCGACGAACAAAGACGGAACCGCCTCTTGTAGCCAGATCCGAGAGCAGATTGCTGCGGAAAGGGCCAGTTGCAGGCACTGGTCATGAAGGCTATGGCAAATACTCAACAAGGGGCCGAAGTGGAAGCTCAGTCAGTGCAACTAGCATTGGACGGTCCGCAAGTGCCGGCACAACATCCGAGAGTCTCGATCAGACACCTTCGACTCGTAAGAGCAGCATGACTAGTACAACAAGCGCGGACATGGACGACTTCTACTTGAACCGACTAGCGCCAAGGGTCATTCGCGGCACTGGAAGTAGTACAGAGCTCTCTCGCAGTCCAGAGCCCATGCATAGTAACAGTAGTCTTGATGTATCATCGAGATCCGGCCGTGAACTAAAGAAGACAAGCAGTAACACATCACAACCAGTTGTAGAGAACAGGCCGAAGCTTCTACCTTCAGCCATGCCGGACACGATGCGCGGAGGATCTCCGTTGAAAAAGATGCCGTTGGGTCGACGGAGGCCGTCAGATAGCGACGATGATTCGAAGAGGTCATTCCTACCTGCGCTGGCATCGAGACGCACGTCACGAGCTATCAAGACGTCTGAAGGAGCGAGCGTACCTCCTGCTGCATCGAGCAGCAGACCTGCAGAAAGCGGACGAAAGAACTCCACCAGCGATACAAATGAAGCAAAAGAAGGACGGTGGTTGAAGTCGTCCAAGAAGGGCAAGGCTGAGAAGGAAGTGCCAAAGTCGTCCAAGAAGTGGAATTTCTTTCAACGTGCACATGCAGTGCCACGCGCAGCGACACCCGCCGTTGTTCCTGTGGCTACCGCCACCGCTCCAGTGCCAGTTTCTCGATCGGTTGCGCACTACGCACTGATGGACCAGTCCGGCCTCGACCTGAACGACATCGAGCAGCTGATGAAGGAGGCCAACACTCTAGATGAGGGCACCGAGAGCGCCCTTTCCGACGACGAACCTGAGAGAAAGGAGCGTATGCAATCAATGCTCTTGCCTCCCAAGCCGATCCTGCCGCCTCGCTTCATGCCTCCAGCACGTTCGGCATCACCCAAGGTTTCCCTCCGAGCCGCAATCCAGCCCAATGAGCAGCAGATCCAGAAGTTGACCCTCAACACCGACATTCAAACTCACGCTCAGCCGTCCGTCCGTCAGTCCCTTGCCGATTTTACTCCTATTGATCTCTCGCCTCCCTCGTCGCCCTTCAGTCCACCGTCTCCGCTTCAGGATGATGTCGCACCAGCAGGGACCGAGAATGTTGCCATAGCGTTTGCTCTACCATTTCAAGAAACATCTTCTCCACCTCAGACTCTACCCCCGCCAGGCCCGCCACCAATCAGCCCACCTCCGCGACCTAGCCGTCTTCCTCAGGTCGGCCGCATACCTCAGGTGATCTCCACTCGTCGTCCACCGCGCAGACCGTCCTCGCAATCATTCTCTCGCCCGTTTGTATTGGACCAGCCCCGGCCGACTGCGATACCTCGGACCTCATTCGACTCCATCGGCTCTATTGTTGCCACTTCTGGGCCTATTGAACCGTTCCCTGTCCTCCAAGGGCTCAGTGCGCTCTCTCATGGCTCTGCAATTGCGAGTATGAGTCCTCTCTCTGACGAATCAAGGCGAAGCGAGTTCTTCAAGTTTCCACCACGCAAGGACTCCGAAGTCTCGTACTCGAGCAGTTCAGGCATCTGGAGCTTTGCGCCTGCTTTTGGCACAGCGGTGCTACCTGACCCAAAGGCTCCGCTATCCGAGGACGAGCTTTGGAATGAATACGATGATCTGATCGACGAGGTCTTGTCCCCAGTCACGTCCCGCACGAGTCAGGACCAAGGCACCGTCCGAAGCCAGCATCCGTCGCTTGAGCCTTTGCCTCTAAAGCCCAAAATCACGCGTGAATCTTCCCAATCAGATTGCTCGGCGAACGGTGTTGCGTATCCGTCTCTGCACTTACGCCGTTCGCGCTTGCTTGCGGTGCTTCACTCGACACAATCCCCGACCTCGACAGTCTCTTTCAATGAGTTTATCCAAGACTATGGAGAGCGAAAGATCAGTGTAGTCGACCCTGTTACTGGAAGACTAAGTTTGCCCTCAAGCCCTCGACTATCGACTGGCTCAGCTGCAAGACGGTCAACCCGATCCAGCCTTCCAGCCTCCCTATCTCTGAGCGCTCGACAGTCGAAAGCCACCATTGCTTCTAGGTCGAGCAAGGACCGTGACAGCGCTGCTGCGACAAGATATCGAGACTCCCGGCTGATGGAGATTGCTGAGACTCAAGCGGACGGGCTAGTGTCCATGGCCAATCTGCGATTCGGTGCTCTGATGACGAGCAAGTGGCTCTCATTTGGTCGCGTTTTGTTCAGTCCCGTGCACTTCGAGCTGAAGGATCCCAACGAAGACCGTGTTCTCGTCATTGATGGCCTTGGTAAGGACTGGTCTTACTATTGCGCCTTGACATACCCAGAAGCGACTGTTTATGACATTGGTCCTGGTGCCTCGTCGTCCGCCACTGCCTCAAGCGATGGCCAGGGCGAACCATGGTCAACCCTCCGCAACCATCGCCATATCTGCCACGAGTCGCTCACCAACGCCCTGCCATTCCCGATGCACTTCTTCGCCTGCGTTGTTCTGCGTTTCCCGACTGCCCTACCATCCTCAGTGCATCGCTTTATCTTGTCCGAAGCAAAGCGTGTCCTGCGTCCCGGTGGCTACCTGGAGTTCAGCGTTCTCGATCTGGACCTAGTCAATATGGGGAATCGCGCTCGTCGTGCTGTTCGTGGGCTCAAGATGAGAATGCAAGTCGCAGACGAGAACACATCGCTCCGCAATATCAGTGACGAAATCATGGCTGGTCTCGGTCGGAAAGGCTTTGTGGAGTGCAATCGATGCGTTGTTGGAGTGCCCGTCGCGGGCAAGTTGCCAAGTCCAGACAACTCAAGGAACTCTGCAAGTAAGCGCACAGGCAGCATCGCAAGCTCAAACAGCAAGAAGAGCGGCACTCTGCCGGCCCCGAAAGGGCCCAAACCCGAGGTCTCGTTCTCTGACCTTCTCAACGTCTCCTCGCCTTCCGAATCTACCGACAACGGCATCACCGACATGGTAGCGCGCGTTGGCCGCTGGTGGTACTCGCGCTGTTACGAGTCGCTCGTGCTTCCCGAAGCCGGCGAACCAGGTGCCGCAACTTCCGGCAACCTTCTCGAGAACAGCATCTGGCGCGACGAGAGCCTCATCAACGAGTGCGAGAAGCGCGGCACTAGCTTCAAGATGCTCATCGGGTACGCACAAAAACCCGAGGTCGGCGTACGACGCACCGTCAGCGTCTAACCTTCACCCACACTTCATTTCACACGAGCTGCGCTCCTTGGTCCTGGCGGCTCTCTACCCCATACCGACTTCTAATGAGTCATACTGTACACTTTTCTGCATTCCAGCGATTTGCTGCGTTCAAGCGTTTGCTTTTCCTTATACCCTCATTCGTTCTTCATTTTGCATAGCGGAGGCGGCAGCGTCACTACAACAGCCTGGCGCAAGCCAATTGCATCACAAGTACAACTACATTTTCACGGCGCAAGCCTGGAAGCCAGAAGCATCAACAAACATGTAATTTCTACATCAAACCCCGGGTTGCGACATGCTGGTAATGGGACAACTAAGGACTATGTACATGGTGGATGGGTGGATTGGTGGTAATTTATACCCAAGGACGATATGATATGAACCGCTTTATGTAGATACGAATCATGGTTGCCATGGATATGAAGTTTGAACGAAATACACAATTACTCCACTTTACATTCTTCGCTGCGAGTTCCGCTGTGCAATTTGGATTTGTCGTCTGTGCATCACACCGGCAGGATTGTGTCCGCCACCTCCCTACATCTTGCACAACGTGCGTCACGTCACTGGTGCCTGTTCCCTCGCTACACCGCAGTAACTTCATTGCTAAATTTAGATAGTCGGACCTGGAGCCGTTGCATGTACCTGCGAGCTGAAAGATGTAGGTACCCTCAGCTGCGGCGTTTCACGATGCACTCCACGCGAGGCATCAGCCAGCCGCACAAAACCCGCGCGTCCAACCAAATCAGCTAGGAATAGCAAGAAAGTGTCAATTTGGGCCCGATCTTTTGTGTAGTGTACAAATCAAGGAAAAAGAAAATGAGAAGGTATGCTTGACCGTCCGGCCTAGCTACCTGAATCGCAGAAAATGAAACACCCTGCTGATAAGAATACACATCGAAGGTTCAATGACAGCGCTCGCCACTAGCTTAACCCCACAAGCGACGCCTGTGCTTCTCTTTCTTCGTGTAAACCAGGTTACAGCGCACGTCGCAGCGGCATTTTGGCGGGAAGAAGGGCTCGGCACCGTCTTCGGCGCGAACAATTTCTTGGAAAGTTGGTTGTTGCTCCGTCTCGCCATTGTCCCACACCTCCTGCTCAACCGGCTCTTGGAGTTGAATGCCGCCGCCGCACTCTGCATAGAGCGCCGTGAGATCGTTGGCTGTGAACTTCGCTTTCTGCCTGGCTAGGTGTCGAAGCGCATAGAATCGTCCCTTCTCGTGTTCGTCGCCGAAGTTCTTGACCCGGACGTAGGGATATGGAGCGAGGACCTCGGCGATCCGCTCGTATATGAATTGATGGAGGCTGCGCGGACAGGCTTGATCGGGGAGGTGGTAGAAGAGCTGCGGACCCCGCTGGTGGGGATAGTCTTTCCATCCATGCTGAGGTTGCAGTGGAAGACGGATCTCGATCTCCTTGAGATGGGGTAGCTGTGCGAAGACTTCGTATGTCATCTGCCCGGTGTACCAGTGGCGTTGGAAACCGCCAACAGTGACTTTGAAGAAGTGCATGTTGGACAGAAAGTCCATGTACAAGCACACCTTACGGATACCGTGGGCGAATGTGGCGTACTGTTGGAGATGCGGGTAGATGACCGGGTAGTGTTTGTAGCAATGTGCGAGAGCTCGCGTCTTGTCGTCTGTAGGCAAGCTATTAAGCTCGACCATCTGGTAGTAGCGACCGAGCCGGCGAATTGCGTTGTCGAACTTCTCGTACGAACTGGCGAAGAGACAGAAGCCCTTGCTATGTAGCAGTTCACTGCTGCCGTTGAAGCATAAGCGAAGCGCAATGGCGCGTACCTGGTGTGAGACACCGAGAAGCGAAGACCAGTTCCCGAGCTGGTCAACGATTTCATAGATACCAAACTCCCTACCCGGCTTCTCGCCAGGCCGACGCGCAAAGCGGCTCTTGTGACGAGTCAAAAGTGTACGGTATTCGTCATGGGCAAGAGGTGCGTGCATGCAGAACTGGACTACGTGCTCTTTGAGCTCGGTGGGAAGACCATTCCAGTCAAAGTGCTTGCCGTTAGCTTGCCACCAGCTTTGCATAGTATGCTCTGGTACGGTGTGATTCGTGAATGACGGGAAATGCTTCGTGAGGAAATTGCTGAGCGACGTTGCGCGACCATTCTCGAAAACCTCAACTTTGTTTGTGGGTTTCAATATGCTCGTACGCCGGACCTTGCGGAACTTGGGTCGAAATGTTGCAGGTACTCGTCCATTGAAGTCGCTGAGCTCGACGTCAATGCGGAGCGACGGGTCGAGGGCCGCTTCTTCGACCTTGGTGTTAACTGGCATGATGCGCTTTACGTGGACGCCGATGTCGAACTGGAAGTGCGCTGCTGACTGTAAACGGTAGTTCAGGATAGCCTTCCGGATATCATCGATGAATGGATGCTCGTTTGCGGCGGGCTCCAGTGCCTGGTCAACAGCCTGGATGTTCCATGGAGTATCGTAGAAGTTGGTGCTCGAACCATAGTTTGCAGACGTGTCAAACAATGGAAGCGGTCGATTAAGCTCGATGAAGTTAGCAGATAGGCCCATGGTGTGTGCGAAGCCGTTCTGTGTTCGACTTTGAAGCTAGGGTCTGTTGTGCGAAGGTTAGCAATATTCGTGGAGACTAAATGTATTCGTGTTGTGGTTCTAGCTGCTGCTGTCGGCATTACAAATTACACAAGAGAAAAGAGGTTGGAAGGGCGGCTCTTGAATGTAAGGAAATTCCACCTGTCAGGCAGCAATGAGCCACTTACAATAGTTCCTGAATGGTACTGTCTTCCTTGGTTGTTCAGTGACTCGGAATGAGCGCCTTTTAGGGAAGTTTAGGCAGTGTCGAAGGATTGCACGTGTGCACGAGTCCAATCGAATGGAGTTGTATGCGCCAATAGTCGATCGGGGGTGAGAAATGTTGGTGTGCAACAAGTAGAGGGCGATCCGGCGCTCTTCCGTGGGTTTTGTCGTGATAGTTTGGCAAGAAGTTGAACACTTATGGACTAGAGAGTGCTTGCTGCCTTGTGGGAGTGAGTGAATGCTGGGGTAAAGGCGCGGGAGTTGATGTGCGTACCTGCCAATGCTTCGTAAAGCTATCTTTCAATCTAGCCAATGCTAGGCTATAGCACATATACTGCAACGAGATGGAGAGTCTCAAGTTGAAGTCTGAGACCACTGAAGCAGGTGCAGGGACATAAACATGAAGTGAGGAAGCCACCGGATAGCGTGAAGCATGGCTAAGCCAAGAACGACCCCATTACTAGCGTACCAGTCACTCTTCACGAGCGAATCAGATCTCGGAAGCTGTAGTGAGAGAACCAGACAGGTGCCCGGACTTTATGGGCCCAGGGGTCACAGAATTCTCGTCATTAGGGTAGACATATTACCTTAGACAACCACAGATCCCAGGTTATCCGGCATACGAGCCGTGCGAAGTGAAAAAAATGCATAGAAACAACCCTGAAATAGAAAAAAAGACTTTGATGCTGTTGAAAGCTGTGCACAAAAAGCTTGAATAAATGGAGAAAATGCTGCGTGTAGATATAATTTATACATGAAAAAACCTAATTACTGATGGGCGAAGTGAGGCACCCACTATGCTGAAGCATCTTTCTCGATCAAATACGTCGTAGGTGTAAGTGAGAGGCAGAAAGCAACACGCAGACCTCAAGCGACACGACCGCCAAGCCGCTAATCCGTATTAGGTCAAGTCGGCCGCTCACACCAATAGCATTTGAGCATCACAAACCGCACCACGACATCTACACCACGCACCAACATCAAAGAAAGAGGGCCCAATAAACCAGGAGCATCATCCGTCGCAACAAAAAAGCCAAGCCGGCCTGATTTGGAACCCGCAGGAGGCACACACACAATGAACCACAACTTCCTCGGCGCACCCACACGGGAAGACATGCAAACCCTCGACTCGCTGCGCCGCCAACTCATGCCCATGATCGGCCTTCTCGACAAACTCCACAACGACATGCACTTCAAGCTCTCGCGCGGCGAAGCCGTAGACTGGCCGCACATCCGGCACTCGGTATCGCACATAAATTCCTATCTAACCTCCATCAATGGCTACATCAACGGAACGTACCAGCACAAAGCCGAGGACAAGAACGTCAAGATGAACTATCGCGATATCGCCGTTGCGGGACATGCAGAGCAATTAGACAGTTTGCATGTATTTCCGCAGGCGCCGTTTCCAATGGGGAATGAGCGGCTAGCGGGCATGGCGATGGTGTTGTTGGAGAAGCGGCTGGGGCCGAGCGAGGAGAAGTGGGTTGAAGAGCGGGTGAGGAAGGCGGCGGAATTTGCGTACGTGCCTGGCGAGTGGGGTGTTGAGCCGAGGAAAGTGGACGTCAAAGACGAAGAGGACAGCGAGGATGAGGATTTGAAGGAGTGGTATGCTGGCTTGCCGACGAAGAGGGTCAGGGGGACGTTGAGCGAGGATGCGATTGTGGAGATGTGGAAGCTGGGACATAAGACCGTATTTGATAAGGACTATGGCAAGAGTATGCGCTTTGAAGAGGGGAAGGATGAAATGCAGGAGGAGGTGCAGGTTGACGAGGCTGAAGGCGAGGGCGAAGAGGATGAGGAGATGGAGTACGAGGACGAGGGTGAGGGAGAGGGGGAGACGCCCAAGGCACCTCCGGCACCGGTGGTCATGATGCAGCGTGCGCCGCCGTCGGTGCATAAGCCGGTACCTGGGACACCTACCATGTCGCTTGAGCTTGTGCATCGCTTCATGTCATCTGGAGAGATACAAGCACCTGCTGGGCAGCGATAAGACCGCTGTCAGACAGTTAAAAGTCACGAGAGCATTTGGCTGGCGTTCAGGAGTAGAGAGATACCACACAAGGCACCATGAGGGGCACGATGTAGTTGGATTTGCATTTCACTGCAACGCGTATCGTGTGCCATTGGGTATCTATAACTGATAGTGACGATGTGACTCCGATAATGCTTTTTGCGATGCCCTCTGAATGGTCACTCAGGCTTCAACGCGTATATCCTTACAGGATATAGCTCCTTGGGCATGCCTCTTTGCTGCTCCGTAGCCACGATCTTCAGTCCGGCTTCCTTGAACAACCGCCTGAATTTGTCATCGGACCGGGTGACGCTCGAGTCTTCCTCGTCGTATATGTCCTTGTGTCTTATGTCCGTAGACAGGTTCTCCTTGACTATAATCCATGACTTGCTCGCCTCGTCGCCATCAGCTGGTAGTATCAGTCCATCCTTGCAGCGCCGGAGGTAGACGACCAATTGCGCATCCGTCAAATGGCCCAGACACCACTGGTTCCAGATGACGTCGTATGAGCCGACTTCTGGTATCCAGTCTTGCAGCCCGAGGTTGATTACTTCCCCGACCTGGCCTTTGCCATGCTTGCTCTCCCCGTCGCCCGCGTACTCTCCGTTCCCCAGGCTTTGTACTAGCTCGTCTGTGAACTTCTTCACTGGCTCCACAACATCCACCTTCTTCGCCACACCTAGCAACAGACCCTTTGTTATCCTGCCGATTCCCGCACCGCAGTCCGCGACGCGCTCGAGTGGTGGTAGAGGTTGCTTCGAGGCTTGTGACTTGCCGCGGCGCAGCTTTGTAAGGAAGTTGGAGGACCCCTGCAGGTCTATCCGAGAAGTCTGGGGGTAACCTCCTAGCATGCCGTTGACATCGGACGAGACGCTGTTCCAGTACTCGAGAGAATGGTCGACATTTATTGAGGCATCGGGGCGATTCGAGTCGTGCGGCGCGTTTGGGGCTGGGTCAATGTCCATGTCCATGGTCGCGCTGGATGATCCTTGCTCGGGTGTTGTGGGAGAACGAGAGGAGAGGCGGGTCAGGGGGCGGTTTGTTGTCCGTTTGTGGCCCTTCTAAAGCTCAACCGCTTGAGGAGAAATTAGTCATGAATGCTGTGCTAGATACCTGTGCATGTAAGAGAATGATCAGCAGTTCGATCAAGCGCGCAATGGCGGGGTAGCTCCAATCTGGCAGGAACGTCTCGACGCGTCGCATCGACGCGCCTGCAATTCATCGTCACCATCCCAAGCTCTACACGACATGCGTCAACATGCTTACCCAACGCGCGGTATTGTGTGTGATAGGCGTGTTAGGCGTGTAGATAGTGGAGTCCTGCACGCCGAGTGACGCCGGAAGCAGTTAGATGCGGATAAGCTGGGCCATCGGTCATATCGTGCCCCACCACCATGGAAGCCGCGACTGTCCCGCAGTTGCCAGAAACATGTTACAGCTGTCTGGCCTATAGATAGCTGCCTGTCTCCTCTGCCAAGGTGATGTCCTATCTTTCTCCCGCCCTCTCTCGTGGTTCCCGACTGCTGCAAACTCCAGCATTGCACACCTCCATCCGCAGAGCTCTAAGATCCAATCACACGCCCGTTATCAGATACTATTCTGCTCGAAGCAATATGACGGATCTCTTCGTTGAGCTCACGGCGCCGAACGGCCGCAAATACCAACAACCACGGGGTCTGTTCATCAACAATGAGTTTGTCAAGTCCAAATCTGGCGAAACCATCACTTCGATAAATCCAAGGTAAGGCTGACAATATTCCGTCAACCGATGAATTTATTAACATAGATAAAGTGATGAGAGCGAAATTTGCTCTGTCTATGCCGCCGGTCCTGAAGATGTCGACATTGCTGTGGCAGCAGCACGAAAAGCCTTCAAAAACCCAGACTGGCGAGACATGGACACCAACGCTCGAGCTGATCTGCTGTACAAATTCGCTCAGTTGATCGAAGAGAACAAGGAGCTCCTAGCAACCATCGAAACATGGGACAATGGCAAACCTTACCGCGTGTCTTTGAACGATGACTTGGGAGAGGTGGTCGGCACCATCAAGTATTACGCCGGGTATGCCAACAAGATCCACGGACAGGTTATTGACACCTCCCCTGCAAAGTTGGCCTATGTTGTCCGCGAGCCGGTCGGTGTGTGCGGGCAAATCATCCCATGGAACTTCCCTCTGGCCATGGCTGCTTGGAAACTCGGACCGGCGCTATGCACTGGCAACACCGTCATCGTGAAAGCGGCCGAGCAGACACCGCTCTCCATTCTATACCTCGGAAACTTGGTCAAGGAAGCTGGCTTCCCCCCTGGAGTTGTCAACTTCATCAACGGCGAGGGAAGGAAAGCTGGAGCTGCCCTTGCACAACATCTCGATGTGGACAAGATTGCTTTCACAGGCTCGACGGCTACTGGCAAGGAGATTATGAAGATGGCCGCAGTGAACATGAAGAACATCACCCTAGAGACTGGAGGAAAGTCTCCGCTCGTTATCTTTGATGACGCTGATCTCGAGCAAGCCGTCAAGTGGTCACACGTGGGCATCATGTAGGCAACAGTCCCGCGATTCAACCCAGCTCACTGACATCGACCAGGTACAACCAGGGCCAAGTCTGTTGCGCCACATCAAGAATCCTCGTCCAAGAAGGCATCTACGACAAATTCGTCGAGGCTTTCGCCGAGCACGTCAAAAACACCTCCGTCGTCGGCGACCCTTGGAAAGACGACACGTTCCAAGGCCCACAAGTCACCAAGGCCCAATACGACCGCGTCCTCTCCTACATCGAATCCGGCAAAACCGAAGGCGCAAAACTAGTATCCGGCGGCGAAGCCTACAAGAACGTCGGCGGCAAGGGTTTCTTCGTCTCGCCCACCATCTTCACCGACGTCAAGGACCACATGACAATCTACCGCGAAGAAGTCTTCGGCCCGTTTGTTGTCGTCAGCTCGTTCAAGACGGAGGAGGAAGCGATCGAGCGCGCCAACGACAGTACGTATGGTCTGGGCGCGGCGCTGTTCACGCAGAATATTGCAAAGGCGCATCGCGTTGCGAGGCTGATTGAAGCGGGCATGGTGTGGATCAACTCGAGTAACGATTCGGATCTGAGGATTCCGTTTGGAGGCGTGAAGCAGAGTGGTATTGGACGCGAGCTGGGCGAGGCGGGCTTGGAGGCGTATACGAATAAGAAGGTATGTTTGACTCTGTTGATAAAGTGGAACGCTGCTAATTTTCTCAGGCTATTCATGTCAATTTGGGCACTAAGCTCTAAGTCCAGGAGAGAGATACCAATCGATATAATTAAGAAGTTGTTGCAAACCTTCGCGACCTATGATCCACTTGCTCACAGTGTCCGCGCGCTTACGATCTTGCTGCGAAAATAAACTCCCTAACACAACGTGAAAGCAGTGCGAAGACCCAGTGCTACGAGGTAGAGTACGTACTGTGTAGGTCTGTGATCAAAGGGACACTTGATAACGAGTCAAACGTATATCGACAAGCAGCACAAAACCACTTCAAAAAACACAGCTAACAAAGCCAAGTACTGAAAAGTATGCGAGCGAGAGCAGCATCCCAGTTCCAGGCCGGGGCCCCCATCTTGTACAGTACAGTACACTCACGTCTCGCTCCCCGCACAGACCCCTCCCCAAGCGTCAACGTTACACAACCTCGTCCCCGTCCATTTCGTCCGGCCACAATCTGACTGTGCCCTCCGCGTCATCGGCGGCCACAAAACTCCGTGCCTCACACACCTCCTATCTTCGGGCCCCGAGAGGTTTCATGTCTGGGTGTTCCTGGTCGGACGCGCTAGTGAAGTTCCTGGTGCGGATGCGCTAGTGAAGGATACGAGAGACGCGCGTGTGGCAGGGATGGGCGGGTATGTGCTGCGGGATGGAATGGATGGAATAGGTGGTGACGTGGGGACGATTGGTAGGATTTGTGCTGGAGTTTTGGGGTTTTGAAGAGCTCGGTTTAAGAGGGAGGCGGTGGGGTGGTGGATGCTGGACGCTGGGAACGGAGGGCCGTGCTGATACGAGATGTGTGGTCGAGATGGTGCGTTGGGTGAAGGGGGCTTAGACGGCGCTGTGCGACTGTTGTTCACAGCCTCTTCAGGCGCTGGGACTTCCTGGGCGGAGGATCGTGCTCCTTATAAAGATTTTCTTCGTCGTTTTGACGACGGGGTACTTGTCTGATTACCATACTTTCACTTTCGATTCGCATTTGCAACGTCGAAATACGGAGATTAGCGTCTGCGATTGTTAGCAGCATGGCCGAAGAGGAGCCAAGGTCGCTGTATCCATATAGCCCGTCGAATATCGCCGCCATCGTCGGTGTCGTTGTGTTCGCTATTATCTTTGTGGTTCATGTTTTCAGACTGTTCAAGACGCGAACATGGTTCTGCATCCCGTTCATCATCGGCGCAGCTTGTGAGTTCCCTATATCCCCTATTCCATCTCGACTACTGACTCCATACCCGCAGTCGAAGTATTGGGCTACGCAGCGCGTGCAAAGGGCCACGACGATCCCGGAGCCATGGACCCCTTCATCATCCAGACACTTCTGATCCTGCTGGCTCCGATTCTGTTTGCTGCGTCTGTATACATGTTTCTCGGACGCATCGTTCGCAACACCGGTCAAGACGCGCTGTCCGTGGTTCGCCCGACGCTGCTCACGAAGATATTTGTTGGCGGCGATGTGCTTTGCTTTCTGATCCAGGGAGTAGGAGCCGGTATTCTGTCCAAAGCAAAAGAGAAGAAAGACTACGACTTGGGCAAGGCCATTATTCTTGGTGGTCTTGTCCTCCAACTCGTCATCTTTGGGCTGTTCATGGTTGTTGCGGCAGTCTTCCACGTTCGCGCGAACAAAGTGGTCCCCGGGAGGACTCCGCGAAACGCTTTCAACTGGCGCAGGTACTTGGCTATGCTGTACGCCGTCAGTCTGATCATCACCTTGCGAAACGTGTTTCGATTCGCCGAGTATGTTGGAGGAGGTGAGTCTGCTTGGAGCACCGGACTTGAGACTCGACGCTGACTTGCGGACAGAGGACGGATATCTTCTGCAGAACGAGTGGCCCATCTATGCTTTCGATGCGATCCCCATGGCCATTGTGCTCGTCATCTGCGCCGCTTGGTATGTCGGTGACATTGTTACAAAGACCTTGCCCTATGCGCAGGGTGATTCGTTTAGGATGGTGTCTGAACCTTACTCTCGCATTGCGCGATGAGGAGAAGACGGTCTCGACTCATCGTGGCATATCGTGAAAGCGGACCTTGCCAGAAGGGGGCATTTGAGGATCTCAAACGATAAGAAGCAGGAGGACATGAGCTGATTGGGGGCATCGCTCCACATTTGTCACTTAGGGTTGTGCCGCATGACACTTCGCTAGCCTTGTTGTGGGCTTCTTCTTGACTATAGAGAAGGTTTCGGTCCGCACCTGTGTTCGGACTCACGTCAAATCCCAAGGCCTCGTCGTTGGGGTATATTCTTGGCGCCGCGGCTTGGGGCTGTCGCGTGTCGTCGCGTGGTGAGAAACTTGAGAATATTCATGCGAATGCCAAACGCCTTCACACGAGCTCCATTTGTGAGGCATTTCCTTTTGTGAACTTGAGTCAGACGCAGGTACGCGCTCCCACACCGCATCTACCACACCAAGTCGGGCCGCAGCAGAAAATCTCTCAATCGTGACTGTGCCCAAATCCGGCTGCGTGAATATTCATCGGGCGCGGAGCGGAGCCAGATAAGCCTCTCAATGGAACTGTGGATATGTGTCGTTTGGGAGACAGTGGCTCTGTCAGATCGCAATCTGCTTGCAGCTTGCGTGTGCCGACGATGGGGACCATATGATGCACATGGCTTCGTGGGTCAAGCGAGGCTGCAAACCGCTCTCCATCGCTGGCAACCTATGCAAGAGACAAACGTGGACGCCGAGTTACTGTCTGGGGCGATGCTGATAAGGGACATATTTGTCGTGATGTATTGGCAAATCATGGTTGGAGTCTTGCCGAAAGCGATTCCTTTGTGTGTTCTTGGGGCGACTGATCCTTGTCGCATGTAAGTCTTGGCACTGGGTAGAGTCTCAGTCACACAGACACTTCGTCGTTCGCTATCGTTTAGAGTTAGCAACCGCTCTTTGTGCCCCTCGCAACCCGCACACTCCCATTTTCCCTCTATTCGGTACTCTGCATCTGCCATCTTGCGCGCCCTCGCCTCCCACAGCGCGTCAGTCTGGGCTCTGGCTAGTCTCGCTCGTTGATCCGCTAGCAGAGCTCCATTCCCTGCCATTCACCGGTCCGCGGGCCCACTCGTCGAGAGAAGACGCACGCCGGCGTCACTGCGGCTCCCTGTACTTACTAAGGCGTTGCCGCTTGCATGGTAGGCGCATCCCCGCCTCTGCTTGCTGGAGAGCTTTGAGATCGTCGCTATCAACGACTCCTGCTTCAGCTCCATGAGCCCAGCCTGCATCTCGTGAGCCCTTGCACACACCCGCTCACACACGCCTACCATCGCTCTGGCGCGAAGACGGGACCCCGATATCCCCCCCGTCGCCTCCTCCCCTTCCCTGGCCTGGCATAACCAGAGTCCCTCGAAGCAGATAACAACAGCGCCGACGGAGGCTCGCCTGACTACCTTTTTATCTCGCCTCTTCCGACCACCTTAACACAGCCTGCTCGCGTGGCATACCTACCTACTGAAGACAACGCTCAAGCGCATCTGATCGCGCCTGCGTCATCGCTCGCAAACATTGGGAAGGAGCGCCTAGATCCGCCTCGGTCTTGCGAATCCTAACTCCGCCGCTTCCTATCGTCTCCCGAGACCAGACACAGCTTCTTGAGATCTACATACATCTCTGACACCACCCACACCTTCGCTTGGCATCGTCCCCGCAGTATGGGCAACCAGCCGTCCAGCAACAAGAAGGAAAAGGGCGAGAAGGGCGGTGCCGATGGCGTGCCTCTTGGGCGTGAGTACTACCGCTCTTTCGAGAGATCGGACACCAAAGACTCGACTCGCTCGCTTCGCAATTCTCTCAAAAACAAGATCCCCGGCACCGCCAAGACCGACAGCCCGCGGAACTCGGTCGCTAACTTGAGCGATGCGAACGGAAAGCCTGACAAGTCGGACGCGGCTTCCACCAAGTCAGCCAAAAGCAATGGTGGCAGAGGATCGCGAAGAGGCTCCGTCGCCTCCGCATCCGCCCCAGCTCCAAGCGCTCCAGCGACCGAGAAAACGACCATCGAGCTGACATCACCAGATGAGCTACAACCACCGCCCTCGCCCGTACAAGGTGCCACCCTCGGCACGGGACACGAAGGTGTGAGCAAGGCACAAGAGACAGGCGAAGTCGACCACGTCTCAGATGCTCCGCCAACTGGTGTTGCGCAGCCACTGGCCTCGGCGCAGCCTGGGGAGTCCATCCTGCAGAAAAAAGACCAACCAATTCCAAGGGTACCCGAGCCACCCGCAGCAAACGACGGTGCAGGCTCGCCAATGGAGATCAGCGCGCTCAAGTCCATGGATCTAGACGACATGATACAACGACTGCTCGATGCCGCATATGCCGGCAAGGTCACAAAGACGGTCAGCTTGAAGAATGCAGAGATCTTTGCAATCTGCTCGGCTGCTCGCGAGGTTTTCCTGAGTCAGCCAGCACTGCTTGAGCTGTCAGCGCCAGTCAAGATTGTCGGCGATATTCACGGACAATATACCGACTTGATCCGCATGTTCGAAATGTGCGGATTTCCACCCAACTCGAACTACCTGTTCCTCGGCGACTACGTGGATCGCGGCAAACAGAGTCTGGAAACGATTCTCCTCCTCCTATGCTACAAGCTCAAATTCCCCGAGAACTTCTTCCTCCTCCGCGGCAACCACGAATGCGCAAACGTGACGCGAGTATACGGCTTCTACGACGAGTGCAAGAGACGATGCAACATCAAGGTCTGGAAAGCCTTTGTCGACACATTTAACACTTTGCCCATTGCGGCTATCGTCGCACAGAAGATATTCTGCGTTCATGGAGGCCTGTCACCAAGCTTGTCGCACATGGACGATATTCGACAGATCGCGCGACCCACCGACGTACCCGACTATGGGCTGCTGAATGATCTGCTGTGGAGCGATCCGGCGGACATGGAGAACGATTGGGAGTCAAACGAAAGAGGTGTGAGCTATTGCTTCGGTAAAAAGGTCATTATGGAATTTCTGCAGCGGCACGATTTCGATCTCGTTTGCAGAGCACACATGGTCGTCGAGGACGGTTACGAGTTCTTCAATGACAGAATATTGGTGACGGTTTTCTCGGCGCCAAATGTATGTCTTGAACATCTCGCAGAGGAGTCGCCATTGCTGACCAGCCATAGTATTGCGGCGAGTTCGACAATTGGGGCGCCGTCATGTCCGTCTCTGGGGAGTTACTCTGCAGTTTCGAGCTCCTCAAGCCCCTAGATTCCAGTGCATTGAAGAGTCATATCAAGAAGAGTAGGAACAAGCGACAGAGCATGCTCAACTCACCAGTACGTCTTGCATGTGATGGTTCACCAGGCGCGCTGCGTCATGGAAGCCATTGATAGTATATTTTGCTCCCATACTGACTTTGCCTTCAGCCGGCCCACTACGCTCCTCAAAGTTACTAACGGTCTGCTCTTTGTAGGACACTGACATAAATGCCTCTCCCGGATCTCCAATCATTAGCCGGGACGCATTCAACCGAGACCAAGGCTACCTAGGATTGGTCGATAGATCCAAAGGCATGGACGAGCCTGATAAGAGTCGACTATCTGAAAGGCTTAGGCGTGTGCGTAGGAAGCCTGGAGTGGATCAACTTGGCGCACAAGCCGACGGTTCTGCACCACCACCATCACGGAGAAGCGGCCACACAAGATCGCAGACATGGAGCGAGCCTAAAAATGCGGCCAGCAATGACTGCGCAAAGATGCTGCTTCAGAGCATACAACAACTGGATTTGGAGAATTCGAGAAGACGACAGCGGACACTCGAAGAGCAGCAGACGATATGGGAAGCGACCTTGCCAAAGCCACTTCAGGTCTACTTCAGTAACCATCCGCTCGAACAAGCTTGACATGTCGTTTTCTAGTTGCTATCACTGCGAACAGGATGTATCGATACTCGGAGCTCCGGATTTGGTATCGGTTTGTGTCGTCCCATTGTTTTCGCGTGTATCCCCGCTCTTTTCTTCTTCCGGATTATTCTGCATTTTCTCGTTTCATGCTGGCTTTACAACACCACGTCGGCGTGGGCGTCCAGTGGAGTGCAAATCGTCTATTCGCTGGTTTCTGGTTTCATGTTTCGAACTCTTCCAATATTATTGGTACGACATGTATAGCATGATGACGGGTATATTGTCTTTCGTATGATACTGTACGCAACTTATTAGGTATTTGGCAACGGCCTTGGTATCAGTGCAAAGATTGTTGGTAGCGCATAATCGGACACATAATACTTGCCTGTCACTCAGACTTGTTTCCGCTTCCCCTGCTCAACGACCAGTACTGTCTTGATGGTAGAGTCATATACCGAAGTCCTATTGCGCCCAGGCAAGGAACAGCCGAACGCGCGAGAGAAACACTGACGGTCACACGACGCAGGGCCCCGTGCTATCGCATGAATTGCACGCCATCATCTGGTGCCTTCGTCAGGCTGTGGGGTGCATTGTTAATATGGCTATTTCATCTATTCCATGGGAGCGTTAACCGGCAGAAGGGATCGGCGGAGCTCAGACCGAGGATCTGATGCATGGCTGGCACACACGCTTGCCTTGGAGTTGGGACGGCTCTGTGCGCGACGACGATGGATTGAAATTGAAAGAAGCGACGTTTGATCTTTTTTCAGATGCTGATGCATCCAGGTCGAATGACCCCGGATTTACGCTCCGCAGGCCCGCTAGCACGCGTTCGGCTGCGGAGACAGGCACGCCGTTCCAACGCGCGACAACATCCCGGCTCGTGTTTCTCGATACCCGACTTGCACCCTGTCCGCCACTGTGTTGCTTTTGACACCGTTCGAGCGCCCCGCGTTTTGCGAGCTTCTGGAAGCCGGCGGGTTGGATGCACGGCGGCGTGACCGATACTGCTGACGATGAATTGTTCCGTCCACTGGCTGTGAGTTGTAGGACACGAGCTGGATGCGCACCCTGTTCCATCCCATCCCATCCCATCATGCACTGGCAAAACCGAACGAACCGAGAAATGATGGGTGGCCTTGCGCGCCACAACACATCCTACATGCGGAACTGAAGCTCGAAGATCGGTGACGAGGTTGGCAGTGTGCGCAATGCAGCAGAGCAGACCACCATGCGGCGCAGCCAATGCCATTTCCATGTCCATCTAAGAACGCCATCCATCCATCACGACGACGAATTCACAGCGCATAAAAAAGGACCACGGGACGCTCAGACCACCACCCGCAAGTTCACTGCCGGAAACGATCACCAATGGCTGGTCCGCGCCACTGCTAGCCGAGCATGCATGTTGTTTCTAAATACCCGGTCATCCTCAATCCCTGGACCGCTCGAGTGGTTGGCTGATCTTGCTGATGCCCTGGCCGCTGTTGTCATATACCCGTGTGCTTAGCTTACTAGGATTTAAATTCGCTGTTTCTGTTCGAGAGGACGATCTGGATGCTCACTTTGCGCGCGGTGGATTATATGACTGCCTGCTGCCGGATTCCTGGCTCCTGGTTGCAATCAACGCCCATCCTGTCCGCTGACACTGGGGCAATGCGTGCAGTACTGTCGGATCTTGAGGTTTCTGGCCTTTTGTCTCGTCGACTACTGCAAGATTGAGAATCGCCTTGGTTGAACAGGGCCACAGAATGGACAAAAGAGACATTCACACGAGCCATACGAGGCGGAGTAGCGTCCAGACGGCAGACATTAGACAGGTGCAGAATGTTGCGCTTGCGGATGCGACGGCCAAGGCTGGCGTGTCGCCGTGGACGAAGGCCATGTTCAAGGTCGGTAGATGCATGCCTTCCTCACACAGTACACCCGTCGTTGACATTGAACCAAGCTGTATCTCTGCCTCTTCATCGCAACACTAAACTCGTGCATCAACGGCTACGATGGTTCGCTCATGGGCGCCATCAACGACTACGACCAATACCGCTCCTACTTCGGCTTCGACCGCGACGTCGGCACGCCAGCTACCGGCATCGTGTACGCCATCTACACCATCGGCAATCTAGCTGGATCGTTTGTCGCGGGCCCAGCGACGGATTTCAGAGGAAGGAAGTGGGGCATGTTCATCGGTTGCAGCATCATCATGGTCGGCGCATGCGTGCAGGCAACTTGCACCAACCTCGGCGGCTTCATGGGCGGTCGATTTGTTTTGGGCTTTGGCGTCGCCATCACATCGACCGCTGGACCTGCCTATGTTAGCGAGATGGCACATCCCGTCTATCGAGGTGTTTGCACCGGTGTGTTCAACACATTTTGGTACGTCGGCGGTATCCCGGGCAGTTTCGTGCCGTATGGGACGAACAGCATCGAAGGCACGCAGTCGTGGCGGATTCCGGTCTGGCTGCAGATGGTCTTTGCGGGTGTCGTGTTGGTGTGCTCGCCGTTCCTGCCGGAGACGCCGAGGTGGTTGATCGCAAACGATCGGCATGAAGAGGCGCTCGATACTATGGCCAGGTTCCATGGCGAGGGCAGCAGACACAGTCCGATTGTGATGCTCGAGTACAAAGAGATGGTGGAGGACATTTCCGTCACTGGTTCGGATAAGCGGTGGTGGGACTACAGGGTATGTGGACATCTTCTCTCCCCCAATCTTGTCTGCAGTCATGAGCCCAGGGATCTGGGGATGAAGTTGGAACGCACCCTGACCAAGCATCCGTGCGACTTCACCGCTACCCCCAGCCGCTGATAGTTGATAGGAGCTCTACAACTCCCGCGAAGCCCGCTACCGCACCATGCTCGTCCTCGCCATGGCCTTCTTCGGCCAATGGTCCGGCAACGGCCTCGTATCCTACTACTACCCCACCCTCCTCCGCGGCGCCGGCATAACCGACCGCAGCACGCGTCTCCTCTACAACGGCATCCAAAACGTCATTTCCTTTGCCGGCGCCATCTTCGGCGCCGTGTACACGGACAAATGGGGCCGGCGGCCTCAACTCCTCGTCTCAACTGCCTGTCTCGTCGTCATCTTCGCAATCGTGTGCGGCCTCGTGGCTACGAATCTGCAGAAAGATGCCCAGGGACGGTATGTGTATGATGAGAGCAAGACGCCGCTGATCAAGCGGCCGGGCCAGGCGAAAGCGGTGATTGCGTTTATTCTGATCTTTGGGTTCATTTACAGCACGGGGTATACGCCGTTGCAGCAGTTGTACCCTGTGGAGTGTCTGAGGTACGAGAGTCGGGCTAAAGGAATGGTACGATGCTCCCTCCGCTTTTCGAAATATCAAAAGGGGCTGTTTTGCTGACCATCGTCTTGCCACAGGCTTTTTACAATTTCTGGGTCAACATTGCAAACTTCTACAATACCTTTGTCACGGGCATTGCGTACACAGGCGCAGGATGGAAGGTATATCCCCTCCCCCGTCCCTTTTATCCCTTCACACACATCCAAAATGCCAATGACTAACATCCCGCCAGTACTACTTCCTCTTCATCTTCTGGGACATCTTCGAGTTCATCATCATCTACTTCTTCTTCGTCGAGACGCGGCGCCGCACGCTCGAAGAAATCAGCGAGATCTTCAAGTCGCGCAAACCAGTCAAGGCCTCGTTGTCCAAGACGCGCATCATTATGCATGGCAATCGCGGCGTCACGGAGATGCTGGATAAGGAGGAAGGGGCGGGATTCGAGGAGGGTGTGGGGGGCGCGATGGGGAGGGAGAGGGCGAGGGGCAGGTTTGAGATGGTGGGGTTTGGGAATGGTGGGGTGATGCGATGAGGTTGATAGTGTGGATGGGCATGAATTCTAGTATGGTGAAGCCCTGCGCGTTTGTCTCCCTAGAATCATGCCACCCAGATATAGCATGCGACCAGTGATTGTATAACCACACCAGAAGCTGCGTAAAGACGCAACCAAGTGAAAACACATCAGTGGATCGGTTTCGTTTTCCCTGGTGAATGACTGCGGGCGCGCAGTACATCTTTGTATGCCCAAATGACGGTCCTTCTGTTGTGCTATTCCCCTCGCCTATGAAAGCATGACTTGAACCAAAGTCAGTGAAGAAGATCTCCTCCCCCTTCACTAGCATGTTGCGGGGCTTGATATTCTTGTGTCGCACGCCCTTGAAACGTATAAACGCAAGGGCGTTAGATATGCAGATCAACCATTTCCAGACCATGCTGTCCTTGTCGTGCTGATAGTCCTGCTCCAAAAATGCTGCGAGATCGCAATCGGATGCCCCTCTACATTCACCCGTGATGCTCCTCATCTCAACCCCATGCTCTCAAACATCTATGGCTCTCCGAAACGCAAGTCTCACGGTAGGCTCATTCACGGCAAGCATATTCCAATGGACAATAAACAACACTCAATTAAGATTGGTCAGGCATATCAAGCATACCGAAAACCTCGCCAGCTGCTCGGTCCAGCACCCGCTGACTGATCCGGGATCTCCGTGCTGGGCAACGGAAGATCCCTACTCGACTCGCAAATGTACGAGGGAGTTGGCGGCAGGAGACCCTGCGCTCCAACGTGAGAGCCATGCTCCAGATCCCGCGATAACACGCTACCGTCTCGCTGAGACACTGGCTCGAACACTTCCAGGGTTTCAACCCGTTGTTCCAGTTGCCTTTGACGATCGGCCCAATCGTCGATATTGTGGCCATGAGGGCCAGTCTTGTCGTAGCGCCGCAGTTCGTCCATAATGGACTTGGTTTCTGCCAGCTGCTCTAGCATTTTTGCTTTTTGAGCGCGTTTCTCGGCAACAACACGATCGTTGATGACTCGCGTTTTTTGCCGTAATTCTTGGATTTCACTAGCCGCATCGCTAATCCGCTGCCTGCGCTTGTCGGGATATGCTTCGATGCGATAGTACTCGCTTGTCACATTGTCCTCGAACGGCGTGTGCTTTCTACGGAAATGATCCCATTGAAGCTGAAGGGCCATGGCTTCTTCGAAACTCCGATCCTTCGGTGCGGCGCTCGCCACGTTGATGCCCGGTGGGTGGATTCCGAATCCAGTGCCGTCGGCGTACCATGCGGCCCCCAGGAGGGTCAGAAGTACCTCCCCCGCGGGCACTTCGTCGAACTCCGCACAGTAGCAGAGGACAACATCCTCGAAGCCCCATATGGCATCCGAGTCGGCATGCACAGCCTTGCACACTGCCAGAAAGAGGTGCATGAACCAGCTTGTCTGTCCATCCGGACTTCGATGTTGCTCCATCCGCTTGGAGAAGACCAGTGCATAACCAATGTAGTAGAGCATTCGGAAGTATTCGTGCGGTACAACACCCTCCATTTGTTTCTCGCACTCGCGACAGAATATCTCGACGATAGCCCGTCTCTGGTGCCACTCGGGTGAGAGATTCCTGACCCCAAAGAAATGTCTCCGTCCAAGACGAATACTTCGGTCGGTATTGCCATTGCGTAGTGCTTTATCGTCGACGGCTTTGACCAGGTCACACTCCTCGTCCGTCAAGTCGGTCTTGATATACAACCGCAAACGGTGAAGCACCGCGCGCATTTGCGCATTCGTCAAGGACTGACCTGTTGTTATGTCGCAGAACATGCGCGCGTAAATGACGGGTGCTTCAGTGCGACTATTGTCGTCCCATTTCTGCTGTTGCCGTAGGTCTCGAGATTCGGTAAGACGTTGGCCGTGTAGTAGCTGCATTAGGAGTGCACTCGATATGCTGCACAATAGCGGCACGGCGATCGCTCGCCATTTTGTTTCACCCATGCGGGCTGCGATGGTCCATTGTCGTTTTCCCGCCTGCCGGAAGGCCAGCGCGCTCAGAACGGTGAGGCCATCGTCGGCGTATTTGAGATAGTCGAAAATTTCTCTCGGTTCGTCGCCAGTTCCCTCCTGGGCCGCTGTGAGCAGCTCTGAAGTATACGTGAACGCCTCGAAAGGCTCTGGTGCCGTGCTTCGACGAGTTCTTGCTGTCCGCGAAGGCTTGGTCGCCCACCTTGGGCTGTTGCTGCTTTGGACGACCGCCTTGGCCTTTCCCATGCGGGCTGATGCGAGTCGCCGAGTGTGCTCTGACGGATCCCTGTATAGACTGTCGGTTTCTGCCTGGCCGTGTTCGTCCTCGTGTGACGAAAGGCAACTCATCGTCAGCAAATACCGGCGATTGGTGCTCATGCTCTTGCATAGACGGTTGCGAACCAGCTGGGGAAGGAGATGATCCACTCGAAGACGGTGTCTCGGCCTGGTCGGCCATAGGTGCACTGCGCCCCTCTGGGGCAAACTGTGCTTGCACCGGATTCTCCGAGGACAGCGCATTCTTTCCGTTGTCCTGGGCTATTGAGGTGCTGTCAGCACTCAGCCGCTTCTGGGGCGGTGCCATAGTAGGCAGAAGCTGAGGTTGGAGAGATGGTGAGTGTCGCGGGGAAACGCACCTTCGCATCGTGCCTTCCCTGCACGACTGTCTTGACCCTTTTGAAGGAGCTAGCGTCATGACCAAAACGAAATTGAGAAGCGACTTTGAGGAGCATTGTTTTTATATCTACCTATGTTCTGAACTTGGTTCAGCCAGAGCGCCTGGGCCTTCAGGACCTTGTCTCCGGCCAGAGCAGGCATTCGCTCAGTGGGAAAGCACATACTGCAAACCGAGTCTCGACGTCGTCCTGCTAGCGAAACAGGTCAAGGCCGCCCGTGACAAACACCACCAGGAATATACCGGGAAGATCGCTGACCTGGTGCGCCGGGAAGAGACCATCAAGTTGCGCGAGGACTTTGCGGCCGACAAGCAATCGAGGATGTCCAGGGGGCTCCAAGAGGATCGCCACAACCTCTCTGAGGAGCAGCGCGTTTGGCGCCTCGCTCAGGCGCAGAAGCTGAGGGGCGTGGAGTTGAGGCCTGTGCAAAGGATCTGGCAAGAGCAAGAAGAGCAGAAAGTCCGAACGTGGATCTGGGATGAAGCAAGGAGCGATGGGTACGTCGCAGCTCATCAGGATATGAACGTCGAAAACGCTGCCAAATGCGCGCAATCAAGACAGGAATGCATTAGCGAGGGTTATCAGACTGGTTACCGCAAGGAACAGGAGGTGGGTCGAAGAGAAGCGTGGACAGATTTCCGGGCCAACCTGGATCAGGCAAGAGCAAAAGGTCTTGCCGAAGCCAACGAAAGGGAAGCAGAAGAAGTTGAAGAGATCTACAATAGGGGATATGCAGCCGGAATAAGCGAGGGTGACCGACAAGGGCGTGCCAAAGGCTTTGAGGGGTCAGAGATCAGCCGTGAAGAAACCTTCTTCAGACCTTTTCACTGGGCCGTCCGTATTATACCTACTTGGGCCGCTGACGATCGTCGGGAAGTGCTGAATCACGATGGAACAGCGGATGTAACATGCCTACTGGTGGGGTAGACGTGCTGCCAAGTTCATCCGAACGCAGGGCCTGTGAGTTGTCAGCCATTTGTCTTTCATCTAGACCCTGACTGACATGACAGACTGTCGGACCCAGTGTCACCATGGTTTGGTGCCGATAAGAGAAAAATTCATCACCTGTTCATAGGCAAGGCTAAAAAAAGCCAACACCTCGACACTCCTATGGTAGTGGCATCTGGGACGGCATTTTTAGAAACGATAACCCAAAACTTCCCAGTCCAGACTGGTCCCCGATAAGGGACCAGATCTAGAGAGGCCTCGACTAAGGTCAAAGCAGCCATAGTCCAATTGAAACGAGGAGGTAGGCACTCACGGATTGCTTTGCTTTGGCCACCGCAAGTAGTCTTATCATAGCTTCGTAGCCCTCAACTTCGTACTATCCACCCTCTTCCCCTCATCGTCCTGCTCCGCGACCCTCAGATCCGGAAACTCTTGCGGCATAATCCTCCTCGGCTTCGCACCCTTGACCAGATTATACTTCTCAAAATCCGTGACGCCCTTTTTCCTCAAGAAGTCCTCGTCCAGCTCCAAACACCCATTCACCTCCTCCACTTTACTCCGCAACATGGCTAGTATTGCATCCGAGTAAATCTCCGGCTTCCGCAGATCCTTCTTGTCCTCAGCCCCCACCGTCTGTGTAGCAGCAGACTCGATCGCCGTCGCGGGCCAGATGCTCGTGATGGCCATGTCTGTCTTGCCCTCTCGCTCAAAGTCCATTGCCAGGCCTTTGGTCAAGACGGACATGCCTACCTTTCCCATTGCGTATGCCGTCTTGCCCCGGAAGAACCGCGAGTATATCGGTGGGCTGACGACGATGATGCGGCCTTTCCACCCTTGCTCTTTAAATACAGGCAAACATGCCTGAACCGCGCCGTATAGCCCCTCGACGTTGACTTGCTGCATCAGCTGGAAGCGCTTGAACGGCGTCTTTTCGACGCTGGACCACCATATTGCGCCGGAATTGTAGATCAAAACATCGATGCGGCCGTAGGTGTCGATGGTGCGGGAGACGAGGGACTGGATTGAGGGGAAGGACCGTGTGTCGACGGGGATGGCGGTTGCAGTGCCGCCAGAGGACCGGATTTCGCGCTCCACGGTGGAAATGGTGGACTGCTGCGAGTTGGGATCGGGCGGGAAGGGGTGCGCTTTGGAGGCATCGGAGGTAGATTTAGCTGCTACGACGACTGAAGGGAGTTAGCGATTGCTGCATTGGGCTTGAGGAAGGCGGTCTTGCCTGCGTAGCCTTCCTTTGCGAGATCAATTGCAACTTGTCGGCCAATGCCTCTGGAGGCTCCAATGATGAGAGCAACTGCCTTCTGAGACGGTGCCATGCTGAGCGTGTGTCAAGCGTGAGCTCTCAATTGCGGTTTACAGCCGTGGACGGTGTGGTACAGATCAAATGACAGCTTCAACCTCTTCAGTCTCCGGAAAGCGGCAACCGGAAGTCCATATCGCCCAATTTAAGCCTTCTCGGCTTTCTGCGGGGAATCTGGGGTACGCGCGTAGCAAGCTGGAGGTGTGGTGGTGATTACTGATAGCAAGCTCCAACACCTCCTCACGAACCTCGGCTGCCAAGGCTGCCATACCGAGCGCGACCACGCAGGCGTGCAACAGTTTGAGCTACCCTGGACAGCATAAGAGGACTCAAGTCTCAAGCAAGGTGATTTCTCATCATTTGCGGGACGAAGCATCGCGAATATGTCGGGCAAAATTACGTGCTATTTGGATTGTGGTACGTTGCTGCGTCTGAACCTTGAAGCATGTGAAGTAGCTGATTGGAGGCAGTATCGCCCTACTCATACTTCGCTCTACTGCACCTTGAACGGAATCGAGAAGTGTTGAATGCACATAACGTGGATATAGAGTGAGTCATTGCAGATCTCACCGTTTCGGAGAGCATCAACATGATACAAACCCGTCCATTGGCGTGAATCCCCTGGTAGCAGCACCATCACTGACGAAGAGCAGTATAGTTCCCGTCTTCTTGGGCGGCATCAATGTTGGCAGCGGTACGTCGTCCATCTCCCCAGCACGGCTGGGTCGGGATATTCTCCGTGGAAACAACATCCCGCCTCCCCCACACTGCCAGTAGCCACGTTCTGACAACCGCAGGCAACAAGCCGCCGTGGACGCTTCCTGCGAAAGCAGCTTACAGTAAATACGACAGTGCACGCGCGAAGAAGTACTTTGGTGTGCCCAACATTAAGACCCCGGACTTCTTTCCTATCTTGTCGCTCTTGCCTCAACGAGCATTGGTGTACGTGAAAGAAGCGCATCCGCAAGCCTTCATTCAAGTCTTCTATGACCTATTCCAAGAGATGTGGGAGAACGGCGTAGATGTCAGCAAGCCCGACTTGCTCAGCCGAGTACTGTCGAAGCGCTTTCCAGAGGCGGACGTCAAAGCCATCCTCGAGAAAGCAAACAGTGCGCCGTACAAGCAGCGCCTGAATGACAACACCAAAGAGGCCCTCGACCGAGGAGCGTTTGGCTGCCCCTGGTTTTTCGTGCGCAACTCGACAGGAGAAGAGGAACCCTTTTTTGGAAGTGACAGGTACGTGTTACCCGCCTCCACAATCTTGCTTTGGCAGGAGACCTGCGTTCAGTATAGTGCCCGCCACCGACGGGAAGGTGTTTGAGACGGCACGCGAACGCTGAAACGCGACGAATGAACGAACAGTACTTCGTGTGTGGGGCGCTGACCCGGCCATGTAGGTTCCATTACATGTGGGAGTATCTGAGCCTTCCGTGGCAGGACATTGAGCTGCAGGCCCCGGGGCAAGCCAAGGCGAAGATCTAATGGTGATGCGACGTGCGCAGGCAGCGTGCATAGTCGAGGCGTGGGGCGGAGAGGCGGCCGTTCCTTCGCGCCAGGCCACGGACTCTCCGACTCTAAGCGTAGAACTAGACACAGTTGCATCAGTATCAATGTCTCGACTCATACGAACCCTTCTCGTGATGTCTTACTGTTGTCTCCGCTCACATTTTCCGAGTATGCAATCCCATATCGCACCGGCCGTCATCCTCGCACGTAGTCTGCATGCTACACAGTAGCCGGTTTGTGCGACCACAGACAAAATGTGGATCGTGTCGCCACCGGCACGGTTAGCAACTGCCCTTCATGCACGCAATATATGCTCCGCGACCTCTAGCGACCTGTCAAATCGACGCCATCAGCCACCCGAGTGAAAGGCCAGGCGAGCCATGCTTGTATCCCACACATTCTGCGTAACTGCGGCCATGCTGCGTGCAGATGAACGCGTGCAACGTGCCGAATCGTTCTGACTGGAAAGCAAGCACGGAAAGTGAGAGACTGACTCACGTGCGCTGTTCAGTGTGTTGAAGATACAGCACTGAGAAGTTGCATGGGCCAAAGATCGTAGCAACGTGCAAGCTTCCCCGCCTCCACTGTCGTTTCGATATTTGGGACGTGTCAGTGCCGTGTTGGAGTCCCCAAGATTCTTGCGTGGTTAGCGAAGTTGACAAACCGATTGCTCTCAAAAGGCGAAGCGAGCTTGGCATCTGCCCACTACCTGTGATCGTGGAGTACCGATGAGGCTCCCTCATCCTGGAGAAGATCGATGCAGCGAAGTAACGGGAGTTCGGACGCCACGGCTTGCTACAAAATTCTCCTAGTGGCCATGTGGGATAGGATGCCTGCTGCCAAGGTATTCATGCACGTAGCCGTTCGAACCATGCACGATCGGCCAAACGAGACGACAAAGATCTTTCGGCCAGCTCAGCTAGCACCAGAAGAGCAAGCACTTTCAGCAGGCACGCCTTTTCTCACTTTGATAGGGTGCTGCCTGCACTATATCTTCACGTGGCCCGCAAGGCCGAGCAATTGTGCTGCTAGCCACGTTGGAAACTCCGGAGTCATCGTCACTACGCCGCTGGTCATCGACGGATATGATGCTTGCCAGGATGATGATGGGTAGTCAGCTTCCCCAGCTAATTCGAGCCGACCGAGATGAACTTCCCACTGCCACCCGTGTCGGTTCCAGAGCCGCTGCATTTTGGAGAATGGTCGCAGTGGGACTATCCGAAAGCTCAGACCGGTACCATAGAACGTAGATATTGGGCTTCAGACGCAGGGCACTGCTCTGAGAAGCCGCGGGAACTGTCTTAGATTTAAGCCAGCAGCGTCCGCTCCTCTCACCTACCACATACTAGATGTGATTGGATCGCTCGATCGTGGCTTTGGCTTCCCTATTACATTTTGTCTTGCTGTTCAATTGTCTAACTGTCAGCTGTGCGTTTTCCATCAACGTGCCCAAGGAACTCGTTGCACGAGTCACGGCGCTGATATCCCATTAGTGTGTTTGTGCGTGTTCATGCGGTAATTGTCTGCTTCTTGGGCGCCCCTAGTTATTCCGCACTCTCGTGGCATTCTGGTATGTCATCTTCACATACTGTTACCATATTAGCGCGCTGATGATGCATATCGAGCAGGTACTTCGCGTGGACTCACCGTTGCGATATTATATAGATAGCACCCACAGCCTCAATATCTCCACACTTCTGGTCCATTCGAGAAGCTCAACGATATCGAATTGCGGGTTCAGACCGTCGGCATCCCGAGGAGCCAATAACTTTATTTACTGCGTGTTGGTTGGAGTTCCGCATCTTTACCGCCGGTGTGTGAAGAGCGGTCACTGAGCTCAGCGAATGGTAGAGGTCCCGTGAATGGTTCACGTATCTGTCTCCACACCCGCAGCACCCCGCTATCGTCATTCACGTCATATTTCCTTTGAATTGGCCTGCCTTGTCGATATTCACATAGACTTGGTCGAGGCGCTGTTGTAAGATTAGCAGGGCTCGTGACTTGTATAAGGTGCGCATGCCGCGCGCAAAACCATGGCTCAAGCACGCCAATTTCACCGTCAACAGAGCTTGATCGACTTCAACCCTTACGACCAGCACTTTCAATACCAGCAATTCGCATCCGACACCTCATCAGGAGCCGCGCCATCCTCCCGCCAACTCAGCTACGTCCTGCAAGCTCAAGCAATGGCGCAGCCCCTCCTTGTAGGTATTGTCGCCATCTTGAACAGAGCATGAACTGACGTTGGCCGCGCAGCAACAGTACAGCCCAGAGACTCATTCGCACAGCCAGCAATGGCAGTCGCAGCAGCGGCAGGCTTTCCTGCAGGATCTCAAACCAGCCACAGGTGCACGACCCGCATACGCCCCGAGCAACGTAGAGTACACACAGGCAGGTCTCTGGGAAGGAGCGATGTTCAACCGCAACTACAATTTGCATAGCGGTCTGTGCATGGCGCCGTATGCAATGGCGGGCTCCGAGGGTGCGGTGGGTGCCAATGGCAGTCTCATGTACCCAGACGCTGCGTCGCAAGGTGTGGGCGAGAAAGCCGCCGTGCAGTATAGCGGTCTGTCGCCGTGGACTCTTCAGCGCTCGAACGAGTTACCCAGTGGCCTGAGTGTGACCGGATCGGACCCAGAATCGATGAGCTCACTCTCGCCGAAGAGCTATACCAGCGAGACCGTAGCCTCCGATATCCTGCCCTTCACTCCCGACACCTCGAACGACGGAGCTTCTTCGTCCCGTAGCTGGGCGCGCTACAACACCTCCATTTATCCGGCCATCAAGGCATCTTCACCCGAGTATCCAGTCGCAATGGAAGATATCCCCGTTGCTTGTGGCTCGCGCCCGGCGCCGATCAATCCAGGTACCGCGGGTCCTTCAACGAGCGCCGGAGCCAACCTCAACTTTCAAGGGTTGCCTTCACCGTACGACAATGCTAGTCAGTTCGACTCAGACTTCTCGTACTCCCAGAAGAGCAGCCCCAGCGATACGCCTATGTATCCTCATGGCATGCCCTATAGCCAAGCGGTCGCGCCTCTCAACAGCCTTCCTGGTGCATACCGAGCACATAACAGACCACCCCATGCAGTAGCGGCATTGAGTGGCACTGGCGCAAACGCTTCTGTGCGAGGGCACTTCCAGGTTCCTCGACATATGGACGCGCAGGCTCAGCGCAGAGCTGACGACGACATACTTCTTGAGGGAAAGCGAAACGGTCTGACCTACAAGGAGATCCGCAAGAAGATGACCGTGAAGTGTGCAGAGTCCACGCTGCGAGGTCGATATAGGTCCTTGACCAAGGCAAGGAAGGACCGCGTGCGAAAGCCGACGTGGACAGCGAATGATGTGAGCGATTGAGGTTCCTCGAGTTGCATTAGTACTGACGCATATCAAGATTCGGCTCATGAACCAATATGTTCAGGAAGAGCTCGATCGCATCGACGCGCACCAACATCATGGACTTGCCCACGACCAGCGTCTAACCAAAGTTCCCTGGAAGAAGGTCGCTGACAAGATTCACGCAAATGGCGGCACCTACCATTTCGGGAATTCCACATGTAAGCGGAAGTACATGGAGCTGCACCCTAGTCCTTGAGGAACCCTTTGCTGCAAGTCGGCCTGTCAAGAGTCGGCGAACTGATTGAGCTTGGCACAAGTGCTCAATGCCATCGGAGTGGCGTTGCGTAGTTGAACATCGCCACCAGCGATCTGGCGGCCTGGTTCTGCCTAGACCTGATCCACGAGTTTGTGGAGGGCACTGGACCTTCAGGACCCTTTGGGAGGTATTGTCCACTCATCCATTCTGCTTCCGGAGTTTTGCGTCTTGCTCTGATACTCTTGTGTTATCATTTTGTCCCGTAATGTGCGCGTTGGAAATATTGTCTGCTGGTTCTGTTGCCAGGACACAAGGAACTTAGATAGGTGTCGCTGCAAGGCACGGCGGCATACTGCGTATCACTCTGGGAGGTCTTTTGGGCGAGTCTGCTGTTAGATATTGAGATATCTCAAGGCATTGGGTACACGAAATAAAGAAGCATGCGAGAGTGATGAAGTGAAGAGCGATGAGGAGTGACACCAATTTAGCTCAGGGATCGTCTGTGCACGTGCACGCTATCTTTCCGGAGCAGGAGCTCCTGACGATCCCACTTGCCTTCCATGCCATTACCCTGTCCTACCCCATGAGAATGCTCCTCGGTCTCTCTGAAACTCTCCCGAGCTTGGTGGAGGCCAAGTTCAAGACTGCAAAGGCGACATCGAGCCTGCTCTTCTCGCTAACTGAGGTAGCCGTCATTCGCACCTCTTCAGGCATTCCGGTGCGCGTTCCGAGATGGCCATGACCTCACCTTTCTAATAGGCATGATAGTTCCAGCTACGTTATTGTCCAACACTTGCGAAGAAGCCCATATCGAAGCAGGACAGTGCACCCAAGAGGAGAATTGATCCTTTTGAGAATCCACCGTCTGCACTCCACATTACCGATATTCCAACCACCAAGCCAAGC
>TARA_R110002003_G_scaffold126_26_pt1 | contig 43187 bp, 45 predicted proteins | sample TARA_R110002003 | Tara Oceans TARA_R110002003 (sample SAMEA4396441) | marine metagenome | biome: Westerlies Biome; feature: [SRF] surface water layer (ENVO:00010504); material: water (ENVO:00002006), including particulate matter (ENVO:01000060) such as... | depth 5 m | reverse complement strand
GCGGATGTGGTGGATCTCTTACAGTGAGTTGACTGGCTGTGTTTCCGTCTTGTATTAATTCCTCCAGTTCATGGCTTGATCGGCTACCTTTCGTCCTTCTATTCGGCATTGCGACCTCTGCGGAAAGCTTCGAAGATCGACTGTCCGGCCAGTCCTTAAGGTGTCTCGAGGGCGAGAAGTTCGATGTCACTCAGTCCGATGACATTATTGAGAAGTTGTTCAGCGCCACGGTAGTCAGCACCGATGCGCGGTTGCACATTGGACCAAACCTCTGTCGCCGGATGCTCGACCGTCAAAAGGACCATGTGCAGAATGTCCAAGACTTCTGTGATGGTCTGAAGTACGCTTACATGTCCCATTTCTATGCGAGTATACCCAGCCTCCTTCTCCAAGGCCGCGTAGAACTCGAAAACTTGTCTGCAGAAGCTTTCGAGGCTGTGCGTGCTCTGCCATCCTTCCGCCGATTAGTGGAGGACACACTGGAGGACGGACAAGCACAGAATGTCCGCAAACTGCTGGAGTCGGACGAGTATCTTCTTCGCACAATCAGGGACAGTTACGAGCTCAGCCAGCAAGCATTGTCAAGGGTAAGCTATGCTGCGCAAGTGCTATTCGGGGTCCGTGTATCGCTTCAGATGACTCCAAATGTCAAACTCTCCTCGATCTGGATTCGAGCGGCATCAGGAGACATGGCTGGTTCTCCACTGCTCCGCGAAACGATGCTCTCCATCAAGAAGATGCCGTCCGATAATTTCGTGGAACTGCTGGAAGCTATCAAAGATCTCGAAGGAGATCACTTCTTGATTGGCTCGCATGCTCTCCAGCAGGAATTGAAAAGCTTGGTCGACAAAAACGATACGTCCACACCTCTTCGTACACAGCACGATGTCCGCAATGACAGCCTCCGCACAACCGTCGTCGCACAGAAAGTACTTCTGAGCAAACATAAGGCCGCCCTCTCTGAACAAGACAAAGCCTATTCAGACCTAGTTGGACGCTTTTACGACAAACTCGATGCCTACTTTGAGTCGGCTTTCATCGACCCTCAGACATTATTCCTCTCTGAGGCTCTGATTTATGACCTCAAGTCACCTCACATGGAGGTCTTCCAGCCGAAGCCACGATTCGCGATCGAACGAGCACTTGCGACGCCTCACGACTACTTGGGCTGTGAATGCTGTAGCGGCGTCGATGGCGCCGAGGCGGCACTCAACGCCACTCAGCCTGCCACCGCTGTTGTGTACCAGATGTACTTGGAATCCGGCGCACTCATGAATGTGAGCGATTTGTGGTCTGCTTTCAATGCCATTGCGGGAGACGGACATGAGGATGACGACTCGAAGACGATGTAAGCTCTAACCAGTCACCTATTATATTGAACGTCGCTGATCGCACTAGGGCGTTATTCCAACGAGCTCTCGGCGAGCTCAAATACCTAGGCCTCCTCAAGCCCAGCAGGAAGAAGACTGACCACGTCTCGAAGACGATGTGGAAGGGGTTATAGTTGCTCTTCCTATCATACATCTGTACTCTCTACACCTCCCGGGTCCACCATTATCTACGCCTGTTTCTGCGGCGCCGTATCGCATATCGTTCCGCAGTTCTTACACGTCCTGGCCTCCTTATCCGCCTTGAACGTATTCACCGCATCCTTGATCTGTGTCCCTAGGTCTGTACAATGGAAGGCCGCTTCATGCACCTTCTCGCCACAATTCTGGCAATACCACCTCAGTCGATCCAGACTATCCTCCGGCCTCTTCTGCTCCAATACGATGCCCACCGTGTCTTTAAAGCGCACGGGGTTATGCGGCGTGTTCGGTGGTAGCAGAAACATGTCGCCCTCGTGGATGTGGATGTCGCGAAACTGCTCGGCGGGAGGTAACGATGAATCGACGATCTTAAGCAGCATGGAGCCTTTGTGCTGGTAGAACCATTCTGCGGTCTCGTTGATGTGGTAGTCTGTGCGCTCGTTCGGGCCGCCGACGATCATGACAGTCACGGAGTCATTGTATACACAGTAGTTGTTTATGGGTGGTTTGAGCATATGTGAGTTTTCTGAGATCCTAACAGGATAAGTCAGCGGCACTGGCATTGCAATGGCAGAGGAAGGACTGGGCGAAAAGGAATACATACCATTTTGGGACATTCAGCGGCGGTCCTATGGCTCTTCGTACTTGTGACTGTGAAAGGTGGCGCTGCTGTGATGCTGCAACGGAAGTCGACAATGGCTGTCGCGTTGAGCTTCGGAGCAAATGTGCTGCTGAACGCAGTATTCGCATGTTGGATGTCATATTGTGAAGTGCATTCCAGAAAACGGCTACTGATCTTTCAATTCAAATACAGATGAGCTTTGAAATCCAGCCGGAGCCATGTCATAGACCCTGACGTTCCGAACCGCGGGGATAAGCTCGCAGCTCCCACGCGCCCCGCGAGGCCCGTGCTCAAACATGCTCATGCGACGCAACATGCGACACTTGTCTTGACCCTCTCTCCAAACGTGTCTTCTGCACCATACTCTTCTCCTCGCTCAAGCACCGTCAAATGGACCACTCACACATGGACCACGGCCACGAAGGCCACAACATGCCCGGCATGGACAAGCCACACCAATGCAACATGAACGTACGCGACCTCTCCCTGCCAAACTACATCGATGGACACTGACGCGCTACGTAGATGCTGTTCACGTGGGACACGACAGATCTCTGCATTGTATTTCGCGGCTGGCACGTCAGCGGGACCGGATCGCTCATTGTGTCCCTGCTTGCCATTGTGCTCCTCACGGCGGGCTACGAGGCGGTTCGGGAGGCGTCGAGACGGTATGAGGCGTATGCGAGTAGGGTGACGGAGGGCAGAAGGGGCGGGGATGATCTGAGAGGTGAGTTGGGATACTTTCGTACACGTCCGGAGAGAATGAGATTGCGTAGGCCGGGTGTGCTTTTGTCGCACAGCCTAGGAGCCTGTGACGGGAATGCCTATGCGCTTGGTCGCCTTGGTCGCATGCGATCGCATTCGGCTCGAGATGATCGAGCAGCGCCTGTCAGGCCCCTAAAGGACTAAGGGCAGTGCGCTGCGTTGTCACTTTCATTCTCCAAGTCTATCCTCTTCGTCTTGAACAACCATAGCTGAGTGCAGCGCGCGAAGACACCCCGAATGAATCGAGCTCATTACTTGGACCAGGCCGCAATGTTGGAAAGAACTCGGAGCAGCAGATGAAGATTGTCAAGGGTGCGCTGTATGCTGTACAGGTGTTCTACTCATTCTTCATTATGTAAGTGCATTTGGAACATGCTGTGATCAAGAGCGTTCAACTGACATGGACAGGCTACTATTCATGACATACAATGGCTGGATTATGCTGGCTGTGGCAGTAGGTGCATTTGTCGGCTACCTGCTCTTCAGCAATTCGTCGTCAACCAAAACGGTTGCTTGCCATTGAGCGGTGTAGTTCGAAAATATGGTCCGGAGGCTATGTTCATCGAGAGGGTCTGGCTTACAATGCAAGCATGTAATCAATGCAGGGACCAGAGCATGGGCGCGCTAGAAGTGCCCTAGATCACCGCCGTTCTGCCCGGATGCCGCCACGAGTCTTTCTGTCCATGAATTTTGTACAATTTCCTGCAATATCCGCTCTCTCACGTGAGCGGAAGTCCGCCGAGATTTCCGTCCAGCGGGGTCATGGCGGTCGTCAACCGCGAGGGCATTCTGCATTTGCATTCCGTGGTCGATCTCGATTCTTGAACAGATGCCAACAATTCACGTACACAAATCTTAGCCCTCTGGAGCGTGAGCTAGCGTAAGAAGCACCCGAATATGAGTCACGGCGTCGGCTGCAGCTAGGCCGAGGAGCGTCTTGTACCTGACCGAGACGCAAGATCTCGAACTTCATCATAAACTTGCAATGCAGGCGCGCTCATAAATCGGTGTTCGGATATCGGAGAGGCAATAGGCGCTCCGAATGCTGAAGTGTCACTCAAGCTATACCGATCGAACGAGGCAATTCTGTCCGTCGACTCTGCGCTCGTGCCAGGCGCAGCGCGGAGCAAACGCCGCGGCAACTGGTCCCGAATCGGAGGGAGTTGCCAGAGCTGGCATCGTGAAGTGCTCGAGAACATTGAGCAACGCAAGTAATTGAGGAATCCGTAAGATGTAGAAGAAATTGCAATTATTCGTAATGAATGTCGTCGAGAACTCGAGACACTAATATGGGCGCTCCGGGGCGTTCACATGCCAAAGGCAAGATCCGCCCACGCTTTCTACGCGTGACTTGCCCCAGGTTTCGGCGGCGCGCCGTCCCAATCAAAATGCACACGTTTGCTGTCATGTGGTAGCGACCAAGCTCAGCGTCTTCACATGCGACAGGCCTGATGCTGCGCAATTATAAGACGGCCGATGCGTCACAATGCTCAGCAGATGAAAGTCGGCTGTCGGACAAACATCCTAGACATCATTCGCTGTGGCACCGCTGTTGTTTCGGGCTAGTGCATTTCATTGCCGAGGCATCAATTGCTGCGGACTAGCAGAAGTGCATCCATCATCCTTCCCATACAAAGACTCCAGATCTCCGCACTTTTCTCCGGAATCTGCACTCACTAGACACCTCCTTCATATTTGTTCCTTCCACACGTGCATCCATCACCATGTCGCAGAGCATCATCGTTGTTGGCGCTGGCTGTAAGCATTCCTGCGGATCATGCACCACCTTCCCGCTGGCTAACATCATCGACAGTGTCCGGCTTGAGCGCGGCCCACACCATTTACTTGGCTGGAGGCAATGTCACGCTCCTTGACAAGAACAGTAAGTAGAATTTGCGTTTGCGCTTCATAGTGGCGAATCTTAACATGCGGTAGACTTCATGGGAGGCAACTCCACCAAGGCCACATCCGGAATCAATGGTGCCCTCACAAGGACGCAAGTCGACCACAAGATTCCCGACAGCGTCAAGCAATTCTACGATGACACACTCAAGTCCGCCCGCGACAAGGCGCGACCAGATCTCATCAAGGTTCTGACCTACAAGTCCGCGGCTGCCGTTGAGTGGCTGATGGACGTTTTCAACCTTGATTTGACTCTTGTTTCGCGGTTAGGGTACGTAGGCAATAGATTTTCAAGGCTCTGAGACATTGCTGACTTGTACAGTGGCCACTCTCAGCCCCGTACTCACCGTGGACACGATGCCAAGTTCCCCGGTATGGCCATCACATACGCCCTCATGCAACGATTTGAGGAGCTCGCCGAGCAGGAGCCCGAGCGCGTCAAGCTCGTCAAGAAGGCCAAGGTTATCAAGGTCAACACCGAAGGCAACCGCGCTACCGGTGTCACCTACTCTTTCAACGGCGAGGAGAGCACGCTCGAAGGGCCAGTCATTCTCGCGACTGGTGGCTATGCGGCTGATTTCACAGAGGACTCGCTTCTGAAGAAGTGGAGGCCAGACACCTACGACCTGTCGACCACCAATGGTGCTCACGCCACTGGTGACGGACACAAGATGTTGATGAAGATCGGTGCCAACGGCATCGACATGGACAAAGTCCAGGTGCATCCTACCGGTCTCGTCGACCCGAAGGATCCCACCGCAAAGACCAAGTTCTTGGCCGCTGAGGGTATGTTCATTTGCCGTGCTGTTGAAACACTTGCTTACATACTTCAGCTCTCCGTGGTGAGGGTGGTATCCTTCTCAACAACAAGGGCCAGCGCTTCTGCGATGACCTCGGCCACCGCGATTACGTCTCAGGCATGATGTGGGAGGAGAAGAAGAAGGGCCAATGGCCTATCCGCCTCGTACTCAACTCCAAGGCCTCGAACGTTCTCGACTTCCACACCAGGCATTACTCTGGCCGCGGTCTCATGAAGAAGATGAGCGGCGCAGAGCTTGCTAAGGAGATTGGTGTCAGCGACAAGGACCTCCAGACCGAGTTCCAGAGCTACAACGCCATCGCCAAGGGCGAGAAGAAGGATACATGGGGCAAGAAGTTCTTCCACAACTTGCCCTTTGACATCAACGACACATTCCACGTCGCTGTCATGGAGCCTGTGCTTCATTTCACTATGGGTGGTATTGAGATCAACGACCAGGCTCAGTGCTTGAACTCCGATGGCAAGCCATTCGATGGCCTCTACGTCTGCGGTGAGCTTGCTGGTGGCGTCCACGGTGCTAACCGACTTGGTGGTTCATCGCTCCTTGGTTGTGTTGTTTACGGTCGTGTTGCGGGAGAATCAGCATCAAAGTACCTCTTCCAGCAGGCACTGAACTCGTCTGGCGGCTCAGCAGTGAACCGTCTCGGTCAGATTTCGCTGCACATCGATCCATCACAGCCAGGCAAGGTCTCTGTCGAGTGGGGCAGCGGCGTTGGTGGAGGTGCTCAGCAAAGCACTGGAGGGTCAACAGTTGATCAACAAAAGCAGCTATCGGCAGGCCCCGTCATGAAGGGTGACGCCGACTCAAAAGACCCCGGCAAGGTCTCGAAGCCCAACGAGCCCGCCAAGTTCAGCATTCCCGACAAGGAGTTCACTCTTGAGGAGGTTGCGAAGCACAACAAGAAGGACGATCTCTGGATCGCCGTAAAGGGCATCGTCATGGATGTTACCAACTGGACAGATGAGCACCCAGGCGGCCCTCAGGCACTTTTCAGCCACATGGGCAAGGATGCATCAGAGGAGTTCGAGATGCTGCACGATGATGAGGTGATTCCCAAGTACGCACCAGAAATCGTCATCGGCAAGGTCAAGGGCCAGAAGGTGACTCTGGAGTATTAGGAATGTTGTCTTGAGATTTAGTGTACTTATAGCCTCCTGTTCGAATGATATCACTTGCATACCCTCCGTCTATGACAGTTGAAACAGGGATGACTCGAGACATGATACCGCGTCTCAACCATACTTTGTGCTGAACATCTGATCTGAGTTGAAACAGACGCATTTGTGGTTGTGCGCGATTGTGCCCCTCGTGGCTGTATGGCCTCGGCCTTTACTTCGTACAGCAGACCCTGGTCGCTTCCCCAGATCAACGGGACCTGCAGCACCCCTTGAGTATTACGCAACCCCAAATTTCCTCAACAGCCCGCTCTTCGCCGTTTCGCCCGCGACAGCGCCTCGAAAGATGCTGCGCGAGCCACATAACCCGTTCCCACACCGACGATGACCGAGTACGACGACTATGGCATTCCTGTCGGCGCATACGTAGAGCCAGAGGGCTTGACACGCCAGGCCTGGAGGGTCGCAAGAGCTTTCTATCTCTACAGAATACGGCCGTTCGCTGGAAAGGGCTATGCTGCAGTCAAAAGAGGCGATTGGAGCTTCAAGCGGCTGTTCACACTCGTCAATGCGCTGGTGCTGGTGTGGTGGGTGGTGCTGTACTGGGGAGAGAGGGCGACTTTCAACAGCGCGATAGAGAGTTGTAATTGGGAAAGCTGGGAGAACTGGGTGCGTGATGATATTCGCGAAGTCTGCAAGCTGGGTATACTGATATACAACCAGGAAGCTGGCGCAAACCCTCACCGACTTATCTTCGTCGCAGATCCACAACTCATAGACCCGCATACGTACCCGGGCCGCCCGTGGCCTCTCAACCCGCTCGCGTACAAGTACACCGATCTTTACCTCCGCCGCACGTACTCTCGCTTGCAGACCGTTCTGTATCCTGACACAATATTCTTCTTGGGAGACTTGTTTGACGGCGGTCGCGAGTGGTCCACGCGCACCACTACGTCGCCCGAGAAGCAATATCGAAAGTATGGCGACGATTTTTGGTTGAATGAGTACAGGCGATTTGGGGACATATTCTTCAGACATTGGGGCGACGCTGGCGTAGAGGCGCGACCAGGCCAGCCGGGACGAAAGCTCATAAGCAGTCTACCAGGCAACCATGATCTGGGCTTCGCAAGAGGCGTTCAGATCGGTGTAAGAGACAGATTCAATGCCTATTTTGGCGACGGCAACAGGATAGACGTCATCGCCAACCACACGTTCGTCTCCATCGACAGCGTCTCGCTGAGCGCATTGGGACAACCATCACCAGAACAGGTCGAGGATCTCTGGAAGCCCACCGTAGACTTCCTCGACAACGCGAAGAGGCAGAAGAAGCGCCTCATACAGCGCGAGCTTCGTAGACAGCAAGGCTTGCGACCGTACCCAGGATTTGCCCATCACGACATCAAAACGGAAGATTTAGCAACCGCACAACTCCCGCATTCGGACGAAGAAGTGACGGAGTTTCCTACGATCCTGCTCTCCCACGTGCCTCTCTTTCGCACACCTGGTACACCATGTGGTCCGATGCGCGAACGCTGGCCACCCACGCCTCGGTCAGCAGGGGAGCCACCCTACGATATAGACGAGCGTAATGCGATATCTGTGAGCGGCGGATACCAGTACCAGAACGTACTCAATAAGGAAATCACAACAGATATCGCGAAGAAAGTAGGCGACATCCGGTATGCGTTTTCCGGAGACGATCACGACTACTGCGAGGTACTACACAGAGGCTATGCGAGCGGCGGCGGAGGCATACGAGAGATTACAGTGAAAAGCACAAGCTGGGCGATGGGCATCCGCCATCCAGGCGTTGTTCTAGTCAGCATGTGGAACCCCGTCGACAAGCACGGCAAACCCCTCAACGGCAACAGCAATACCACCATTCAAACACAACTCTGTCTCTTCCCCGACCAGATCGGCACCTTCATCCGGTACGGCACTCTCTTCGGCCTCACCCTCCTCCTCCTCCTCGCCCGCGCCGCCCTCGTCACCATCGGAATTATCCACCTCCCGATACATGCAGAAATCCCCTTACTCCCCACCACAAACCCGGCCGCGAACGACAAGGCGACGCAGAAGTACGAAGACGACCCCAACGCACACGATCACTCACATTCCTCAAACTCAAGCACCGAGTCGGAAAGAGGGAACGTGCAAGGCCGCTCCGCTCAGGCCCGAACTCGCAACACTTCCCCGCAGAAATATACATATCCCCTCGTCCAACATGCGGGTTATACGCCCGCACGGGATCTGGATCATCATAGCAGGAAGGTTAGGGTGTATGGCGCGAGTAGCAGTGCGAAAGCAAAGCCGGCGAAGCCGAGGAAGAAAAGGAGGGGGTTCGGGTTGTTCGTGTACGAGGTTAGGAGGACTCTGGCATGGGTACTGCTGTGGGGAGGGGTGTGGTATGTGTGGTTGGTTTGGTTAGATTCTGCGTAGACTCTTCCACTATCTGGAATCATGATCATGGCGTTTTTACCAGAGCGAGGCTTGCTTTGGCTCGATGCATGGTGGGTGTGACATTACCTATAACGAAATATCAAGAATCCCAAGTACTCATTGTGATCCCAAGTACTCCTTGTGTATAAGCCGACTGTGACTGAATTTGATTTGATTGACCCAACGTCGTACTTGGCAGTATCTGTCTATCTTTCTCTACACGATTGCCAGACCTTAACCTCGGCCTTATCTGCCCTTTGGAGATAGCATCTTACAGCTTCAAACCTTCGATGAATTTCCTCGCCTCCTCGACGCCCTCATCCACCTTATCAGCATTCGTACCCTGCCCAATCGCAGTCGGCGCGCCAGGCTTACCACCCGCCTTGCCGCCGATGATGGGCGTAACCGCAGAGGCCCACTTGGGTCCGTCGGCGCCGGCGGCTTTGTGTTGCTGTGATCTTCATTAGCACATGTCGCCAGCTCCATGTAAGTTTGAGGTGCAGTAGATCACGTACCTCGGCGACGTAACACCCATGTACCACCTTGCCCTCCTCGGGGCTCGCGCTGAACAGGTAGAGTGACCGATCTTTCAGCGCACTCTTGGGCCCGGAGACGGTCTTGATGGCTTCGCTGATGGCTTTGTTGACGTTACTTGACCAGTCGACCTTCTTGACCAGGAACTTCTTGTCCGCGTCCTTGAAGAAGTTGGTGACTTCGTCGAGGACGCGCTTGTTATCCGCCTTCGCAAACGCCTTTTGCTCATCCAGGATACTCTTCTGGATCTTAGCGAAGGCGTCTCGGAGCTCTGATTTCCTAAGTGCGGAAATGGAGAGCTGGTTCAGTTCGAGTTGTAGCTTCTTGGCCTCGGCTTCCTTCTCTGGGCTGAACTTCATCTTGCCAAACGCGTCGATGCGTTCTGAGAACTCGTTGGCAATGCGTTGGACGTTGTATGCCTCCTGCCCTGTTACGGCGACGATGCGACGGATGCCCTTTGCGATGCCAGATTCTTCGATGATGATGAGCTCTTTAATGTCACCGGTCTGCTTGACGTGTGTGCCACCGCAGAACTCAACAGACACCTTCTCCCACTTCTCGTTCTTGACGTCGGCAAGGAGGTCGTCCACTGGTACACCGACCGATACGACGCGGACTGGGTCTGGGTATGTCTCGCCGAAAACAGCGCGGACGCCTCGGATCTCCTTGGCCGTTGCGAGTGGTACGTCTTTGGCGAAGACTTCTGAGTTCTGGTGGATGTATTCTGTTGAGATGTCTTCTACCTTCCTCAGTTCTGCGTCTGATAAGCCAGCCTTGTGTGAAAAGTCAAAGCGCAACTTCTCTGGTGCAACAAGGGAGCCCTTCTGGTCGACTTCGTTACCAAGGACTTCGCGGAGGGCGTAATTGAGAACGTGTGTACCAGTGTGGTTGTTTCGAATGGGGTTCCGCCGTAGTTCGTCAAACTCTGCAATGACTTCGCTACCAACCTTCAACTCGCCGTACTTGAGGTAGCCAGTGTGTAGAACATAGCCTGCATATACTTGCACGTTCTCCACTGCGATTTCCGCCTCACCATCAATCAGTAACCGACCAGTGTCGTACTCCTGACCGCCCTGCTCGGCATAGAAATTCGTCTTGTCAAGCAGCACACCAAATTGCTCTCCCTCTGGTACTTCGCTTGTGCTCTTCAGGAACTGCTTGTTGTGATATATCGCCTTGATGGTAGATGTGATGTTCTCGCGGCCGTACTTGGCAGAGTCGTCAGTCTTTGGCACGTCGTCCATGCCGTCCAGCGCACTCAGATCGTGTACATCAAGTTTGACCACCACGCCGGCGGCCTTCTTGTCGCCCTTGCTAGCCTCGCGTGCCTTTTCTTGGGCAACTTCAACCTCCTTGTCGTCGATGTTTAGACCATTCTCCTCGGCCATGATCTTTGTGAGGTCGACTGGGAAACCGTATGTATCGTACAACCGCCAGACATCGTCTCCTGGGAGATCGTTCGACCCAGACTTCTTCGCCTTGGCTGCGTACTTTCCGAAGATGACTTCACCGCGATCCAACGACTTGGCGAAAGCCTTCTCTTCCTCATCTAGGATCTCGATGATGTCTTGTTGCTTCCTCTTGATCTCTGGGAACATGTCACCCATCTGTTCGACTAATGTCGGGATAATCTTGGAGAAGAAGTCCCCAATTTCCACTTCGAAGTACTTGCGCGCATACCGGGCGCCTCTTCGGAGAACTCGACGTACGACGTATCCTCGTCCGACGTTGTTGGGCACGCCACCATCTGCAATGGCGAAGCTCATCATGCGCGCGTGGTCGGCGACGACTCGGTATGCCGTATCGATGCCGTCCGGATCCTCCTTGCCAAACTTGCCATTGTACGGACGCGCGCCAGTGATCTCTTGTATCCTCTTGAACAACGGTGTGAACACATCAGTGTCGTAGTTTGACATTTTCTTCTGCAGCACTGACACCAATCGCTCGAAACCCATACCAGTATCGATGTGCTTGTTCGGTAGCGACCGTAATGATCGGTCGGGCTCGCGGTTGTACTGGATGAAGACGTTGTTCCAGATCTCGATGACCTCGGGGTCGTCCATGTTGACTAGACTCGCAGCGTTCCTGTACTTCCCATCCACGGGCTCCCTCAGATCGTAGTGTACTTCTGAGCAAGGTCCACATGGGCCTTGGTCGCCCATTTCCCAGAAATTATCCTTCATGTCTCCAGGCAGAATGTGATCTTCCGGCACGCCAATGCTCTTCCACAGCTCCTTCGCTTCCAGGTCTGGCTCGAGACCGTCTGAGCCCTCAAAATATGTGACGTACAGCCTGTTAGGGTCGATGCCATAGACCTTCGTGAGCAACTCCCATGTGTAGCCAACGGCCTCCTTCTTGAAGTAGTCGCCAAAACTCCAATTGCCCAGCATCTCGAAGAAGGTATGGTGGTAGCTGTCCTTGCCCACGTCGTCGAGGTCATTGTGCTTTCCACCGGCGCGGATGCACTTTTGCGAGTTGGCGGCGCGCTTGAGGGTCGCGAAGTCGGACGAGGGGTCGACGGTGCCTTGGAAGATGGACTTGTACTGGTTCATGCCGGCATTGGTGAAGAGGAGGGTCGGGTCCGAGAGGGGCACGACTGAGGAGGAGGGGACTGCATTGGTGGTCAATTGGCGCGCTCTTTGGTTCAAAAAAGTGCACACAGCATGAACTTTTCACGCTGCATCGTCGAGGGAGCAGTCCTACCAAACGTGTGTCCATTCTTCTTGAAGTAGTCCAGGAACGTCTGGCGCACCTTTGCAGCGCCCCACTCGTGCTGCTCGTCGACGAGCGCCATGTTTGCGGCCTGCGCGCTGCCGTGGAGGGGTATTTGCGGTGCTCGCGTGGAGGAGAAAAGCCGGGAATTACTGGCAAGAAAAGGTGTTTCGGGGCGTGAATGTCGGGGGAAGCAGCTGCAGGTCCGAGTGAAGGGTAGTCTGCCTCTAGTCGCGCGGTGACTCAGACGAGCTCGAGTGGTTGTGCGCGGCAGCAACATTCATGAAACTGAGTAGAGGCGCTGCACATTGGCGGGGCTTCTCCCTCCCGATCTGCGAACGGCGGCCCGGCGGTATCCTTCTGGAAGCTTCACGCAGCTACGCCTAGACCGCTATAACAGCAATGGGCGCGCCCACCACCGCAATTGAATCCCGACAGCACACCTTGGACACTGCATGCGCTTATCGTCGGCCGTAGAGTCCTTATCAACGCACGCCAGAGTGAAACAACGCGCACGATAGCTGGGATGGATGGCGGAGGTCGTAGCATCCGGCAGCCCCAACACTCCCCACACACAGCCGCAGCACGCTCCCCATGGCACCAAGCGGGCAGCCGAGAACGGACTGGAGCATGAGCAGCGCCTGAGCAAGCGATTCGACCTGCTGAACCTGGGTAAGAGACTCTCGACCTCAGGTACGTCACAATAGCTGACACCGCGCAGTCGACAACAATGGCACGCGCCTCTACATCCCCGTCCCAGGCTCGACGGATGCCACCCTGCCGCGCCCAGCTGGCGACCCAATCGCCGCTCCACACCCGCTAGCATCGACCATACCGCTCCAAAAGCGCGAGCGCAAGCCGCGTCCACAATGGGTGCGCGACGACATGGAAGTCGAAGACACGCCGCACCGCGTCTACATCCACGACCTGGCCGCCGAGCTCAGCGACATCGAGTCCGACGAGGAGAACCCCATCTTCCTGTCCGACATCGAGAAGCACCTGTCCAAGATACCCCAGCACGTGTTGCTAGGACCCGAGCCCAAGTCGACAGAGCACAATCAGATCATCCTGTACAACGTCCCCACGAGTCTGACGGTGCCAGAGGAGCAGGACAGTGTGCGCAAGGCCATTGTAGAAGCGAGACAGCGGATACGCAGCAAGCAAGCAAATCCCTTGCGCGAGCCAGAACGGACGAGTGCGAGAGTCGAGCAAAGAGAGGCAGATATGACAGATATACCCCCAGCAGGCGAGGACGAGGATGCAATGGATATTGACTGAGTAGTCAGAGGATTCATGTGCGGATTAGATCTATCTACAATACACGCGTGATCCAGTCACGCTCTTCCAGCCTCTTCTACCGTCTAAAGCGATCCACAAGCCCCTTCAACGCTGCCTTCGCCTGCTGCGGCCGCGGCGGCAACTGTTGTGTCTGTCCCTGCTCCACATCCCCATGTCTACTGCTTCCTCCCACAACCCCACTCTCCTGTGCGGTCTGCGGAGCTCCGTATTGCGGCATTTCCATGCCCGGCGCATTCTGATTCCCATTCACCTTCGTCGCACCCGGTGGCGGAAAGTACTGCGGCGGCGAATCGTCATTGAAGTATTGCGGCGGGGGCTCGGCGTACGGACCGCCCGGTCTTTGCTGGTACGGTTGTGGGTGCGGGTGGTGCGGGCGTTGTTGTGCGTAGAAGGTGAAGTGGTTTTGCGGGACTTGGCCGTGGCGTTTGCGTTCCGAGTAGGATATGAGAAACTGCGTTGTATCAATCAGTACGACTCCTTAGCCTAGTAGGGAGCGAGGGAGCAAGCGTACACGATGGTATGCAAGAAGCGGTTGGCCCTTCTTCAACCGCCGCTTCGCGTGGATATATCCTCCGACAAACCACGCCATGAAGAGCAGGAATATGGCCCCTAGAATCGCCCATTTGATCGTCTGGCCTTTCTGCCGCAACGTTAGTATCCTCCTTTTGCAAGACTGGGGAGCGAAGAACACCGTCGCCAACATACCTCGGTGTACCAAAATCCCGGCTCGCCATCGAAGCACTCCAGATCCCCGTCGTTCTCTCGAACACAGTACTCTCTCCTTGATAGAAACATATTTCCAATGCAGCGTGTAGATTCTTCCTAGAAAGACTAGAGCCCAACTCAACAATAATCAGACAACACTACGCGGGGCGGGCACGAGTCGTATAAGCCCAGTACGTGCCACCAAGTCAGGGAGCGGCACGGGTGTTTAGCAAGAGATGCGCAGCGCGGCAAGGAGAAGGTCAACGTGGCTATGTCCAAACCCCCGTGGTTCGGTCGATGCGCGTCCCGAACAAGCGGCGTGTCGCAATGGAGGGAGGACTCCAACGCGCGCTGTTTCGGTGTGTGTCGAGACGGGAAGCGCTGGTTTCAAGATGATGACGGCGCAGCAGGGAACACCAATATGAATACGCCGATGAACTTTTGCTCAGATAGTCAGACTATGCAGGGTAACAGATGCTTGATGATGCAGGTGCGATGCAAGGAACAGCGAGAAAGATAGGCAATGGCAATTAAAGGAGAATGGGTGGGTTGAAATCGTGGCTGGTCGTGGCTTGGGTGAGGTTGGCAAGCGCAAGGGACCACGCGTCGGGTACCCGTGCGCATGCATGGCTGTGGGGCCTGCAATGCTTAGCTCCCGGATGCGGAAAGACGTCACTTGTGTGCGTACGGATGCCTAATCTACTCTGCTGATGGCCAACCACCGACGACTGTGGCGGTGTTCCAGGGGCTGGAGTGATTCATGGCGTTGATATTCGACGACCATGTTTGGTGCAGCGGATGTTTGTATCGAGACGTATGATTTCTTCGCACCTATGTGCAACTATCGCAACGGCATGCTCCTAACGTACCATACATCTGCAGACAGCATTTGCTCGCCTTCCTCTATCGAACACTGGTATATGAAAAACATGCAGAATAGAAAACGCTGTGGTATAATGCCACCGTACGCCTCTTTGCATACCCAATAACCGTCGCATGTAGAATCCCCGTACTACTAATGTATCACCGGAAACCCCTTTCCGTGATTGTTTCGCCCTACAAAGCCACAGTGGATACCGATCAATGCTAAATACGCCCAAAGGCACGGACGACTCCGATACAGCATGCCAGATCTGTAGCGTCCAAGTAAAAGTATGGTTTTCAAACAAGTAGAAGAAAGGTGAACGTCTAATGTAGCAAATTGCGCAACGAAGGGCTGGCACTGGCTCCTGTGTTGGCACGCTCTGTTGGCGCTGACGTGACAGCCGGAGCGTCTCGCATCATTGTATCCCGAGGAGTTGATGGACGACCGGGTGCAGGGCTACCGTGATGCAGTTGGGCGTACTGTGGTACTGCTGGTGAAGCCGCAGTGTACGGGCTCTCGGTGGACCGCACAGGAGGCCCATGTGGATGTGTTGGTGAGTAAGGCAATCCATGAGGCGAGTGCATGCCGTTGACGATCATTGTCCCATTGTTGAGAGCCAGCGGTGGAGGATACGAGCCACGAAGAGGTCCCGGTGGTCCCTGCGAGTGTGGCGGTGGGCCAGAGTATGCTGGGTATCCATTCGACAAGGGATACGGATTGTGAAATGGCGGAGGATGGCTTGCGGCAGTAGCATGCGGAGGCGGTGCATGGCCTAGTCCGTTGTGAATGTGGTGTGTGGGATGACTGGGTCCTGGGTTCGGTGCGCCATGCCAATTAGGCAAAGGAGGTGGTTGACTCGATGAGAGAGGTGGAGGGCCGGTCGGCAGAGCCCAAGGACCAGCCATCGCAGGTGGCGGTGGTGCTACGAATGGTTGCACAGGTGGCGACCGTAGAGCTAGCTGTTGTGCCTCAGGACGTGCAGACAGCGACCTTTCGCGCCGCTCCTCTTCCTCGGCTCCGTTCTGCCTCTGCCAGAAGTGCCATTGGAAGAGATAGGAAACGGATCCGGTCACTGATGAGTCGACATCTGATCGAAGTTGACTTTGGGGCGCGATGGAAGCCACAGGTGGTGCATCCGTCATTGCGCGATCGGTAGAGCTGTTGACGATTTGACCGTTCTCAACCAGCGGTTTCTGCTCGACTGCGACCGTACCATTCAGATTGATGCCGTTCGATGCCAATGGTCCGTCAACGACCCGGGGTGCAGGCTGTGAAGGTTGCACGGCATTGTCAACTTTCCACCAACGAGGGCTTGCTTCGATCTTGCACCGAGCACATTTGTGCGCGATTCTTGCTGCTCCGGGCTCAATAGACTCCTGCTTGACAGGTAGCCCAGCGTTGGACTGCCGTCCTCTCGTGCTCGTTTGCGTTTGCGTATTGACCGCCGACGTTCTGCGATTTGTCTGTGCCGGAGCTGTTTGGGGAACAATGCGTGTCGATTGATCAACCAGATTGGCCTTCCGCGCTGTGCCTGTGAGAGTGAGATCCGCCTGCTTGAACTCTCGTGCAAACAATTGTAAAGCGACCATATCTGTTCCTTCTACTTCCTCGTTCATTGGGTGAGGCAAGACTTTGGGTGCATGCTCCTTGCACCATATAGCCGCGACCATGGAGCCTGTATCTCCGTTCAAGGTGACTGTGGCCACGGCATCCCGCCGGGACGCTTTGACAGGAGTCATATCAAAACCGAATACGTAGCCAGCGCCGTGTGCACAGCCAACATGGAAAGTTGCGTGGCAGTGTAGACAAGATGCGCATGCGCCCTTGGTTGTTTTGCACAACTTGCAAACAGTGTCGTACCGAAGCGTGGGAGCTCCAATCCCTTCCACCATGTCGAATCTTGTCGCACTGCTGAACTTGATCTCCGGGTGCCAAAGTGCGCAATACACGTGCACCCAGTTGTTGTCAGCCGTGCGTTTGAGCGGTTCACGAGGGACAAGAGGCCGACCCTTCTCCTGTTGTTTGACGCGATATTCGTCCTTCGCCTTGTCGATGAGCTCTTTCTCCAGGCGCTCCTTTTCTCGATCTCTGTCGGTTTTCTTCTTGTGCGTTACCTTAGGTTGTTCGTAGAATTCAGGTTCAGCATCTTTGTAAGGACAGAGAACGCATTCGTATGTCTTATGGTGGTCAGTAAGGTGTTTATGCTCAGCAGAAAAACTACTTACATAGGACACGCTCTCTTTTTTGTCATTCTTACAGGTGTCACAATACCACTTGTTTGCCTGGCGAGGATCATCGATTCCGTAGCAAGACTTGTGAACAGTCAGGCGACAAGCCGCACATTCCAAGCGAGGGCCTTCCACTGCGCGGCAGACGGCACATGGAAGGGCTCGAAGGCGAGGTGGAGCTGGAACAGGTGGTGGAGTGGGAGCCTTTGGCATAGGTGGAGCCCTCTCCTTCTCCTTCTTTTTGGTCGCAAGCTCATTGACAGGTGTGGACGAACCGCTATCGCCATTCGCGATTAAAGTGGTCTTCTGTTTCTTCTTTGGAGGTTCGGCGAGAACCTGGGCAGCAGCGGTTGGAGAATCAACGTATTCTGGGGTCCCGCTCATTGAGTTGGGGTCAGTTTGTGCGGCATATACCTCGCGGAGAAGCTCCTCATCGATCCTCCTTTTCCACGCTTTACCTCCTCCTTGTGCGACTTTCTTTGCAATTTCGTCAACATTCTCCCATTTGACTGCATACTTGCGCCATAGGTTTGCGCATCGTAAGCATAGGGCAATCAGGAAGCCTGTCTTGTCCTTGGATCGGCCATCAGCTGGTAGCATCTGGCCAGGGGAGACGCCCGGTGCGCGTCTCCATTGACGTGAATGTCGAACGTTGCAAAACTTGCAAGCGAAATTGCGTTTGCGTTGTATGGCTTTCTCGTTGTCAAAAGCAGAATCGTCCTGGTTGTCCGCGACATCATCGAGGAGTCGAGTTTGTGCATCTGGCTCGACTCTCTTGCTCCGACCTTTGCGATTGCTGTAGGAACCCCAGATTTCCCGCCCCTTGAGTGTCTTCTTCCACATGTAGTAGTAACGTACCGCATCTCCGTAGAACATGTTCTTGCTTGTGTGTAAGCGCACGTTGCGGATTTCCGAGCCGTACATGGCAACGCCTTCGTTCCACTTCTTCTCTTCTTCCTTGCTCAGTTCTGGCTCTTTCAAGTCCTTCCGCTTGTCAATTTTCTTGACGTGTTTTAATGCCATGTCCGCGTCGTATTGATGCTTGGTGAAGAGAGCCAAGCACCTGTCCAGAAAGTTGGTGCTGTATGGTTCCACCCCGACATGTTTTGCCAGTGCTTTCGCCCGTTCCATATAAGCTTTCACTTGCTCTTCTGTGACCGTAGGTGCATTATCCTCGCCCCGGTTGGAGTGTACCCCTAAAGGCGGCATTTTAAACATGAGCTCGGCGGTACATTTTGAGTCTTTGTTAGGCAGGTCTTCGCCACGCCGCACGTATCCAGGTGGCTCGTCCATCACCCATTTGGGGCGTGTAGCTTTTTCGGCCTTGTCTGCCTCTATTGCAGCAACGGTCTCCTTGGATAGCTTGCCCTCTTTCTTATTACCTGCAGCCTTGACATATCGTTTCTTGATCTCGGCAGGCTTGACCAACTCAACGGGATGGCCATGCCATACATTGACGTTCGCTTGATGTCGGGGTCCTAGCCGTGAGCTGGCCCTAGGGTAGATGGCGCGATCGTCATACTGCAGCGCGTCCTCCACACGAGCATGTATGCCGAGGTAGCGCATCGGCCACATCTTCGCAAGTGCTATTTCAGCCTGCGTTCCCGGATGGGAGTCGACATGGTTCTCTGGATCGGGGGTGTCGGCGTTGGTGTCACCGCTTGCTTCCTCCTCTTCCTCATCAAGCATCTCCTCTTCGTCTCCATCATCTCCTGCAGCACCCAAAAGCGGTGTCCTTCGGGCTTCAAGTTTCTTTTCTTGGGCTCTGCTGCACGGGCCACAAGCCCACGCGAATCCGCGCGACGGCTTTTTAAGCAATGGCGGGCGGACACAGTTCATGTGATAGGTGTTGTGGCAGACAGCGCATTCGACGGAATCGTTTCTAGGGAGATTGTGAGCACAGCCAGGGCCAATTCACAAAGGCGGACTTACGATGCGCAGAAGCCTACACAGCGCTTACAACTCTTGACAGCGCTAGTCAACTCTTTTACCCGGCTCGTCTCCAGACAAATGTACTTCCAGCGCTCGTCCAAAGCCTTCTTCACCTTGTCGGGCACGTTGATCACCTGAGAGGTAGGAATGACATCATACCACCGATGGATAAAGCGATCAAACACTTGGTTAAACCAGAAACTGTCCTTCGATTTGCGGTACTCGTCAAGATCGCCGATTTCGCTCCGGTGCAGAATCTGACACTTGCCCCGGAGGGAGGTGATTGGGCACAGATCTGAGTGCATGGTGGCATATACCAAGCGAGAGTCATTGTTGTAGCGTTGAACATCTCGCGGGCGATAAAACCAATTCACTCGCATTGACTCTACGCGTTTCTTCGGGTCGTTGTCGACGTGGATAAATTCCATGACCCGGCAAAGGTAGTAAGGCTCGCCTGGCGGCTCGCACACGAGGTACACTTGATCTAGACACCCAATTAGAACTCGTAAACAAAGCCGCACGACGTGGCTGGCGCAACGTAATGATCTTCAGCTGCAAGGAAAACAAATCAGGACTCACCATTAATGGACACAGTCTGACCATCGTCGGCCTCCATGTGGCCGTTTTTCAGCATTGCACCGGTGTTTTCGAAAGTCAGCATGTTGGTTTCCCGTGCGCTGTGGGCGGCAACCATGACCTGATTTCCGCGTTTGGCTGCTGTCTGAGTTGGCGCAGCCGCATTCTGATGGACTCCGTTGGTGGCAGCAGCAGCATTCTTTCGTCGCTTCGTCGTGGGCTGTGCAGTGCTGGGCTGATTTGCTGCTGTAATTGCTGATGCGCCGGAAATATTGGGGGTCGCAGGCTCGTCGCTGGTGTTGGGACCGGAATTACCCCACGACCCATTGCCTTGTGCAGCTGCGAGTCCTTTCTTACCATTCACACCAGAAGATTGGCCACTGTCGGCAACCACAGAATCACGCGACGGCGGATCGGACATGTTGCCGGTCGTAGAAGTAGCAGCCATTTCGAAATCCATTTCGGTGTCCTCAGCATAGTTCGGCCGCGATCTGCCGGGACGGTTGCGCGACCGCGTGCCATACGGCGCGGCGCCATTTTCCTCAGAATCCTTGGATGAAGACTGCGCTGGATTTGGCGTCCCATTTGCTGTGTCTCGTGACTCTTGCATTGCTTCCAAGGTCATGGACGCGTCGTTAGAGCTCTGCACAGGAGCGGGAGTGTCTGCGGAAGAAGCCGCAGGTGTCGAATTTCTTGTTGAAGAGGCCTTGCTCGCGGGTTTAGAGGGCGCATGTTCATCTGCGGCGTTCAAGCCGTTGACTGCGCAGCCCTGCGCGTCGTCGTGGTTGTGCGTCGAGTCTGTGACAGACTGATCGACAGTGTTGGTGGACGAACCCTCGCCCTCGCCGTTCCTTGGGTCCATCACGGCGCTCTACTTGTTTAAAAAGCAGTTGCGCCTGAGCGGACGAACCGAAGGACGGCGAAAACGTCAGGGACCCTTTGGGCACGCAGATTATCGCGTAGCCAGGGTGGTCGTTGAGAAATGCACTCCAGAGAGGTATATCAACGTAGCATGGAGAAGCCCGATGGCGCATACACCTCAAATGTTAAAGTAACCACACAAACAGGGTCGAGTCGAAGCGACGGCGCGCTAGATTCGATGCAGGCGATGTCAGATCCGGCAGTCGAGACCGGACAACAGGGCAGGGGCGGAGTGTAGGAAGAATCAATGGGGATGGGAGTGAGTGGTAAAAGGAAACCAAAACGAGGGCGGGATGATCGCGAATGGGTAGGGGCATGGATCATAACGCTTGCCAAGACCCTGAGAAGGCTCCCGTGGGACCTAGCCTCTTTTCCGCATATCTCATCGAAGTCCCATCCGCGCTCCCACACTGCACCTTGCGGTTACGCCCGCATGGCCACCCCGAGGCGTCCGGTCTCGTGGGATTCGGCGGAGATGATGACACTTCATCCTTTGTGTCTGAATATGCACTTCTGGTGGTGTTTGTGCTCACGTTCACGCTAGCACCGCTCGTGTTCAGCAACGAAACTGGTCTTCTGCGGACCTCAGGCTGAGCGATGACTCGCAATGGTGACTCTCATGCCAGACGGTGGTTGCTAATAAATCTGAGCCGGTCGATGAGACGTAAAGTTTGCCACATCAAACAGCGTTCGATATTTGTCGCGCAACAGCTATTCCGTTATCTCGAATATCACGGCTGTCAACCTTCTAGATACTAGCGCGACTCGGATCGATGATATCACAAGGGCCCTGTGTGCGTTGCCGGATGTGTTTGCGCGGCCTAGCGACAGAGTTGAAGGAGGCGATGTACTCAGATGTTCAAGAGCGTCTAACTGGATCTAGCGTCTCGGGCGGCGCTTGCTTAGGCGGAGCAGGGTTCTTAACGACGTCCTCGTTTGACAGAGAGAGGGACGCCGCTCCCATCACGACGCTGCCAGCGTGCGCACTGAAAGAAAGCCTTTGTGCTCCATCCTCATGTGCGACAACCTCGGCGCAAGGAGACGCCAACCTGAATAATCCCCGAAATTCCTGCCTTCACCACCTGCTCACGTCTGACTCTCTATCGTGCCCACATGTTCCGGCCACATCAGCCCGGTCTCAGACAGCCCGACCGATCATTCCAAGGTCTAGCAGGCAACGCATCTTTTCTTTTCTGTTCCTCCTCAAAGTCTACGGTGGTACCCTCGCGAGATGGTGTTGCACGCAATGGGCGCGCGGGATCACTGTAGCCAACGGACGCCAAACCAGGGCACACAGGACGCTAGCAGATCCATTTTGCGCTCATCTTGTTCCCGACCAGCTCTCGTTCGACCCCTCAAAATGAATGCGGATAATCAGCGTAGCTGGCCCACGTCTCATTCGCCAGGCCCACAGCTTTGTCTTGGCAGTCGACCTCACCTCTGCCGACGATTCGCTTCGTGATCGCTGGCGCACATCAGCTTGCAGGGGAAGCACCAGGCCAGCAGCGAAACACGCGCGCCCGCATAATCAAAACTGACATCTTATTTCTTCCAAGCTAGCGATGGTCGATTCACGACTATCTGCACCTCTATCGTGAGTTGAATTGTATGACAGGTATGCCGGTCTGAACGAAGCTCTTCTTGGGTGCCGCTCAGAATTAGTCGCGGACTCCGAGGAGGTCTGTTACGTTGACGTTGCCATCAGATCACATTCCCGATATACATGAGATTCCGAGTTCACCATTCGGGTTGCTTTCGTGAAGGTCGATAAATGCGATGGCAGAAGGCCGTAGTACCACAGTGAAGAATGAAACAGGTACACGGCGTAAGTTCGGGAATAACGATATGGGTCTGGAAGCCTAAATATCAGCATGGGACCGCGATGAGCAACCTTGGCCCCCGTTGTCTTTCCAACGCCTGCATTGGTCAAACGGTTTGCGCAGGACACAAGACCCAAGCCTTTCCCCATTTTTTGCGCTCTGAATCAGAATGAACCCACTCGTAAGACTCAACGCGCGAGCCAAATCAGCGCATTGTCGACCGCTCAGACTGGCCCAGCTTCGACATGTTAGGACCATTGTCAGCTAGTCTCTTTTAACCGTCTTGCCCGAACTGCGCCGGTCGAAGGACACCCTGGATGAGTCTGATGCCCGCCGCAATGTACAGTGTCCATTGAGTCTCAGACAAGTATGGTACATGATCACCACATGGGATACTTCTGACATTGCTGCTCCGCGTTATCAGCACGTAAGGCCATTTGGTTGTGCTTGGATCTTCGTGAGTGAGTGAGCGCACTCGACCGTGGCGAGGGCAGAACCTAGCATTCCAAGGTTCTCCAAGGTTCTGCGTCATCGGCCCGTCGCGGCGCAGTCGCTCGGCCTTGGCCAGTGCATGATTTACCCCTCCTGCCTACCTGCATCAACCCCCTTGAACAACCGAGTCAGTGGTGAAAGCTGAATAGTCCGATCGCCCTGTAGCATACAACTGAGCAGCAACGAAACGGAATACCAGGCGCAACGGATCGCTCTTCATGCAACGGTACGCCACGGATTAACAAAGACACCGGCAAGGGTAGCCGCCCACACCACTCAAAGCCAAGAACAGCGCTAAGCCGAGCTACTGTCACGGAGGGCTTCCGCCTACACTGGTCGCACTGCAGACGAAATCATCAGGAGTCGGAAGGCGCACAAAGACATTACAATAACTAAGTTGTTGAGATTCGCAAACAACCGAGGCTATTTCATGTCCAACAGCACTTATTACATCACCGAGCCCTTCCATTACCACGCAGAAACCACATGACACACCCTCCTCGCCTGGCGTTCAACAATCCCATACTCGACATTTAATGACTTCAAAGTTCTGGTCATGTTTCTTTGCCCGTCCAAGATCGTCCCTCTTCTCACACATCAAGGTATAGGTCGCCGAAGCAATGGCATTATTTACAAAACGAAAATAGCAAGAATACCAGCAAGACCCGCGCTGGCAAGGCGGGCCGAGTTGATATCGGCGGCGCCAGTCTGTTGAGTGCTGGCACCAGAAGCAGAGGATCCAGAGGGTTGGGTGCCTGGATGGTGTTAGCACGCAAACAGGTACACGGCGTGTAACCACCCTGGAGTTCTACTTACTGGCCGAAGCAGTGGGATTACCAGTTCCCGAAGCACGAGCTGCAGCACTGGAAGCAGCCTGCGCGGCGCCGGGAGCGAAGGCGGTTTGGGACGACGGGAAGAGGCTGTTGATGCAGCCGTCCACGCACTTTGCGAATGCAGTCGCAGCAGCAGCGGATCCGTCGCCCTGGTCGCACTTTGCAGCGCAGTTGTTGGTATCGATGGCTTGAGAAGCATTGGGTCGTGCGTTGCCCAGGCAAGCAGCCTGGCAAGTCACATCACCTGCATTGCAAGCCAGGGCGCAGCTCACTTGGGGTGTGAGTCCAGAGGGAATAGGAGCCGCGACCACGGGAGCGCTGGTGATGGAAGCCTGAGGAGACGCGAAGACGCTGGCGACGAACGCGAGGATGACAGTGGAGTACTTCATGGTGATACTTGGGTCGTGTGATACGGGATGACAAGGTGCTTCTGTGTACGGGTGTAATGGTATATTAATATGTGATAACGATAGTTTCTGTTGAACGAGTGTGTAGAAGAGCGAGCTGAAGAATGAATTATGGACCAAAAAGCGAATGTCTGAAGCGTGTCGAGGTGCGAAAGCAAAAGCTGGGGCAAGACCCGAGGTTTTATTGAAATCGGCCGTTAGGGGCACCCGGCGAATTGAGCATCGTATGGATTAATTTTGGGGAGCCGCTAGGCGTCACTCACATGCATGCCGGGAGAACCTTAATCGCGGAAGGGACGACTTGCAGGGGTCGGCCTGCCGCATCGATCGCCGCCCAAACACGCGACGCGTCGAACCTCACACCTGAACGCCACTATCAAACATTGTGCCTCTCGACCGGCAGACGCAATGTCTGATAGCGACGATTACGGCGCTGAATTTGACGATACCGAGTTCCTCACGATTGCTACACAAGCGGAGAAAGAAAACACGCCTGCATTCCCAGCGTCGCCACGGCCAACCAAGCGTCGCAAGATCGGCGCAGGAAATGACGGCACTGCACCCATTCCGCGAAAGCAACAGAAAGCTCGAAAACGTCCTTTCGTCTCATCAGATGACGACGAACATGATCATGTGACTGACTGTAACCTCTCGGACACAGGAAGCAAGAGTGCTTCGCCCGCAAACCGTAGTGTCAGATCGCTTTCCCACAACAAGAGGACTCATCTGGTCCACCATGGCGATCATGATTCGCGGGACGATGTGTCTCCTGCGAAAGAGACGACTGCGCAGAAGAGAAAGAATCGTATCCATGTCCCAACCACGGCCCTGGACATGGCGGATATGTTCTTCACTCAGCCGCCGCAAGAGCATTCGCCGCCCTGGAAACCTCGCGGAGCGATCTGGGCCAAGCAAGTAGCAACCATCGGGGTGCATCGGCCTTCAGAGCCTGCGAAGTGGACAGGGCTGGATGCGATGAAGACCATGTCTCTACCTGGTAGACAGTCAATCTCATCCAGACCAAGACCACAGGCACCTCCATCACCTGCGAGGTCTGCGACACTCGTGGATATTGATGATGATGAAACTCCACCTGGTTTGCCTGCAGTGGCTACTACCACGGCTGCGTATGACTTCACTCAAGAGCTGGCTGACTTGCCGTCGGACGCCTTTGCCTCGTCATCCTCGTCGCCGCAGAAGCAAGACGCTGAGGTTGCGGTGGTGGGCTCTCGGAAGCGAGTCATTGCTCCGCAGACTGGTCTCCGCCAAACAACGCTGTTTGGTCGACAAGGTGTTGATGGAGAGGTCCCAGCCTCGCAGATCAACAAGCGTTACAACTTCATCGTTGACCAGAAACAAGAGCCCCCTACGCACCATAGACTGGACCCTGAGGCAATCAAAACTTGGGTGTATCCAACCAATCTAGGGACGATTCGTGACTACCAATTCAACATTGTCCAGAGGGGTTTGTTCAACAACCTCCTGGTTGCACTGCCAACTGGACTGGGAAAAACATTTATCGCAGCCACTATCATGCTCAATTGGTTTCGCTGGACGTACGATGCGCAGATTGTGTTCGTCGCGCCGACGAAGCCTCTCGTTGCTCAGCAGGTCGAAGCATGTTTCAATATAGCAGGTATACCTCGATCGGCCACGACTATGCTTACGGGAGGGGTGTCGCCCGCTCTGAGATCAGAGGAGTGGAAGAGCAAGCGAGTGTTTTTCATGACTCCCCAGACCCTGCTGAATGACCTGAAGCACGGATATGCAGACCCGAAGAAGCTGGTTCTTCTCGTTGTAGATGAGGCTCATCGTGCAACTGGCGCTTACGCATACGTTGAAGTAGTCAGCTTCCTGCGTCGATTCAACCAGAGTTTCCGAGTCCTAGCGCTGACGGCCACCCCAGGCGCTGATGTAGAGTCCGTCCAAAGGGTCATTGATGGGCTAGACATCTCAAGGGTTGAAATCCGCACAGAGAATTCCATGGACATATGCGGCTACGTTCATCAGCGCAGCATCGAGAAGCACGTCTTTCAGAACAGCGACGAGATGGAAATGTGTATGGAGCTCTACAGTCAAGCTCTTCAGCCTCTTGTCCGTACCGTTGCAGGCTTGAACGCCTACTGGAGCACGAATCCCCGCGACCTAACGCCATACGGCTGCCAGCAGGCCAAGAAAAAATGGTTTCTTGAAGCCGGCCGCAATGCGAATCAGGGTGTGAAGTCTATTGTCAATACCATTTTCTCGATACTAGCGTCAATATCGCATGGAATGGACCTCCTGAAATACCACGGCATGGGCCCGTTCTACGTCAAGCTGAAAGAATTCAAAACAGACAGCGAAAAGACCAAGTCGAAGTACAAGAAGCAAATACTGGAGAGCGAATCGTTCAAAAAGCTCATGGTGCGCTTGCAAGGCTGGGTCACGGGTGAGAACTTTGTCGGTCACCCAAAGCTCGACTTTCTGCAGCAAGTGATTCTGGATCACTTCGTAAATGCTGGAAACGGCGAGAACATTGGGGGCGCACCACCTTCGCAAACGAGGATCATGGTATTCGCCCACTTTCGCGACAGTGCTGAGGAAATCAGCCGCATTTTGAAGCGACACCAGCCCATGATTCGGCCCCGTGTGTTCGTAGGGCAGTCTACGGGGAAGAATTCAGAGGGCATGAGCCAGAAGGAGCAACTTGAGGTTATCGAACAGTTCAAGAAGGGCACTTTCAACACTCTCATCGCGACCTCGATCGGAGAAGAAGGTCTGGACATCGGCGAGGTTGACCTCATCATCTGTTACGATTCGAAGGCTTCTCCCATCCGTATGCTGCAACGAATGGGACGCACTGGTCGAAAACGTGAGGGGAAAATAGTTATGCTTCAAATGCAGGGAAAAGAGGAAAACGACGCAAACAAAGCGAAAGACAGCTACGAAAAAATGCAGGAGCTCATCGCTCACGGCAGCCACTTCACTTTTCACGACGAAATATCACGCAGAATATTGCCGCCGGATGTCAAGCCAGTTGTAGACCGTCGTGTGGTGGACATTCCGCTTGAGAACTCCCAACAAGATTGGTTACCAGAGCCGAAGAAGCGTGCCCGGATGAAGAAACCTGCGAAGACATTTCACATGCCCGACGGTGTTCTTACTGGCTTTGTCACAGCAGGTCGAATGGATGAAGAGATTGCACCCAAAGGACGCAAGAAGAAAGCAGTTGCGCCAGTCTACCCAAGCGAGGAATTATTTGAGATCCCATCTCTTGAGACAGTGCTACTCGATGATAGGTCCACGAAGGACCTAGAGAGGCGCTTCCAAACGGTCTTCGATGACGACGATGCCCCAATGGTAAACGGCCTGGAATACAGTCGTCATCCTGAGCGTCAACGAATATTATCACAGCCGCAGCTCTTGTCCGCACCAGGACGCGCATCTCGTGCACTAGTCACTACAATGCTGCGAATGAGCAGTATGAACATGGCGCAGTTGAATACGTTCAAAAAGCTGCTGCATTACTCAGATTGCGAGTCCGATTTAGAGAATGATCTGCTCGTTTCCGACACAGAATCAAGACCAGTCATACGCGAGGACATGTGGGCTGATGACGAGGATGATCTTGTATCTCAAACACCACCAAAATCCAAAGCGAGAGGCAAGCCAGGTCCGAAGCTCAAGCAGAAGGCACTACCCAAGCCTAAGCAGACCACTGTTGCCAAAGTTGCAGCGCCGCGAGGTCGACCTCGGAAGGACGCTGCTGTTGCTCAAACACCGCAGCGTCGGCCACAGAGTAGTGGCGAAACGCCTCGCACAAAGACACCCAACTGGCGCGATTCTGGTCTTGCAGAAGAGGGTGATGCTTCCTCGCCACCGCCAACGGACCCTCGCTTTCATCTTGCCTCACAGGCAGACACTATTGGCGAAGACGAAGTCCAAGACACCCAAGCATACAAGCTGGACTCGGAGCTAGCCAGCTTCATCGTCGAGGATGAGGAAGACGTAGATGTTCAGACGTCTAGTTTACCTAGCTTGGACTTGTTCGGTGTTGGCAAAGGCACTCAAGCTGTCGTTCATGCTGCCCAGCCCAAGAGGCCTCCGAAGGCCGGAAAGATCTTTACCAGTGACCCAACCGATGACGATGCGGTGGTCAGCAGCGATAGCGATGAAGATGCCCCTTTGTTCAAGCATGGAGCAGGTGCAAGCAAGAACTTGGCGTTCGTGGTGGAGTCAGCATCAGCATCAGACGACGACGACGCGCCCATCGTTCCTAGACAGCGGGCGCGAAGAGTTATCGACGATGATGAGGACGATGAATGAAGATGCTGAAGTCAGATAGCCGCCCTACAGTTATTGTGTACACTGAACCAAGCGCAAAAACAAGCCACACAGTCGCGACAAAGAAGACCACAATACGATTTGTCTCTCTGAATAATCGTTCAGAACTGCTTCCAGTACTCGGGTACAAATCCATCCATATGCTGCGTGTAGGGCTCACCAGCCTTGACCCATCCCTTGATGCCACCACCTAGAGTAAATGACCTTACTTTATCATCTCCCACGTCCTGTATGTAGTCTGCAAACCAGCCAGAACACCGTGGTCCTCGACCATTTGAAGAACCTAAGAGCTAGTCAGCTCGTCAATAACAAAGCTACGTAATATGGTACAGCATGTTGTCTAAGTTCGGTGATGTGAAGTTGCTCACGCCACGTCGGCACCACAGGTTATGCTCGCCAACCCCCACTCTAGAATTTCCAAAATTATACCTACCACAGTAGAAAGCGACCTTCTTCACACCAGCTCTCTTGCACAAGTCGTGCAGTACCGCGCGGTTCATGTAAAATGAATGCGCAGGCAAATTGATGCTACCCTTGATGGTACCACCCTCGTAGTCGGTGCGTCGCACGTCCACGATCAGAAGATCCGGCGACGACAGGTCCGACAGCGCCTCCTCGCGTGTTAAGATGGGTGCCGTGGTACGGGGCGCGGGGAAGGCATCTGTCCAGCTTCCAGACGGTTGTGTCGCTTCGGCCATGCTGAAGGTCGGCAAGGAGGATCAATGGGCGTCGGTGAACGTGCGTATTTCGTCCGATGTCTCCTCGAATTGAGAATGCTTCGATGCAGAGGCGAGCCAACCGCGGGGCGTTGGAACCTCGGCCAGCCCTACCGACGCACCCGTCGCCGTCATCTTGCGGCTCCTTCCCCTTGCACCGCCACAGCGGTACTGGCGACGTTGCGACTTTCTGACATGGCCCGATGAACGTGTGATTACAATTCCGCTGCCGACGCTTTAATATACCTGACCATATCCGCTCTCTTTGCGCCCACTATCCGTCCGTCGTGTCCCGGTCATTGCACCTGCCGTTCGCGTTCTTGTTTCATTTATCGCCGACCTAGACTTCCTCTTTCGAGAATTTCACCACCGCCACGGCCAGGGTCCTCACATTCCACGGTTGGGCCACCTGCGTTTCAATACACTCTGGCCTCTTTGCCTTCCCCACACGAGCAGCCGGTTGTTCAGGGCCCGAGAGCTATATAGTGAGAATACCGAGACTGTAAGTGCGCGGTCCTATCCAGACTGGCGATACTCGTTGCGGACGTTTGCTGATCGGAGGACTTCTTAGCAGATACAAGACTCCACGTTATGCGCACAGCGGCGCATGTCTTCTACCTAGCAGTCTTCTCGCTGCTGGGTAGTTCGCACGCTGCTAGCAATGTTGCACCGTCCAGCTCAAAGAGTCCTCCGCCAAACGTCTGCGATGTAAGCCACAGATCATCGTGTTCGCCAACACAACCTCAAAGCCACAATACTAAGACTGCCTTCCAGCTGGAGCCCGGAGCGATAGTCTCCGACGCATGCGCGAGCTACAGCACCCTCGAGCAACTGAACGACGCCGTACACCCCTACCTTCACTCTATCACACAGGACACCGACTTCTTTTCACACTATCGGCTTAGTTTGTACAGCAAGAAATGCCCATTTTGGGACGATGAAAACGGCATGTGTGGGAATGTAGCGTGTGCGGTGAACACACTGGAAAATGAGGAGGATATCCCACTGATCTGGCGTGCAAAGCAACTAGGCAAATTGGAAGGGCCCACAGCGCAGCATCCAGGGAAGAAGCAACAAAGAGAGGAAAGGAAACGGCCGCTACATGGGAGTTTGGGCGAGAACGTCGATGAAAGCTGCGTGGTCGAGTACGATGATGAATGCGACGAGCGCGACTACTGCATACCCGAAGACGAGTCAGCCACGGCAAAGGGCGAATACGTGTCGCTCGTGGACAACCCCGAACGCTATACTGGATATGCTGGTGTTGGTGCTCAGCAGGTCTGGGAAGCCATCTACCACGAGAACTGCTTCAGCAAACCTCCCAAGCTTGCGAAGTCGAATGGGCAGTTCGCGCCCACTGGAGCGTCTTCGCCTTTTGGCGCGTTCGGGAACCAGCAGCAGATGCTTGCTGCGAATCAGCTGCGCAATGTCATGAAAGAGCAGGGTGCCCAACAAAAGGTACAAGCAGCAATCGCCCATGGCACCGCTGTAGCGCGGCTCGACCCTGTCGAGCTTGACGATACCTGTTTGGAGAAGCGTGTCTTTCACCGAGTCGTGTCGGGAATGCATGCATCCATTTCGACGCATCTTTGCTGGGACTATCTCAATCAGACAACTGGTCAATGGGGCCCTAATCTTTCGTGTTACGAACAACGACTCCACAATTTCCCTGAGCGCATCTCAAATATCTACTTCAACTACGCTCTGGTCATGCGCGCTGTGGGTAAAATCAGGCAGCACATATCGGACTACTCTTTCTGCTCTGAAGACCCCGAGCAGGACTTGCGCACGAAGAACTCCGTCCTACGCCTTGCGTCCGCACTCCCTTCAGGCCCTGAGATCTTCGACGAGACGATCATGTTCCAGGATCCAGACACGATTGCACTCAAGGAGGACTTCCGCAATCGCTTCAGAAACGTCAGCAGGATTATGGATTGTGTGGGTTGCGACAAGTGCCGTCTTTGGGGCAAGGTTCAAACGAACGGCTACGGCACTGCTCTCAAAGTTCTCTTCGAGTTTGACGAGAACGACTCGTCCAAGGACCCACCGCTTCGCCGCACCGAGCTCGTGGCGCTCATCAACACAATGGACCGCCTATCGCACTCATTGTCGGCTATTAAGCAATTCCGTCGCATGCTCGAGGAGCGAGACGGCCTATCCGCCATTGCTCCACCCATCCCAGAACCTTCGAAAGAAGTGTTGAAGACGAAGCTCGCATTGGAAGACTTCAATAAGCCAACGGAGAACGACGATGGGCTGCCAAGTTTCAAACGTGATTGGGATCCGCGCAACATGACGGTCATGGACGAAGTCATGGCGGAATTCTACTTGGTCAAGCGGACGTTCTTTTACGTTTTGCGCTCGTGGCTGGAGCTCCCAGGCAAATTGTAAGTCTTATAAAACGGTGCGCCCTTGGTGAAACGCCGGCTGATCAAACGTAGTGCCAAAATCCTAATCATGGAGATGGGCCGCCTGTACAACTGGTGGCTAGGTATGACCCCAGGACCTCGAAGCTGGGAAATCAAGATCCCAAAGCGCGACGAGCTATAAACTCCGACGTCGCTCGCGATTGTGAACAACATACATCTGGCTGAAGTGTTGATGCATAGCTTTGGCGTTCGTTACAATCATCATGGAAACGGAGTATGGCATTGGCTTGGCGTTTAGATTATTTGGCATTTACCACATCATCCCTACATCGGGGATATATTCTACTTGACATTATCGGACCTTTTCACCTGCATACCCATTCAACATGTTTCTCAAATGGCGTCAAGCATGTGGATTTGACATTGGCTTCGGCTTCCAGCGACAAAACAGCCTCGACGTCATTATCTACCTTATTCCCGATGCACCGACATCGTGCGTGTAATCAATGCCAGTCGTGCCGCGGCCTCCACCTTATCCAAACATCGCATGCCGAACAGTACCGTCATCTCCCAGCTTCGAAATCCTTCCGCCAGTCCCTATTGGGGTTGGATAGGCTGCTGGTACTGCGAGTTGTGAGTCGCTGTACTGCAAAAATCCATCAATCCTTTACAAAACATCTCACATGCAACTCCTACCGACGCTGCCGGTGCTGCTTGACCACATCCCATCGTCAAAGATCGTGGAACCACCCTCTCGCTCATTACAGATTGCCGCATCGCTCATAATCGGCCAGAAATCGCATTGACCCATGCTATGTTTGAGGAGAAAGCACACGCCTGCTTCCCACACTTTCCGCATCAGGAAACTTCGCTATCCTTTCCCAGCGCCGACACACTGCCCGGCCGAGGTTTGCGTTGGAGAAGAAACGTCTTACCGGCTGATTGTACATTAGAGTATGCTAAGCTTTGAGGAGAAGCTACAGGCCTATTATCGACAGTTACCCGATCGGGCAGGTTGAGATGTTCGGAGCCGCATGGCGTCACTAATCGGTCGTTGCACTGCGAAATACCTCGGAGGTGGCGTGGCATTTGATGCACATGTGTTTGGCCACGCGGCGGTAACTTTGGGGACCGGTCTCGGTTAGAGATGGGCGCCCGGTTTCGACGGTTACTGCTTTGGGGGGGAAGGGGGAGTGGGCTGCGGCGAAAGTCACGCCGAGGCGGACGCCTGTGATCGATGGGGCGTTGGATATTGCTTGTTTGGGCATGTTGCGCGTTTTGGTGGCGCGTTTGGAAGTTTTGGTCTTTGAGATTTGGGCGTTGGATTTTGCTGACGGGGGTTGGAACGCTCATCCATAGTTCTTCGCGTGGCCTATAGAGCTGAATTGCGGCCTTGTCTGACGTCCTTGTCTTGCTGTAGTTCTGCGTTACCTCTACAGTTGTGCAGGCTCAGGTCGCCAGCTTTCTTTGCTGAGCTTCATCCGGCTATGAAGTTCAGTCTTCCGCTTATTCCCGGACATTGAAGTTCTTAGCAAGCATGTCAGCAGCACCAAAGATTCGATCTAATCTTCAACCCTATAATCCACAGTTACTGCATTCAGTAGGTGTCGCAAGCCAAGTACCACGCCTGTTTTCGATGGCTTGGACATTCTGCCTTCTTTGGCCTGTCAAGTGCCAAGTCGTCTCGAATACTGTCGCTATCACGAACCGCCTGGCGATCAGAACAACAGCAGTGACTTAGTATGAACAGCGTCAAGCCTCTGACTTGCACACCCTTGCGCCAGTCACCTTGACTTGATGGTGTCGCTGCACAGTGGTGGTTACTCAGCATAACACATGTGCGCGTTTGTTATTCATGCAAACACGACTCAGCAGAGTCTCGGGATATCTCCAGAGCGAACGGTTAACAGACACCGAACCAAGTAGGTATCTGCGCACAGCAAGCGGACCGTCGCGGCTCATCGATGCAATATTGTCACAATATTGTCACGTTCCGCTATTTGCATGCCGCAAAATCAAGATCGCCATTAAAGTCGAGATCAGAAACCGCAGAAGATGTTGCTGTGCTTGATGAGGTTTGACAACCATGTTGGTGTTGCAGCTAACCAAAGCTGCGGTGTCTTACTCGGGCGTCTTCAGCCCTCGCATGAACCCCACATGCACTCTCCACATCTTGCTTATTGATCAAAGGCTCCTTGAACTTCCAATCAAAACGTTGCTGCACGTTGGTCTTAGACAAATCCGACATGAGTTTTGTGGTCGTGATGCGGTCTGCGAAGCTCTTTCCCATGCGCGGGCGCAAAGCGCTAGCCGACGACGCAATCTTGAGCTGTACAAAAACTCGATCGGCGTCGCAACGTTCTTAAACCATTCTCAAACTCGTCTTGGAGTTTCAATCATCGGCGCACGCTTATACACATGCAAATCAGCTATTTTCTTTCCAGATGAAACTCGAGCTTGCAGATGATGGCCCCTTAGGTGAAGATATCTAGATAGCGCAGATGCCGCCCGATCGAGGTAGAGCCTCGCAAGCGTGCACTGCGTGTCGGAAACAAAAGACGAGATGCTACGAAACTGCTGATCGACGAGCATGCCTGCGCTGCGAGCGTCTCGGACAATTTTGTTCACTTGCAGGTTCAGCGCCGCTTCGCGTTACTTTAAGTGAGCCATCCGTACCATGGCCGAATAACGCTGTCGCGCCACCTGGAGAGGACCAGACTGCGAGGTAGGTCCCACGCGTATCTCAATACGCTCATATACTGATATCTTCCAGACTCGAACGTTTAGAATGGACTATAAGTGCCCTAACTCAGCGTGTGAATGTCCTGGAAGCCGACCGCTCGCACGTAGGCAGTCACCACTCCGACGCAGCAGCCTACCAGACTCCAGCGGACAATGACCAAGTCTTATCACAACATCAGGACCAGGCAGAGCCTAACGAGCAAAATGCCGCACCCCTTTACGTTCTTCGGGATGTCGCAACAGACTCAGGCTTTCCCACCCATCCGGAAACCGAGTCGCAAGATTTCGACCGCGCCGCTACTAATTCACCATCCCAAATCGGCTATGAAGACATCATTTTCAAAAAACTTGTTAGTCCTCAAGAAGCATTTAGTCTTCTTGCCTTGTTTCAGACGCACTATGGACGCTGGACCACTTTTAATAAGGAGACTCCAATCGCAGTTCTGCTAGAAGAAATGCGGAAGTTTCCTCTGTTGTTGACCGCCTGTTGTCTTATTGCTGCAAGGTGAGTGAAGACACAGTGACTCAGCTTGAGCAATCATCTCACTGATCATCTCAACTCTTCAGACACACGTCACACGAGTCGGCTTTGCGTCTCGCACCCGTCTTGTTCAACGAGGCGAAGTCCTTACTCTCAGCCGCCCTGTTGAGCAGTCCGCAGCCAATTGAATTCTTCCAGAGCGCACTGATACTTAGCATGTGGTCTACGACTATTGCAAGAGTTCCACTAAGATTAGACAGTTGGCTGCTGAGCGGATTTGCGCTGCAGCATAGCATTGCGACCAAGCTGTTTAGCACCTCGACAGTCAATAACGGATCGGGCTCTTCCAAGCAAGGTCTTGACAGGCTCTGTGTTTGGAACCATATCTGTCTTGTGCATCTGCACTACTGCGTCGGAACCCGCCGAAAAGCCATGATAGAGCGCAAGGACATTGACCGGTGTCGACTCATTCTCGGATCCGAGAACGCGACGAACTTTGAAACACGAATGGTCGCCGAGGTCTTCCTTTACTGGATCGTTTACGAGAGCTTTAACGCGCCCGTCGATCTTTTGAAGACCCAGGCGGCCCTTCAAGCCTGGAAGAGCGAATGGCAGTACGTCTTCGACCGGCCACGAAGCCAGTTCGTTCAGATGGGCTTCTACTTCGCTCAGCTTTTGACGTACGATCAATCGCTAAAGACGCGTTCTACAGCGGCGCGAGAGTCAATGATCAATGAGATGATTCGACTCTCCACAGCAATCGTTACTTTAGCGATGAACACCCACGACGAACGAACGCGCCATTTGACTGACCACATTTACCATATGATCAGCTTCGCCGCGGTGACGCTCTCTCGCCTTCTGCACACCTATGAGCCTCAGCTGTCGATGACGCACGATATCCGCGGACTGGAAAGCCTCATCATGTCTCTGGTATCTTGGCTACATGCAATCGGGTACGTAAGCATCACTAGGACTTTATAGTATACGCTAATGATGTAAAGATCACCATCACACATTGCGCACACGATGGGAAACGTCGTAACTGCATTCCACAAGAAGTTGCGTCGGGGATCAGGCATGAGTCCGACAGCATCGATCGAAGATGTGGACACTGCACTTCACGACGACTTTGCTCAACTGTTTCCCGAACTCTTCGGAGCTCGCCCATTTATTGTTGGTAGCGTTTCGATGCTACCGGATTTCCAGCCGCTGGATTAATGGATTGACCTGCATGGCGAACGCGAGTTAAAGTACACAAGGTGGTATAACATATCATGTTGTGGCGAGAAAAATGTCTTATTCGAATCACGAAACTTTTCGAACGCCATCCGACACCTAGCCAAGTCGATCACGTTGCCAACACAGCCAACAACAAAGAATATACACGGTACGAGTCCGCACATCTAGTTTGGATGAAGCCATGGAATCTGCTCTGGCGCGTACTTGTATGCGCGAAACAAAGCGTTTGCAGGATACCCAAAGTAGCCTTCTATCTCCTTCGCGTCAAGTCCAGAGTAGTCAGCGAAGTCTGGATTGACGTATTCCCAGACGATCTCGCCCTTCTCTGTCACCTCAAAAATCCTGCCAAATGCTGCTTCGGTGATCAATGTGTTGCCACCTCGAAGCCGTTGTGCCCCTCCCATGAAAGGTGTGAAAAAGGTCATTGGATGCGGATCACGGTACTCCCACACAATTGCCTTGTCTTCCCTGGATACTTGGATGACCCTGGAGTACGTCGCGCTCTCGTGGTGACGGAAAGTGCCGTTATCGAAGATCAAGATGCTTCCATCTGCAAGTTCGCTCGCGCAGTGCTGTTGAGCCACGACGGTCGAGTCGAGGTGCCAGATGACTTCACCTGTCTGTCGGGAGATAATGATGACGGCGGAAGTACTACGCAGCGACGCCAGAATATTGCCATCCGCGAGAGGGTATACAGAGTTGATGAGGGGCCAATGTTCGCGAGGGTAGTGCGGCTGGAGCTTAAACTTCTTTGGATCGAGGTGATCGATGGCCTTCCACGACCAAAGAAGCTCACCTGAGGGAGAGACATGCTTGATGCAATCAGCATAAACCTTGCCATCAGGTGCCTCAGTCTCTGGTATGCCGCCAAGCACGCTTGTCGCTTTGACTGAGTCGAGTCCTTCCACAGTTGTATACAGCAACTCGCCGTTGTCGAGATGGTGCTGGTCATGATGTGCCAGAGGATCGCGATGCTCTCGCACAATATTGCCGCGTGGATCGACTTCCATCATAACTCCACCTCGATACTTTTGCCAGAGGGGAAACAGTCGAGGAGCATCTGGGTGCACTCCATTGTATGCCAGGTTGCCATTTCTGAGAATCTGAGCATGTCGACCTGGACGGTATGGTAGGTTCCACTCGTGGACGACTTGGCCGTGATTGTCGATCAGCTTGACGGCTCCAGGACTGGTTAGGTGCGCGAAGAGGGTGTAGCCGGGAGAGACCTTGTGTGGATCCACACCACGAAGACCGAGTCCACGACGCGTCAGAGTACTTTGTTCCATGTCGTCAAACTGAGAAGATCGAAATTTCTTCTTGCAGTTCTCGAGAACCAAGTCTAGTATTTGAGGATTTTCAAATGATGTTGATGCAATATCGGGACCGGGCGATATCGACTCAATCGGGAGAACAAGAATACAGGATTGAATGATGCCTTTCTCGGGCGCAATTGCGATCTCTTATACTTTGCTGCTCACAACACCCATGGCCATTTCGTTTCTTCCTCACCGCGGTAAACCGACGAGGCTGTAGTATTATGATTGGCGCATGATTGCGTGTACCGCGGCATGCCGCGGGGCTGGCCCAATGTCGCTATCACGATTATCGGCATGCCGCGGTGATAAGCTCAGCACGACATCTCAATCCGCATACACCAACAATCGCAGTTGTACAGTACGGTCGAGATGAAGCATATAATGACTATGGGACATGGCCCCAATTCAGTATCCATTCGAAGCGCAACGAAATGGCAAGTAAGGCAGCCGTCACCACCGACACCGAGATGAAATCCGAGCAATCTTTCGAAGTTGCCTCAAAGGGCGACATTCAGACCGGAGCCATACACAAAACGACTGCAGTCACTGGTCTCAGGTACTGGGTCAAGCGTCTCGCGGTCGAAACCGGTGGTATTGAGCGTGTGACGGACGACGACCGAGCGCAGAACACCACCAAGGTTTGGAATGCTTGCACATTCTGGTCAGATCACTCCTGCCACCATGCAAATTCAGAAACTTACAAGACACAGGCTCAGCGCCAATATGGCCGTAGCAACGTTGAACGTAGGCACAATCGGCGGCAAGATGGGCCTGTCCTTTTGGGACTGCTTCGCGATCATCCTAGTGGTCAATCTCGCTGCCAATCTACTTCCAGCGTGGACCGCGACGTTTGGTCTGACCGGTCTCCGAATGACTACATTCTCCCGCTACTCCTTTGGATACTGGGGCAATTTACTGGTTGTGGTGTTTTCAATGGTCTCGACTACTGGATGGAATGCAGTCAACAGCATCTCCGGAGCATCTGTACTGTACGCGCTTTCAGACGGCAAATTACCCCAGTGGGCTGGCGTAATGATCATATGCACCACTGTCTGGATCATCTGCGTGCTCGGCATAACATGGATACATCGCCTCGACGCGTTCCTCTGGATCCCACCTTTCATTGTCTGGTGCGTTGCTGCGGGTACTGGAGCCAAGCACTTTGATGGCAATGCGATCAAGTCTCCCACTGGCGCTAATGGAGCTGCTGCAGCCTTCTCTTTCATCGCGGTCATCTTCTCCTTCGCCGTGTCCTGGATCAATTGCGCGGCTGACTACAATGTAAAGATGCCAGTCAACACACCCAGATGGAAGATCTTCGTAGCGACATATATCGGCATTTGCGTCCCGACTGTCTTGGTCCAGACACTCGGAGCTGCTTTGTACAGTGGCACAGAAGTCAATCATGCTTGGAAGGTTGCTTTTGAGGAGGCTGGTGTGGGTGGTCCTCTCAAAATGGCTTTGCTTCCTGCTGGCGGCTTTGGCAAGTTTCTGCTCGTCTTGGCCGGCCTAAGTTCTATCCCAGTGAGTTGTATACCTTCATGATAGATCGAAACATCCTACTAACCTGGTCAGAACAACATCCCGAACAACTACTCCTTTGCAATGCATGCTCAGAACTTCGGTCCATGGGCTCTCCGTGTGCCGCGCATCGCCTTTGTCACATTTGGCTTCATCGCCGCGATCACAGTCGGCTGCTGTGCCGCTGCTTTCTTTGAAGACACACTCGAGACCTTCCTCTCTATCATTGGATACTGGACCATTATACATCTCGTTGTCATCATTGAGGAGCACATCATATTCCGTCGCTCGCGCTGGTCGAACTATGATTGGGACGCATGGGCGAGCTGGGAGTTGCTGCCTTTTGGCTGGGGGGCTATCGGAGCTTTCGCTTTTGGCTTCCTAGGAGCCGCACTCGGGATGAAGACTGCATGGTATACGGCTCCTATTGCTGGCTTGATCGGCAAGAAAGGCGGTAATGTGGGACACGAGTTAACAGCCTTGTTCTGTGGAGTGGCGTTTCCGGTGTTTAGATGGATGGAGAAGAGGCTGACGGGCAAATGAGACGGCCACGGAAGGGGACCTTGGATGTCTTCATTCCGGCACCCTATTAGTAGTAGCACGGTAACAGTGTAAACCATGTTCAGTCAAGGTATACAGTTTCATGCATGGATGCATTGAGCCCAAGGACATTCTCCGACCATGTGTAGTAAGCCTTCTCCATTCATGTGACCGTTTATACACGCATCTCCGACAAGCTATAGAATGTGCTGCTCAGCGCACTTCGCAGGCTTACGGTTGCCAGCGTCAACTTGCCAGTATCTGTCATATAGGCTGCCTTGCTTACTGCTGAAATTGGCGGTGAACACAGATTGCCTTGCCTTGGTGGCAGATCTGGGCTGAATGAGGAGTGGAGCTTTACTGCCGTCCGGTAGACAGATGGTGTCTCCAGCTGAATGCTTCCATGGCCCAACGCCAATGTCCACACGACCCCCGCCGGTAAGGGTGGGTGACTGAGCCTTGAAAGACGATTCATATCACGATGGAAAGTACAGAAGCCCCTCGAACCTGTTGATCTTCGCGACGCTGATCAACATCCTTGGCTATTTGCCCCTGAAGGTACGGACCTGCTGCATAGACTGGTCGTCCACATTCCACACGTGTAATAAAAGTTTGTATGGCGGGGCACAATGCAAATGGTGCTCTTCCAGTGTGCGATCGATTCCATCAGACGGATCACCTACAGGATGCAGTCCTAACAGTCGAATCTGAGGTACATGTGTACAAAGCACTGTATAGCGGTATCGTTGGATCGGACTTGAAGCTCCAGCTCACCCTCGAGCATGCGCAGCGGCGAGAATGTGATCGACGCAGTCATTGCTATAGAGCGGCTGTCGTGCAATGATGCACTTCTCACAGCAGGCAAATGATTATGCTCTGCCTCTACACCACTCTCGTGTGGAGCTGAACAGACACACCCTGCTGACCTTGTCGGCGCAGTGTCGATCGATGCGTGCTACCAATCGGGCTAGTCAGGGTTCACGCTAGCGGCTTTCCCGCAGCACCAACCAGGTTTGGTCCTCTTCAGTCTCATTGTCCCTCAGCGCCAACCGTGTCCAGCCCCGTCTCACGCTCAATTCGCCGGCTTGAGCGCTCAACATCGTGCAGATGCACAATTGGGCGCTCCGCACAAGAACGGGCCCCGTGGCGGCCTCAGCTGGGAAAAGGCTAGATAGCGCATTGGCTGTTGTGGGGCCACGGCTGAACCTAGTGATGTTTCCTCCTGCAGTCCGCGGTGTGAGATGCACTCCCAAGGAGAGGCAGGAACTCCGCTGCCTTGGGTAACTACTACACTGAACTGCCCACTCAGCTCGCCGAGGGGGAACTCTGCTTACCCTTCACCGTCTCGTGCATCGTTGTCTTTGTTGCCCTGGCTCAGCCTGAACTCAGCCTTGGTACGAGGTTGGCGTCCTGCGGCTTGCATATATGTCGTCGTCCTGATCGCTCCATGGGCCGGTCCAACTACCATCCCTAGCGGCATCTTCCTACCTCTCTGACTGGAACCTACTCTCCAATATGGGCGACGATAAACCCTGGGGAAGGCGCTTGGTGGTCTGCTGCGACGGTACTTGGCAATCAAGCGTTGGCATCACGGAGAACGTGCCATCAAACATCACCAAGCTATGCCGTCTCATCGCTCGCATTGGGTCGGATCAAAAAGACCCTTCGAAGAAGTTTCATCAAATTGTGTATTACGACAGCGGAGTGGGAACAGGCAACTTGAGCAAATCCGAGCAACGGAGACAGGGTGGGACGGGTGCTGGACTTGCTGAGAATGTCATCGAAGCCTACAACTTCATAGTTTTGAACTATGAGCCAGGCGACGAGATCTTCTGCTTTGGGTTTTCAAGAGGCGCATACACCGCAAGAGCTGTTGCAGGCTTGGTTTCGGACATAGGTGTCATCAAGCCGATTCACATGCAATTCTTCCCAGATTTGTATCGTGCATACATGGCGAACGATGAAGGCGTCGAGTTTCGCAAGACGCAAGGCTGGAAGGATTTTGTTGACGGCAAACTGAGCGAGAAGGGCAAAGAGCTGCGCGCACAAGGAATTTCACTGGACAAAGCCAACCTACAACAGGTGGCGGAGGCATGGGACATCCGTCCACACGGTGAGCTAGCAGTCAGTCCAGAAAGCAGGAACGTAAAGGTTGTCGGGGTGTTCGACACTGTTGGCTCGCTAGGAGTACCCGATGTGCTAGGCATCAGCCTAGCTTGGAACAGGACAAAATATGGCTTTCATAATGTCAAATTGACGGAGCGTAAGGTTATTCTGTTATATGCTGCTCGCCATGACATTGACGAAATACAGACATCCAACACGCCTATCAAGCACTAGCATTAGACGAGCGCCGAAAGGCCTTCCGTCCAACGCTATGGTACATCCCGAAGGACCTCGTCGACGACCCACAAACACCCACTCCGGAGCTTAAGCAAGTCTGGGTGAGTAGAATTATATGCATGACACAAGACCCAAGCTAAATATTCGTGACTCAGTTTCCTGGTGTGCACATCAACATAGGCGGCGGCAACAAAGATGCATTCACTCAGATGAAGGCTGATAGCGAGAGTACGGTGCACCTTCCTAATATCCGCACGTTTTCTAACTTCAGTTCTAGATATCTCCACGGCGACTCTAGCATGGATGCTGCAATGCATCTCGCCTCATCTCACCATCGATCAGGAAGCCTTCAACGAGTACTTGAATCAATACAGGCGATGGCTTTTCCGCATTCGCTACGCATGCACCTATCATCACCAGACCACCTGGGACAAAGCGAAGTCGTTTATCCCGAACATACCTGTAATTAATCCCGCACCGAGCGAGCTCGATGCACCGAAGCGGGACCCACCTCACGCTCACACCGAGTTTGACTTTAGCTGGGGCACTGGTCCGCTCGTGGACTCTTTTGGCGGCATGTATCACCTCAACGGCACACATATGCGCCTACCAGGCCATGAAGACGTCGAAACGTACGACGACGAGGAGAAACATTACCACTGGAAGCCCCTTCGCGACTTTGGCGTGACGAACGAGTACATACACCCTATAGTACATCACCGAAGCCTTGTACGCGGGTGGGACAAGAACTCGCCGCTCAAAGACCGCTGGAATCGCGAACACTGGCGCGGCGCGGATGGCAAAGCGCGCTTCTGGTGGTACATGGATGGCGAGAAGGACAAAATTGCGCTACCTGAGTGGGCTGTTCTGCCGGATCGCGATGGTACACTGAACTTTGAGCGCGCATGGTATAAGAAGTGCGAGAAGACCCGGAAGACGCTGGATGCGCTAAGTGCAGTGAGAGATTATGGGGATAAGGATTTCTTGGAGTGCTTGGATGCGAAGATTGATTTTACGTTTGATGAGAGACCGCAGAATGTGTGGCCGTGAGGTCAGGAAGGATGAGATGATGTAAGC